>ENA-OQCE01000475-OQCE01000475.1-human-gut-metagenome-genome-assembly--contig:-NODE-475-length-19276-cov-1.764165_pt1 | contig 19276 bp, 21 predicted proteins | sample MGYA00242495_ERZ504572 | MGnify/ENA primary metagenome ERZ504572 (study PRJEB26092, sample SAMD00036228) | human gut metagenome | host: Homo sapiens | study: EMG produced TPA metagenomics assembly of...
AGCAATATTCGGCAACACGTTTACATTTGCCTTCATAATAGGTATATGCCACACCCTGCTTCTTGGAAGAAGTTCCCGTAGCCGGCAAATAAGCCATACTCTGCTCCTCATCCGAATTCAGACCTGAAGGGTAATAGTAGGCAGCCTCCCTTCCCGAAGGAGTGGAAATCCATGTGTCAAATTTGAATTGGTCTTCGTACAGTTCAATGATACGGCTCCTCTCGTCAACTCTCCATACGCATCCGCACCGGTCACCCGTCCGTATCCCAATGCAATACCTTTATCTATTCCTATAAAATCGTTATCATGGTCATGTCCTACAAATACTCCCATTACATCCCTCATGTCAAGGAAGGAAGCAAACATACCGGAATTGATGTTAGCGGAGGCAACTCCACCTTCTTTATCATTGCCATAAGTTTTCCCGTCACCTCTGATTTCGTTGTATTCAATCAGCGGAATATGGAAAAAGGCCAAAGCAGGAACGGGATTACCACCGTTCTTCTCCGCAAAGTGTTTACTTTGCTTTCTGTACCATTCTATTTGGTCGAAATGAATCCAGTCGTAAGCACCATAGATTTTATTAGGCTGATAGTCGTTGGAATCCATGCAATAGAGCAATGCCTCTACCTGGTCCTTCTTCTCCGGACTATAAATAGAAATCACACAATTACCACATCCCATAATATCTTCAGGGCCTTTTGCCCCCACATAGTAGGGAGACTTCAAGAGGAAATCATAGATTTCATTGCGCGTCAAATATTCTGCATCATGGTTTCCCATCATCACCACAAAAGGCATCTTAGCTTCATTGAAAATATCCACTACACTTTTCCATCCATCCATAGCAGGGTCATCGGTCACCACATCCCCACTCAGTATAGCAATGTCCGGATGTTCGGCTGCCAGGACAGCACGGATAGTAGCTGCCGTTTCGGCACACTTTGCAGAACCCGGCATCCAGTGCAAATCTGTAAATTGTGCTACTACAAACTTGCCATTCTTAAAAAAGAATTGCTTCTGCGCAAAAGCCGTTACCGACATACAGCCCAATAGTACAATTAAAAAAACAGCTATTTTCTTCATAATTTCTTGAGATTAATATATTTCTATTTCATCTATTGCCAACTCACTCTGCAACCCTTCATGAAAATATCCTTTCGGGCACAAGCCACCACTCAATAATTCCAAGCGGACAAATGCAGCTTCCGTTTCGGCAAATGAAAGAGATACCGGGAAGCGGGTACCTTCCGTCAAGGTAAAATCATAAGTCAGCCGTTTTAGTGCCCACCGGAATAAAAGTCCTGACCATCCATTGAAAACAGAGACACCCATCGCTCTTGCCGGCATATCCCATTTACCGGCCTCCATAAAGAAGAAAAGGCAACTTCCTTGACTTTTTGAGGTTTCTTCAGTTCCACTACAATCTGTACAGTATCCTGGTAGAAGCTAATCCAGCGACGCATGTCGCGGGCATAGCCACATCGTCCATCAGTTAGTCCGAAGCCTTTATTCAAGTGCTCCCATCCTGCTTCAGGATTACAAGTATAGTCACATCCGGTTGCCTTGTTTACAGCAAAACTCTTGCGGGTCACTTTCCCTAGCGGCTTACCGCTTCTGTAAACTGCCGAATAAATAGTTGCATCCTCGTCCAACGGTATCGGAGTCTCATAAAGGGAAGATGAAGTGTTGACCGTTGAATCATTTACGGCATAGTAAATATCGGCATCCGGACAGAAGGTGTTCAAGTCACCTCATAAGTCTGCTGCGACTTGTTCCACGCACCAGTCTGATTGACTTCATAGAAGTTGCGGCAAGCATTCACTCCGCAATAATCCAATCGTTCAAACTCCTTATCCAGCCTACGGGCAAACGACTCGAAGTCTTATGTTCCGGCTGTGTCCATTGCACCTCTGACATAGCCAGCAAACGGGGGAAAGCCATATATTCAAAATACTCAGGAGTCTGTATGTACTCTCCCCAGATATTGGCTTGTACACCTATTATATAGCTTGTTCTTCCGGAGTCAGTTCTGCAGGAAGCGGGTTATAATTGTACACCGTATCCAATGGAAGGAAACCGCCGATAGCCAACGGAGCGAATTCCGGACTTTCCTGGTAGTAATCCAAATAACACTTTTTGCCGGGTGTCATAATGACTTTATGCCGTTGGCGAGCCGCTTCGATACCTCCTTTCTCGCCACGCCATGACATGACGGTAGCATTAGGGGCAAGCCTCCTTCCAGAATCTCATCCCACCCGATGATGTCACGCCCTTTACTGTTCACAAATTGCTCAATCCGATGGATAAACCAACTTTGCAGAGCTTCTTCGTTGGGCAGACCTTCCCGCTTCATCAAATGCTGGCAATGGGCACACTTCTTCCATGCTTTCTTGGGACACTCATCTCCACCAATGTGGATATAATGGCTGGGGAAGAGTTCCATAACTTCGGTCAGCACATTTTGTAAGAATTCAAATGTATGCTCTTTGGAACAATAGACCTCATCAAAAACATCAAAATAATCACGCACCACATAAGTCTTTCCCAATCCGCAAGAAAGTTCCGGATAGGAAGCCAGTGCTGCGGATGCATGCCCCGGCATTTCTATTTCGGGAATGACCGTAATGAAACGGTCGGATGCATACTTCACAATTTCCTTTATTTCTTCCTGCGTATAATAACCTCTCTTTTCTTTTCCATCGTAACGCCGTGGAAAATAATAATCAGAGTGTCCTATCTGAGTCTGTTTACGATAAGAACCTATTTCAGTCAGTTTCGGGTATTTCTTTATTTCTATTCTCCATCCTTGGTCATCTGTCAGATGAAAATGGAATTTATTCAATTTATAGAATGCCATCAAATCAAGAAACTTCAGCACTTCCTCTTTTGGCAGAAAATTACGCCCTACATCCATCATAGCCCCACGATGAGGGAAACGGGGAGCATCCGTAATGCTGACAGCAGGAATCCTAATCTTTCCTTCGTATTTCCGGTCACCATCATAAATGGCTGCCGGCATGAGCTGCAGCAAAGACTGGACACCATAAAAAAATCCTGCGGCAGTTTCATTGGAAGATATATTTATCCTATCGGAAGAAACCTCCAATGTATAGGCTCATTGGGCAAGGAATTATCTATAGATAAGCAAATATCGGCCTTTCCCGTTTCCGAAATACCCTTCAGCGTTACAGAAGTGTTTTTCAACGCATCCTCCAAATAATGAAAAACTTTCATCGCGGCTTCCCCGGAAGGGACAGCCACTGTTTTTTCCCCTTGCAGGACATACACTCCCTGCATTGGAGCAAGTTCATTCGGCATGGGTATAATACCATAGTTTGCCGCTACATCATCAGCCACTCTCCCACAAGAGAGAAAAATGAATGACATAGCCAGTAACCAATATCTTATCTTCATAGTATTTGGGATAATAAGTTGGGATATTCCTTGATTGTCTTCAATATCAGTTCACCGAACAAAGTATTTGTCCAGGCAAACCAGGAACGAGTAAAGTCCGCGGCATCCTCCGAATGGAAAGACTCATGCATAAAGCCCGTCCCTCCGTCCGTATCACGAAGTTGCTTCAGACAAGCACGTATTTCTTCGGAATCATCCGTTGTAAAAGCCTTCATAATGATGCTCATCGGCCAGATATAATTCAATCCCACATGAGGACCTCCTACCCCTTCGCCGGCTTTTCCTTTAAAGAAATAAGGATTATTGTCACTCCATATCATTTTGCGGGTACTCTGGTAAATCGCATCTTTAAAAGAACAATAACCCAGATAAGGCGCAGCCAGCAAACTGGGTACATTGGCATCGTCCATACAAAGCGCGCTACCAAAACCGTCGACCTCAAAAGCATAAATACGTCCACAAACCGGATGATTGAAAGTACCATACCTGCGGATAGCTGCATCCACTTCATCTGCCAGTGCTATACATTTGCCAGAGAAGTCCTTGTTTCCATAAACTTATCTCCTATCTCGGCCAATTGGCGCAATGACACAACTGCAAACATATTAGAAGGAATCAGAAAACCGTATTGTGTAGCATCATCTGACGGACGGAAAGAAGAAACGATTAAGCCGACCGGCTTTACCGGTGCTCCCCATCCGTTGTTAATCTGCGAATCTGTAGGGCGGTCGCAATCGCGCGTAAAGCTATAAGGTCCTAAGCCTTGTTTCCTCTGTTGCTCTTTAAAGGTCTTGACCACCAGCAGCATCGCTTTATGCCAATTTTCATCGAACACAGACGTGTCTTCCGTGTATTGCCAATAATGATAGGCCAAACGAATGGGATAGCACAAAAGAATCTATCTCCCATTTGCGTTCATGCAGTTCCTTAACCATATGTTGTGTATGGTCGGTTTCCCAATAGCTGTCCCAACGGCCCGTCGTTGAAGGCATTGGCATACGGGTCTATCAAGATACATTCAGTCTGTCTGTTGACAAGTCCTGCCACCATCAGCTGCAAGTCCCTATCTTTCTTCATCAACGGCAGATAGGGCCATACTTGCGCTGAAGAGTCGCGCAGCCACATGGCATCTATATCACCTGTAATGACGAAAGTATCCGGTCTGCCATTCTTCACTCTATATCTGACAGTAGTGTCAAGCGTATTGGGAAAACAGTTCTCGAACATCCAGCGCAACTTCTCGTCCTTTATTTTAGGCTTTGCTTCTTCAATGGCAGCATCTACTGCCTTCGAATGAAGCTCCTTTTGCTTGCAGAAGGACGCAACGAAACATATCTCTGGCTCAAAGTCCGGATGAAGATAACACGGAAGCGGCTGAAAGGTCATTGCAGCCAAGGCAAGCCCGCCAGTCTTCAGAAATTGGCGTCTTGACATATTGTTTTTCATGATTGATGTCTTCTTTAATAGGTATGCTTACCGGATGTCACATTTATCTTTTTCTCTTTTCCACCATAGAGTACACACAGTTCAAAATCGATATTGGAATCTACTGTAATACGAGGTTCATCACTTGCCGAACGGCGTGCCTCAGCTTTTAAGGAAATAAGCCCTTCGGGACCAAAAGGATAACGTTCTATGCCGTTAGTCTCCGTCAAATTCATATCCCAGATAATCTGCTTTTGGCATAAATCTCCCCGAATACCGATAATAAATTCTATCAATTCGGCAATAGGAGGAAGTCCTGCCCAACCTACAAAATTATCCCTTGCCATAAATCCCGGCTCAGCACTTTCCGGAGCATAATATTCCCAAAAAGTTCCAGTCTTCTTATAGACCTCAAACACTTGAGCATAATGATTCAAACAAATCTCCCGTGCCAGTTTACCATAACCTTTCTGCACAAGTCCCTGCATCACCATGTAATTAGTTCCCGGCCATACGCCACCCTGCCAATAACGGCCATTCTCCTTGTATTTGGGATTATCGGCAGACAAAGAAGGAATACGGTGTTTCCGGTTGAATGTGGCAGGATTATCCAATTCCTTCACCATACGGTCCAACTGTACAGAATCCAATACATCAGTAAACAGAGCCCAATAGGCACCTATTCCCTTGGTTGTACAGAGAGTACCGTCAGCATATTGGTCATAAAGGAAACCGGTCTTTTCATCCCAAAGATTGTCATGGATATATTTTCCCAGCATTTTGGCTTCGTCTTCAAACTCTTCTATCTCTTGCCAACGTTCCAGATAAAAGCCCATCTCAAGTAGTAAATTGGCAGTAAATAATTGCTGTAGGTTTGTATCCAACCAAATCATATGCCCGTGACTGTAGATAGGGCTGTATTCCGACGGAACACGGGGCATATTATCCATGCCGGTTCCCCATCCGCTTGACCAGTAGGTTCCATTTCTCCAAGTATGGTTCAATTTCAACCACTTATAATAAGCACAAAGTACCGGAAATATCTTGTGCAGGCGTTCTGTATCACCAAACTGATGGAAATAGACCATCTCACACCAAGGCATCAAATTCGGTCCGGTACTCACCGGATCATAGCGTTCAAAGCAATCGGCACCATCTGCCTTTATTTCACGGCAAATGAAACCGTCGGGATGCTGCTTGGCGTAAAAGTTGTTCAGCGTATTCTGGAAAGGAAAGAAACGGGTACCATAGCGGGCAAACATCAGAATGAAAGAGGAATCCCACATAAAGATATTACCATTATAAGCTGTATCCAAATAGCTTGAGACAAAACCCGAGCCTGCTTGAGGAGCACGAATATTACCGATAGCTATTTCCCATGCCTTCCAATACATTTCAAGTTCCTTGTCATGTCCACCCCAAATGGGATTGGGAAGAATCTGCCGGGCTTCTTCGAAGCTTTTCGGCACAATCGTCTCAGGTTTTGCCACACGATATTCGTTTTCAGTGACCAACGGTTCTTTCACATAAGTATTCTTGTAGGGCAGACGATACTTCTCATCGTTGCCACAGCTCTGGGCATTGAGCGACGAACCCACCGAGAGCGACAACAGACCTGCCAATAAAACATGTTTCAGCATGGGAAATAGAGTTATTTGGTTATAATTTAAGCAACTTCTTTATTTTATCAAAGATGGTCGTATTCTCATAGATTCCGGTAAATTCTTCCGCTCCGGGACCAAAAGCATATACAGGCACCATCACACCGCTATGGCTGCCGGTGGAAAACTTGCAGACAATCTTGCCTTGTTTCAAATCGCCGTCCACAAGCGTAAGTCCTCCGGTTTCATGGTCGGCCGTCACTACAACCAGCGTTTCGCCGTCCTTAGCAGCCCATTCATAGATAGCTCCGATGGTACGGTCAAAGTCGTGCGTTTCCTGCATCAGCAAGTCCAGATCGTTGAAATGTCCGTAATCATCCAGCTGCGAGCCCTCTATCATCATGAAGAACCTTTCTTGTTCTGATTCAGTAATTCGATACCTTTCAAGGATGCACGCGCAAGAGGTCGCCACGCTCTGCCGGAAGAGGTGTATCCTTTGGATAAGGCACTGCGAACACCTTGCCACTCCCTATAGCCGCCAGTTCGTCCCAAGTGCGGGGTGTCTGGAAACCCTTCGTACGCAGTTCTTCAAACAAATTGCGTCCGTCCTTCCGGTTCTCGAAGTATTGTGCACCGCCGCCAAACACATAGTCGGCCTTGCAATCCACATATCCCGTCACCACATCCTCTTCTGCATCCCTGTCCTTGTTGTGACAGCAGAAGTCGGCAGGAGTAGCATCCCATAGGCGGCAGGTCACTGCCAGACCCGTTGATTTTCCTTTTTCCGAAGCCAAATCAATCAGAGATTTCAAAGGTCGTCCTTCCGTATCCACTCCCACATAGTGGTAATTGGTCTTTTGTCCGGTGGCAATCGCCGTTCCTCCGGCACCGGAGTCCGTAATCAGCTTGTCGGCACAATAAGTCTTAGACAAACCCACCGCCTGGCAGTTGTCCAGGAAAAGCTTTCCCCTGTTTGCGGTCCATGCCGAATAAACGTGCATCAAGCTCATTCCGTCGCCAATCATTAGGATGACGTTCTTCACCTTCTTGCCTTGCGGAGGCGTTATTTTGGTCACTTCATACGGTTGTTCCAACACGTAGGTCTGTTCTTTGTCACGACGGCTTTGTGCCGATGTTCCAACGGGCAGCAACACGATTGCCAAAAGTGCCCATACACTTATCTTTGCTATTCTTTTCATCTTTCTATTTTTTATTTTTCACCACAAATTACACAGATTGACACAAATTCTTCTCTTAATTCATAATTCAAAAAAACTCTGTAGAACTCTGTGTCCTCTGTGGTGAATTACGACATATCATTTCATTCTACCGTCACCAGCACCGGAGCATGGTCCGACAAGAAAGCCCCGTTTTCCATCTCGGCCAACACACCATATTTCAGCACTTTCCATCCGTTGCCCACAAACACATAATCTATCAGTGAACGACGTTCGTAGGGAATGCTGCCGAAATCGTGGAAACTCCATGCAGGTCCATATACTACGGGCGACACCGTGCGTGCATCCGTCAGATGTCCCGGATCTTCCGGGTTGGTGATATGCTTGATGACATCCGACTCCGGTGTAGAGTTAAAGTCTCCGGTCAGCACCACCGGCATCCCGTTACCCAATTCTTTCACTTTATTCAAGATAAGGCTGATTCCCTCGCGGCGTGCCACAACGCCACATGATCCAAGTGCGTGTTCATGGCCAGGCACTCCTTGTCCGAAACCTTGTCCTTCAATTTCGCCCATGAGGCAACACGTTCACAAGCACCGTCCCAACCTTTGGAACCTGCCACTTCGGGCGTTTCGCTCAGCCAGAATGTGCCGGAATCAAGTACCTCAAAACGCTCTTTCTTATACCAGAGCGCGCTATATTCTCCTTTTTCCTTACCATCTGTGCGACCCACACCTATCACTCCATAATCCGGAAGGCGCTGCTGCAAGTCCTGCAACTGGTTGTGCAGCACCTCCTGCATGCCCACAATGTCCGCATCATAAAAGCGGATGGCATTGGCCGCACGGTCTTTCCTGTACCGCCAATTGTTCAGGCTGTCTTCTGGATTGTCATACCTTATATTGAAAGACATCACATTCATAGTAGATTCCTGCACGGCAGGCTTGTCCTGTTTCTCCTGTCCGCACGATACGAGCAGAAGCGGGAAAAGTAATAAAGCTATTTTCTTCATGGTTATCTGTTTTTTGACTATTTCACATACAATGCAGAAGCAGGAATAGGTGACAGCTCCTGTGCCGAAGGAAGTTTCCAGCCCCAACCCAGCTCTTCTCCTTCGTAATCCTCAAAGTAATACAGCTTGTAAGCATGGAATCCTTTCTTCAGTGCACAGTCCCCGTAGCAGGAATAGCGGCGTGCGAACCATCGTTATTCACCACCATCTCATCATCAATGTACAATACGCTGCCATCGTCCGAACGAGTCATAAAGGTGTAGATTCCATCTTCGGGCACCTCTATCAAGCCGGAGAAGATATAGCCGAAGTGGTCTTCCTGACGTGCCTCCTTGATGGAAGGTTCTGCCATGATACCGATATCAAGCAACGGACTCTTCTCTATATCCGCCACCTTCCGGTAAGTACCCTCGAAATATTTGTAGGATGTGCCGTTCCGCACAGGACAGACTGCAAGTGCAGGTTTCATCTCAGCCTTGGTGGCCATGATGGAGAGTGTATGGCTTGGCAGAATCCGTCCTTGAATCCTTTTGCCTTTATGGGAGTAGTCTGGTCCAGTTCCAGCGGCTTTTCATAGAGCGGTGACAGTTCTGTAGGTTCGCTTCCATCCAGCGTATATCTCACTTCTGCTCCTGCCGTTACCGTGGCCAGTGCCACCGTTATCTTATCCATAAACAGATTCAGGTCTTTGTCAACGTATGGGACAGACACCACATGCTCCTTAGTATAAGAGTAAAGCGCCGACTCTTCCGAAACTCCACGGCTCTTGTCCGGCTTGTCTGTCAGCGTAAAACGCAATTCGCCCCCTTCCATCAGCTGTTCATAGGTAATGAAGTTACCCTCTATGGCTTCTCCATTCAGTTCTACCTTGTTTATGTAGATATTCTTTTCCGGATTGTTGGCAAGCACAGACAATGTCTTTCCGTTGGCCAGCCTTATCACCGCCTTATCAAACAGCGGCGTGGTCAGTGCAAATTCATTGCTACCGGGACACACGGAATAGAAGCCCAGACTTGAAAGGATATACCATGCCGACATCTGCCCGCAATCTTCGTTACCGATGATGCCTTCGGGAGTGGGTGCATACATCTCACGCAGCAACCGGCGTGTCAGTTCCTGGGTTTTCCAAGGCTGACCGACATAGTCATACAGATAAGCGATATGATGGCTCGGCTCATTGCCATGCACATACTGACCTATCAACCGGTGATGTCCGAAAGTTCCCCTTCCAGCTTCAAGTCCGAAGAGAATATGGAATCGAGTGCCACTACAAAATCATCCTTGCCGCCAAACAACTGCATCATGCCGTTCACATCATGCGGCACAAAGAAACGATATTGCCAGGCAGTGGCCTCCGTATAGGCACGTCCCACCTCCAACGGCTTGAACGGTGCTTCCCAGTTGCCATCCATCCGTTTGGGACGGAAAAACTTGGTAGCCCCATCAAACACATTCACATAGTTTTGCGAACGTGCAATGAATGTCTTGCAAATATCTTCTTTCTCCATCTCTTGCGCCATGCGGGCTATGCACCAGTCATCGTAGGCAAATTCCAGCAGGCAAGAGATAGATTCCCGCTTGATGTTCGAGGGGATGAAACCGTTCCGCACATAGCAGTCCGCCCCTTTTTCGTTCTTCTCGGCAGAGGTTACCATCGCTTCCAGCGCTTTCTCGGCATCAAACCCACGGATGCCTTTCAGATAAGCATCTGCTATGACAGAAGCGGAGTGATAGCCTATCATCGTCCCCGTCTCTCCGGCAGAAAGAGGCCAGATGGGAAGTTCGCCCGAAGCATCATAAATATCCAGGAAAGAGTTCACCATGTCATTCACCAATCCGGCATCGAGTAGTGTCATCAGCGGATTCCAAGCACGGAAAGTGTCCCACAAGGAGAAAGTGGAGTAATGCTTCCTGCCCTCGGGCATCCTGCCTGTCGTCATGTCGTGACGGCGATACTCACCATTCACATCGCTCACCACATTGGGCACCACCATCGAATGATACAAAGCCGTATAGAAAATCTTCCTGTCGTCCGCATTGCCGCCTTCTACCACAATGGCAGAGAGCGCCTGTTCCCAAGCAGTACGAGCAGCACTGCGCACGGTATCGAAATCGAAATCCGCCACTTCGAATTCCAAATTTTCACGTGCATTCTTTTCGCTAACAACGGACAGCCCGACTTTTGCCACCAAGGGTTCTCCGTCGCTGTTGTCAAAAGCCAAGCAAGCCTGCAAGTGGGTACCGGTCAATTTTGCCTGTGTAGCAACCGGTTTCCGTTCCTGCACAAAGTCCACCGTCTTAAAAGGTTTAGAGAATTGCGCCACAAAATAGACATACTGGTTATCCGTCCATCCCTAGTGCGGCGCATACCGGCAATCTCATAGTCGGACGTCTGTTCCAGTGTAGCTTCATAGATATGTTCGTTATCGAGCAGATGTGCCAAGTCGATGATGACAGCCGCTTCCTTTCCAGCGGGGAATGTGTAGCGGTGCACACCGGCATGGGCGGTTGCCGTCAGTTCCACCTTTATACCTTCTTCTTTCAGCACGACGGAATAATATCCGGCGGAAGCCTCCTCTTCTTTATGGCTGAAAGCCGCAGGAAGACAAAGCGTTTCGGCCGTCAAGTCCGGCTTTTGTGTAGTGGGGCGAAACAGGACGTCGCCCAAGTCAATGCAGCCGGTGCCGCTAAGGTGGGTATGCGAAAATCCCTTCAAAGTGCTGTCGTCATAGTGGTACCCCGCACAGGCATCCCAGTTTCCGGCACGCGTGTCGGGACTCAGTTGCACTGCCCCGAAAGGCACAGTCGCCCCCGGATAGGTATGTCCGTGGAAGCCGGTACCGATGAACGGGTCTACGCAATCAACAGGCTGTTTCACATCGGACGAACAAGCCCCACACACTACACCGACCAAAACGGCATACAGAAGTTCTTTCAAATTCATTGAGATGAATGTTTTTCAAGTTATTGTTTACGATGTTTTCCTACTCTTACAGACACAAAAGTACATAAAAAGCATGAGTTTTTTACACCGCCATAATAAAGAAATCATTTTTTCTTCAGAGGAAAGATAACAAAACCTTCCCATATAACAAAATTCTGCAAGAGCCGATATGCCACGCACACCAACCCTTGCAGATCAGACCAATGGCAATGAGGTCTATTTTATCATTCCACACCCGGTTCAATGGCCAGACAATAATCTTTCACATTGCCGGACACTGAATTTGTGGTAGTCTCACGAAGAACCCACGATTTGTCTGCAACCATAAAGATAGCATATTCTCCGGCTGCAATATCAGCTTGGCTAAACTTTACGTTGCTGATGGACTCTGCAACCCTCTTCAAGTCCTCCACAAGATTGCTTTTCACAGTACCAATCAACACACCATTGTGCCTGCTGTCCACAACGGTTCCCAGTGCCGATTTTGCAGCATTTATCTGCTCTTTAGAGCTAAAACGTGCCGTAGCGAAAGGCACCAATATGTCCTTCTGGTTCTCCTTCACCATACTCTTGCACATAATGCTGATAAACTTGATGAAGCAATCGTTACTCACCTTGAATCCTTCTTCAGCATTGTTCTTGTGATTGTACAAGATAAGAGAGCCTTCCGTAGCAATGCCATTTCCATTCTTAACAACCTTATTCAATGCATAACCGGGAAAACGGCTGGTGGCAAAAGAGATATGAGTGGCCATATTGCTGCCACCGCTTACGTCCACACGGTCTATCACACCAATGGAACAATCCTCGCCCAACGCGTTGATATGATTGACAATCGCATCGGTTTCCCCAATGTTGGCGTCATTCAGTGCCGACAAAAAGTGAACTTCCACGCTTCTGGTTTTGTTCCAATCGGAGTTAGCGTTCTCTTCCTGCTTGATATTGCCCACTCCAAGGTCCTCTGCGATACAGGAGCCTGCCAGTACTGAGCAGAATCCTAGTGCGGCGAATGTATATAATATATTCTTTTTCATATCGTTATCGTATTACTTTTTAAGTTCAACCTCAACTATTACCGGATCATGGTCAGAAAGCTTTCCTGCATCCACAAACTTTTCACTAATTTTATTCCAACCGCCTTTGGAAGCAAAGATATAATCTACCCAATGGTTCCCCATTTGGTCAAATTCAGTTCCAATAAGCTCTATGGGCGAAGCACCGGGATAAACGTTCAAGTCACCGGCCAGAAGAGCAGGCACCTTGGTATCGTTCAAGAATGCAATCAATGCTTCCGCCTGTTCCTGCTGTCCTCCGGTATGGTCGAAGTGAGTGGCAACCACAGCAATGATGTCGCCCGAAGCAACGCCACCTCGGCAATCACGGCACCACGCTGGTCAGAAGAACCTGCCGGACGGGGAAGCTGCATTGTACGAGAAGCGATAATAGGGTATCTGCTCAAAATGGCGTTACCATAAAGCTCGTTCATGCAATAGGTATAGTTCTCTTCGGGGTTTTGTCCCTGCTTGTTATTCAGGTTATAAGAATAGCCATAGATGGCAAACATACCCAACTTATCGGCAATTTCCTGCACTTTATCTATATATTTTCCATCTCTCATCTGGCGGGAACTTCTGTTCTCCACCTCATTGAGTATGATAAAGTCCGCATTTTCATCTTTCAAGAAGTCGGAATAAGGAGTCACATCAAAAGAGTTACGCTCCCCCCATTTATCCTCCTGTTCGAAGGACAAGACATTGAAAGTAATCACTTTAAACCGGTTGTCCTGCGCCTTGGCTTTGGAGAAAAATCCCCCAAAGACCATCACGAAGAGCACCAATATGATATAAGGATAAAATCTCGTATTCATTTTATTGATTTATTTAAACATTAATAAACATTCTGCTTCAAGTTCTTGCTGTTTGCCACCTCTTTGGCAGGAATCGGGAACACATGGTTTACATTCGGATTGAATGTACGTGCAGGCCAGATTTCAACCTCCTGCACATTAAATGAGCCGTCAGGGTTAGTAGTGGTCTTCACCCCATGCAACGGCTTGGCATAAGCTTCCTGTGCATCGTGCCATCTCACGAGGTCAAGGTGGCGGCTGGGTTGGAACTCAAATGCAAGTTCACAACGGCGTTCGTTCTTCAATTGCACCTTGGTGGCTTGGCTGTTTTCAGGCAATCCGGCACGCTTGCGAATCTGATTCAGCAGAGACTTGGCCTCGGAATCACCTTCGCCGTTCTTCCAGATAAGGGCTTCTGCTTCATCAGCAGAATGTCGGCATAACGGATAAGGCAAGTGCCCAGCACGTTGCTGGCATTGTTCATATTGGAGTTCACTTTTTTTCCTATACAGTCGGCGTTTTCCCAAGGAGACATGAATTTTCTCCAGGTCAAGCCTGACGTGCTTGATGTAGCCCATGAGCTACCGCCCATGTAACATCCTGCCCACAAACTGGATATGGTCGCCCGGATAAAGGATAGTAGCGTCACGGCGCTCGTCACCTGCTTCGTAAGCGTTGTAAAGCTCAAGCGTAGGCTGGAAGTACCCCCACGTATTATACAATCCCCAGCCACCGTTCTCAAACGACATGCCATGGAATTTAGGACCTTCCACTGCATTACCCAGCAACGAGAAGATGTATTCTTCGCAGAAGTTGTTCTCTTCGCGCCACAGACGGGCAAAGTCGGGATAGAGGCCACGTTTATCCGCGCCTGTCATACCCATCACCTTGTCACACATCTCGATAACCGTGTCGTAATACTTAGCATCGAACTGCGAAGCGTAAAGTGCCGCACGAGCTGCAAATGCCCAGCATGCAGCCTTGTGAGGACGACCATAGTCTTCGTTGGCCATTTCGGACAAATAGGGAAGCAAATCGGCGGCAGCGCGCATGTCTTCTATAATCATGTCATAGTTGGCAAGCACCGAAGTCGGACGCGGTTGGTCTATTTCGGCAGTCGGCGTTTTTTCCGTTACGATAGGAATACCGCCGTTCACACCGTTATCGCCATACCAAGGAGCCAGCCACAAATAGCTGAAACCGCGGTAGAAGCGTGCCTGACCGATGGCGCGGTTCTTTACACTCCCGGAGATGGACATGTCGGGCACATTGCGCAACACATCGTTGGCACGGGCAATGATGCGGTACATCCACGGCCAATTGTCTTTTTTGGTCGCGACCGTTTTCCGGGGTCATTTGGAAATCCTTAATGGCCTGTGCCTCACTCTGTGAACGACCGGTCACCATGTTGTCACTACAATTCTCAAACCACATGAATCCGCGGCCCGTCACTCCTTCTTGGTAGGTGAATTCATGGAAAGCATTCAACGCCTTTTCCACATCTTCTTCCGTTTTCCAGAAATTGGTACTGCCCTCCAGTCCATAAGGGTCAAATTCCAGGAAATCACTGCAGGCGGCCAATGAAAAGCCCAGCAAGAGCGACAATGCTATAGTTTTATATTTTTTCATTTCAATCTACTGTTTTTTAGAGTTTGGTTTTCATTTAGAAGCTAAAGTTAAATCCGATACTGAAAGAGCGTGCCACGGGATATGTACCTCCGTCGATACCAAAGTTTCCTACTTCGGGGTCGATACCACTATAATCGGTAGCCGTAAAGAGGTTTTCGCCGTTCAGGTAGAAACGAGCCGTGCTGCCCGGCAGACCGATGGCTCTCATCACATTGTCGGGCAATGTGTAGCCGATGGTAACGTTCTTCAGGCGGAGGTAGCTGGCATCTTCCAAGAAGAAGTCGTTCAAGCTGTTGTAGTTTCCATTAGGATCGGAAATCAAACCGATTCTGGCACGCCCGAAGTCTTGTTATATTCCCAGGAGTTCTTTACGTCGGCAAGCATATTGCCACCCTGTCCGCGACCGGTGTAACCCATCTGCTTGAAGCCGTTGTAAACGGTGGATTTCCCCACACCTTGGAACTGGAAGCTGAAGTCGATGCCTTTCCACTGCAAGTTACCGCCAAAGCCGAAAGTAATCTTAGGCATATAGCTGCCCAGATATTGCTTGTCATCATCGGTAATCTTGCCATCGTTGTTGAAGTCCACATACTTGAAGTCACCGGGCTTGGCATTGGGCTGCACTTTTTGCTTGATGCCCGTTTCGGGGTCTCTCCAAGTAAAGTTGTCTATCTCTTCCTGACTCTGGAAGATACCTTCGGTCTTCAGCACGTAATAAGAATACCAAGGATGGCCCACGGCGGAACGCAACGGGGTAAGACTGTTGATTACCACATTGTGTTGCATGAATTCAAGGTTACCAAGGTCGAGCACTTCATTGTGAACAGTAGAAAGGTTACCGTTTACACCAAATGTCACGTGTCCTATCTTCTTGCTGTAGCTCAAGCCGAATTCCCAACCACGGTTCACCACATCGCCCACGTTGCCGTAAGGAGAGACAGAGATACCTGCCACCGAAGGAACAGGCACCACCTCGATAAGGTCTTTCGTGCGCTTATTAAAGTAGTCCACAGTAAGATTCAGGCTGTTGTCCAGCAAGCCCATGTCCAAACCTACTCCCCACTGCTCGGTGGTCTCCCACTTCAAGTCTTTCGTACCGATAGAACCGGCATATACACCACCATATACAATGTTGTTCAAATCTTTACCATAAATCATCGCCCAATCGGTTTCATTCAGAGGCACATTCCAAGAATAGCGCGGAACCAATGCCACGTTACCTACCTGTCCCCAGCTTCCGCGGACTTTCAGCAGATTCACCACATTCTTCAAAGGTTCAAAGAATTCTTCGGAAGAAATCTTCCAAGAAGCCGAGAATGCAGGGAACACGCCGGAGTTGTTATCCTTATAGAGTTTGGAAGTGGCATCGCGGCGCACGCTAGCAGTAAGGAAGTAGCGGTCTTCGTAAGAGTAGCCCAGACGAGCGAATACCGACAACATACTTTCCTCCCAAATGTTTTCCTCCGGCTGAAATTTGCTCCATTCGCCTGCCTGGCCGTTGGTAATGGAGTGACGATCCTCATTGACGTAGCCGGTAGTGTAGTAAGCGTCATATTTATACTTTTCGTAGCTCATGGAGTAACCCGCCATGAGACTGAGTGATGCTTGTCGGCAAACACCTTGGCATAAGTGGCTGTAGTTTCCCACAAAAGCTTGCTGTTCCAAGTATTGGTCTTATCGCGAGAGTTATCAGAATTTGGGCGACCGATTTCGGGAACACGGCAATTGAATATGTCTTCCGTACGAATGTCGATTCCGGCAGTAAAGTCACTCTTCACCGTAAGACCCGAAACAGGCTTCAACTCAAACGAAGTAGTAGAGTAGATGCGGTTGGAAGGTCGTATCTGGTCGAGGCGTTCCAACATGGCAACAGGGTTGCGCATCTCACCGTAAGGACTATTGATGCCCTCTGCAGATGCCCAACGGGGGATAGTGCCATGGTAAAGCGGTTTGCCTGTTTTTTCATCAATCATCAATTTTCCCTCTTTGTCGTAGTCATATATACTTGCCGAGCGGGGGAAGAAGACAGCCTGATTGAGCACACCTTCGTGACCGGTACCTACATCGCCCTGTCCGTTTTTATATTCGTAGCTGACACGCTCGCTCACCTTTAGCCATTTTACCACCTGGAAGTCCAGATTGGCCTTGGCAGAGAACTTGCGGGCATAGGTATTGAGGAGCACCCCCTTGTCGTCATCATAAGCAAACGAAGCGAAACCCTTCATCGTATCGCTACCCCCCGACAGAGAGAGGGCATAGTGTTCCAGCGAGCCGGTGCGGAAGATGGCATCCATCCAATCGGTACGGGTAACGTTGCCATAAGGGAAAATCTCCGGGTTTCTGGAAGCGTGGAGAGGGTCACCGGTAGCCGTACAAGCATCAGCCAGATTCTGTTATATCTTCGGCAGTCAGCGTCTCCGGCAGGTTCACAGCGTTCTTAAAGCTCTTGGAAATGTTGATGTTCACCTTCACCTTGCCTGCGGAAGCCTGCTTGGTGGTTACCACAACCACACCGCCCGAACCTACGCTAGCACCATAGATGGCAGCAGAAGCAGCGTCTTTCAGCACAGTGATACTTTCCACATCTTCCATGTTGAAAGGGGCTCCCGGCACGCCGTCGACCACATAGAGCACACCATCACCGCTGTTATAACTGTCTCCGTACCACGCGAACCACGCCCACGGATAGACAGAGAGACATCGGACATCGGGTCTCCACCATTGGACTGTATCATGACTCCCGGCATTTGTCCTTGCAAATAAGAACCTAAATTTGCAGGACGGCTTTTCAACTTATCATCCATTTTCACTGTAGAAACCGCGGTGGACAAGTCTTCCTTACGACTCGTTCCATAGCCAATGACCACCACTTCGTCAAGCAATTCCGCATCTTCCTGCAAAATTATGGTAATAGGCTTCGACGATGCCTTTACTTCTTGCGTTTTATACCCCAGAAAGCTGATTTCCAAAACATCTTTTTCTGTGGTTTGTAATGCGAACTTTCCGTCCACATCCGTAATTACCCCATTCGTCGTCCCCTTGACAAGGACATTGGCACCAATCACTGGTTCGCCATTCTGATCCTTTACTGTTCCTTTCACAGAAATCTGCTGTGCATAAGCACCTGCCGACAAGAACAGCCCCAACAATAGGGTCAGAATCGTTCGATAGATTCTAAGATTTACTTGTTTCATGCATTCAAAATTTAAAGTTTATAATATAAAAATTATAATTCTGCCACAAAGGTCAGAAAGCAGAATTACATAGTTATTACAAAAGGAGTATTTCTCTAACAGCCCTTATTTATTCGTGAAACAATATAACAATAAAACGTTTATTATTTTTCAATTAAATCGTATAGGGATTATTACTCAAGAAGAGCGGCAGCACCCAATAGACTGGAATCCTTTTTATGCGAAGCCACTACCCTCACATTATCCGATATGATTTTGTAGGGGAAACTTTGCATTGTTTGTTCCATAGCATCTTTAAAGAAAGGAAAAGCCGATACGATACCGCCTCCTAAAACAATAGCTTGGGGAGCATAGGCAAAAAGAATTGCCTTTATAAGATTGCCCAAATGCCTCCCAAACTCTTTCCAAATCTCCAATGCAGTTTGTTCTCCTTGCTGGGCTTTTTCAGCTACTACCGCACCGGTAGTTCCATAACGTTTAAACAAGAAACTACTGCAATAGTGTTCAAAATCAGAGTCCAAATAAGGAAATGAGCCTATCTCACCGGCTCCCATATATTGCCCACCATACAAATGGCGGTCAATGACAACACCAGCTCCAATTCCGGTCCCAATAGTAACGCCTACCATATTGGTGTAAGATTTTCCTTCGCCGTATAGGCTCTCCCCTAAAGTGAAACAGTTGGAATCATTATTAATGGCAACTGCCACCTTGAATTCGTTCTCCAAAATCTCCTTCAAGTGTATTTCTTTCCAAGAAGATATATTTGCTACATTATATACAATTCCTTTCTCCGGATCAACAATTGAAGGGACACCGATACCGATACCATCTACCTGCTCATTCATCATATTCCGAATAAGCTGGGAAAGCTGGTTTAACACAGTAGAAGCATCTTGCTGAGCTAAACATGGAACCGACACTTTATTCAAGCAGTTCCCTTTTTCCACTTGGGCTATTCGAATATTGGTTCCTCCTAAATCTATTGACAGTTCATAGTATATAACATTAAGGTGTTCAACATGTGCAA
>ENA-OQCE01000479-OQCE01000479.1-human-gut-metagenome-genome-assembly--contig:-NODE-479-length-19216-cov-2.708576_pt1 | contig 19216 bp, 12 predicted proteins | sample MGYA00242495_ERZ504572 | MGnify/ENA primary metagenome ERZ504572 (study PRJEB26092, sample SAMD00036228) | human gut metagenome | host: Homo sapiens | study: EMG produced TPA metagenomics assembly of...
ATGGTAAAAAAAGAGCAGCAATTGTAGGTAAGGAAAATGTATATGATTTCTCAATAGGAAACCCGAGCATACCGGCTCCGCAGATAGTAAACGACACAATAAAGGAGCTTGTGACAGATTATGATTCTGTTGCGCTGCACGGCTACACCTCAGCACAGGGAGACGTGGAAACGAGAGCGGCAATAGCTGAATTTTTGAACAACACACACGGCACACATTTTAATGCGGAAAACCTTTACATGACAATGGGAGCAGCGGCATCGCTGTCAATATGCTTTCGGGCGTTGACAAGCGACGCATATGATGAGTTTATTACCATAGCGCCATATTTCCCGGAGTACAAGGTATTTGTGAATGCAGCAGGAGCAAGGCTTGTAGAGGTGCCTGCAGACACAGAGCATTTTCAGATAGATTTTGAGGCTCTTGAGGAGAGAATCAATGCGCACACCAGAGGTGTCATAATCAATTCACCAAACAACCCATCCGGCACAGTCTATTCTGAGAGGACCATCAAAAAGCTCTCAGACCTCCTTGAGAAAAAGTCTAAGGAGATAGGAAGACCGATATTCATCATCGCAGATGAGCCGTACAGGGAGATAGTCTACGACGGAATCAAGGTACCGTTTGTGACCAAATATTACGACAACACACTGGTATGCTATTCATACAGCAAGTCACTTTCGCTGCCGGGAGAGAGAATAGGATACGTCCTCGTGCCTGATGAGGTGTACGATAAGGCTGAGCTGTATGCAGCAGTCTGTGGTGCGGGAAGAGCACTCGGTTACGTGTGTGCACCAAGTCTGTTCCAGAAGATGATAGTAAAATGCCAGGGGGCAACCGGTGATATCAATGCCTACAAAGAAAACAGAGACCTTCTGTACGAGGGACTCACAAGGATAGGCTATCACTGCTTCAAGCCGGACGGAGCCTTTTATATGTTTGTAAAGGCACTCGAGGATGACAGCAATGCATTCTGCGAGAAGGCAAAGGAGGAGGATGTGCTCATAGTAGCAGCAGACGGCTTCGGCTGTCCGGGCTGGGTGAGAATATCATACTGTGTGGACAGGGAAATGATAAAGCACTCTATGCCTGCGTTTGAAAAGATATACAACAAGTATAGTAAATAATAGTTACAAAAAAATAATCCAAAAAAGCGCCGAAAATTGTCTAAAAAATATGTAATTTTCGGCGCTTTTATTATGCAGTTTTCACAAAGTTGTCTCCGTGTGACCGTTGTGTGACCATTGTTTTGTATAATGGAATGAAGAGTGGGAATATAAATAAAATCGTAACGGAATAGTTACAAAAAATACTATAGAAAAGGAGATATGAGAGTGTTTAATAAAAAACTTAACAGGTTACTAGCAATCATGCTAGCTTCTGTAATGGGTGCGAACATCGCTTCCGGCAACACCGGTAAGTGCTGATACACCCTCTTCAGAGTATGATATATCTAACGACGCAGCCTCGGATGATATATCTGACAGTAAAATTCCAGATGAACAGGATTCGGATAATAATGCCACCGAGGAAAAACAGCCACAGCAACTGACGGTAGAGTATACACCGGCGGATGATATTTATGTGGGGAACAAAGTTGTTCCGGTGGTAAAATCCGACAGGGCGGATGCAGCCGTTGACAATTTAAAATACACTGTTGTAGAAGGCAAAAATCTGATTGAAAAGGATACAGACTTTGCATCAAACGGTATATGGACAGCAAAGGATACCGGAACTGTAAGGATAAAGGTGACAAAAGCAGAAGATGACAAATATAAGTCAGCAGAGGCAGAATATACTGTTACCATCAAAGAATATGATTACAGCAGTATGAATAACAGCCTGACAGGGACAATGCTGCAGGGTACACAGTTTTATGTAGAAGCACCTACATTATCGCTGGCAAGTGACAATCAGGCGGTATATGTGGTTAGAAAAGGTGATGAATGGATTGAAGCTGATAAATATCAGCTTATGCCACAGCAGGGTGATAACAGACAGACTCTTGTAATAGCACGTAAGGACAAGGAAAGCGGAGCTATCACAGATATTGGAAGTCTGCAGCTCGACTACAAATATGATACACAGCCTCCAAAGATAACATTGAATCCAAAGGAGGATGATAAACCTGCTTTCACAAAGGATGCTGTGGATTATTATGGAAATGTCAGAAAAGTAGACATGAATATCCACGATGTCTCTTTGGATGATGGTTCCACACAGCTTTGGGTAAAGGTTGATGACCGGGAAGAATTCGATGTATTTGATGTCAATAATGCCCAGAAGCTGATTGATGCAGGAATAGAGTATAGTGACTGGATCGTGACAGGGCTGATTATAGCAGCTGCATCACATTTGGTACAAAAGCGGATGAGGAACACAAATATCAGATAATCAGAATGCATGCGAAGGATCAGGCGGAGCATGAGTGTAATGATACAAGCTCAATAGAGCAGCCGTTTTATGTGGATAGAAAAGCGCCTTCAGGTACTATTGGATATGATGCTGATTTAATAGACGAGCAGAATATGGCCAGTCAGCAGGCAGCAAATGTATATGGACAGCTGGAGGATATCAGCGGAATAAAGCAGGCATTCTACTATGTGAATAAATCAGATGAAAGTGGCAGTATTTTAAATGATGAGCAGGTAAAAGCGCTTGATGATTCAGCATGGAAGCCGTTAGAGCTTATTGAGGATACATATGATGCCCGATATAAGTACAAGATTAATACATCTGATCTGAAGGATACTTCATATAACGTATATGTAAAGGCTCAGGACAATTGTAATGGCGAGACAGCATTTTTCTCCACATCGAAGCTGGTTGTTGATACCCTGCCACCGGAGCTTACAGTGTCCCAGGATACCATGACAGCAGCCGATGAAAAAGGCTGGCATAAGGATGATATAAGCTATATCGTTAAGGCTGATGACAGCTTATCAGGAATTAAGAGTGTTGAATACACTGTATTTGATGGGAAAAGGAAAATTGTATCAGGACAGACTGTTGAGCTTGACGCAAGCGGGGAAGGAAGGATAACCATTCCGGCAACAGAGCAGTTTAACGGAATTGATCTGATGCTTTCAGTAAAGGCAACTGATTATGCCGGTCTTAAGACAGAGGTTAAAGGTGACAGCTTCAAGTTCAGCATGGACAGTCAGTCACCTGATGTCAGTATAGAGCCGGAAGCGGGCAAAAACAGAAAATATTTCAATGACGATGTCGTATAAAAACAAGTGTAGCTGACAGCATTTCAGGTGTTGTATCAGCAAAATACCAGATAGTGACAGATGATCAGTCAGTATCGGATGATGAAGGTGCATGGAATGAGCTTGATGAATCAGGAATCATAAATGTATCGGCTGAGGCTTATCTGGATAAAAAGGTAGATGTATATGTTAAAGCTGTTGATGAGGCAGGAAACGTGACTGTAGCGGATTTGACAGCAAGCGGCAGCCAGCCATTTTATATTCACAAGACAGCGCCTGCAATAACAGTGACATATGGTACACCTGAGCAGCCGGATCCACAGTGCATCAGCAGTGTAAAAGGCACTGAGTATTACAGGGAAAACAGGATTGCAACCATTTCGGTAAAAGAGAATGAGCTTTTCTTTGACCCAGATGAAACAAAAATCAATGTAAAGGTTGATGGAAATGAACAGACACAGTCAGATGCGTGGTCTGAAAAGTCATACTGGGTAAAGACAGGCGAGGGAGCAGAAGCTGTTTACAGTAAGCAGCTTGTATTCAATGCAGGACACAAGTATGAGCTGAGTGTCAGTGCAAAAGATTTGTGTGGTAATTCAGATAATGGATTTGAGATAGAAGGAGACAAATCAGCAGAGTTTGTAATTGACGTACAGTCGCCGACAGGAAATATCAGGTTTGACGGACTTTCAACAGGCATGGATACCGTGTGGGATTTATTGCTGCCAAAAGACAAATATGAGATTTCAAGATTTGCTGCCAAGAAGGTCAATATTGCCGGACAGCTTGGAGATGAGCATGGCGGCATCAAGTCAGCAGAGTATTTCGTTTCAGCAGAGGATGCAATAATTGACGTAGACAGTATTCAGGAGGCTGACTGGAAGACACTTGACAGCCTTAATGAGGATGGCACCTTCAGTGAACCGATAGAATGCGAGAACAAAAACTGCGTGGTATATGTCAGGGTTACAGATTTAAGCGGTAATGTTTCATATATCAGCACAAATGGATTGGTAGTTGATACATGCGCACCGGCAATATCAGTCATCACACCTGAGACAGCATCAGGAGTGTACAGTGCAGATGTGCCGGTAAGTATAGAGGTATCAGATGAGAATGCCACAGGAGTTGCATCAGGAATAAAGAGCGTAAACTATACGGTAACAAATATGGGACAGACGACACAGGATGGAACATTATATAGCTATGATAAGACAGCAGCGGGCTTAAAAGATCTGGAAAATCATGTAACAGAGCAATTTGACATAAGCGCGGCTTCAAACAACAGTAATGAAGTGCGTATAGATGTTACCGCAACAGACAATGCAGGAACGGCATACACAGTAACAAAATACATAAAAATAGATACAACAGCACCAACAGTGCAGGTAAGCTATGACAATAACAGTGCAGATAAATCATTTGGAGACACAGCATACTTCAAAGCACCGCGAACAGCAACCGTAAAAGTAACAGAGCGTAACTTTGATGCATCAAAGGTAGCAGCGGAAATAAAAGCCGCAGCAGGTAAGGCACCTGCTCTTTCAAACTGGAGCACAGAAGGTGGAAGCGGTAACGGTGATGATACAGTACATGTTGCCACAATATATTACGGACATGATGACGATTACACATTTGGAATCGGAGTAAAAGACATTGCGGGAAATGCCGCAGCAGGAGTGGATTATGCAAATTCGCTTGCACCGACAAAATTTACAATTGATACGACAGCACCTGTTATTTCGGTAGCATATGATAACAACAGTGCATCAAACGGAAACTATTATAATAACAAGAGAACAGCAACTGTGACAATCACAGAGCACAATTTTGATACAAGCAGAATAGCACTGAGCATGACTGCGCAGGATGCAGGAAAATCAGTAGCAGCACCGGCATTTGGAAGCTGGTCAGATAATGGTGATATACATACGGCAACATTAAGCTTTGATGCGGATGCTACATATACATGGTCACTTGCATATACAGACAAAGCCGGCAATAAGGCAAAAGACCTTGCAAAGCAGGAGTTCTGCATAGATACGACAAAGCCTGTTGTAACAATCAACGGAGTAACCCCGGGCTCAGTAAACAATAATTCAGGAAATATGTCATTTGTAATAGAGTGCACAGATACTAATCTTGAATACTTTTCACCGGTGCTTACAGTTGAGGTATATGAAAATAGCAGATTCGTAAGAAAAACGATTACCGGAAATGTGATATCAATTTCAAACGGACAACGTGTAGAGTTTAGAAATCTCAATGAGGATGGAGTGTATTCACTGACATGCCATGCACAGGATAAGGCCGGAAATTCTTATGAAACAGTCAATATTATAGATGCAGGCGGAAAGCAGGTGACAGAGACTGCAGGGCAGGGAGGAAAATTGATGGATTTCTCCATAAACAAAGGCGGTTCAATCTTCTCGCTGGATGACAATACGATGAAGCTTGTAAAGGATTACTATGTGCAGAAGGTATACCATGATGTGGTAGTCAGAGAGATAAATCCGGATGAAGTTACCAGCTGTACTGTCAAAGTAAATGGAAAAGCACTTAAGCAGGGAACAGACTTCAGTGTGAATAATGTAAGTGAAAGCGATGGCTGGCATAAGTACGAATATGTGATATCAAATGCGGTATTTGAAAAAGAGGGTCAGTACAATATCGTTGTGGAGACAAAGGACAAAGCAGATTCAGTTGCCTACAGTGATGTGAAGAGTGTAAATATTGAATTTATTGTGGACAAGACAGCACCTACATATACATTGACAGGTGTAGATAAAAACAATGAAAACTATATTGCTCAAAGAAATGCAGTATTGATGCCGAAGGATGATGGCGGAAAGCTTGGACGTGTAAAGATTACTGTAGTGGGCAAGGATGACAAAGAAAAAAAGGTTATCAAGGAAATGTCGGGAGACGATATGCTTGACTATCTGGACAAGCATGACGGAAAGATAGAGTTTGAAGTACCTAAGGAGGTGCTCTCTGCAAAAGACGGTGATTCAAGGCTTATGGTAGAGTGTGCAGACTGTTCTGTTGACGAAGGTGGAAAGACCAATGAAGTGAAAAAAATATATGGTAAGGATACAGAAGCAGATACAGAGATTGCCGAAGATGATGTACCTATGGAATCAAATTCGTCAGATGTCAAATCAGTAGAAACAAACAATGATAAGGCAGTATATATAATTGGAGCAATATTATTATTTGTACTTATAATTGCGATATTGATAATCGTTTATTATATGAGAAAAAAGATGAAAGAAAAGAAAGACAATGATGAGCAATAAGATAATTACCTATGTATTTACATCACCATGTGGTGGTGTGGGAAAAACAACAATGTCTGTGGCATGCGCGAAAGCGCATGCCCTTCAAGGCAGACTTGGCAACGAAGATTTTGAATTCTGGGAGGAGTGAGTATGAGATTTGAAATAGCAGCTGACACGGACAGAGGAATCGTAAAAGAAACTAATCAGGATAGTCTGCTGGTAAAGTGCTTCTCAACATGCAAAGGAGACATGGCATTTGCAGTATTATGTGACGGCATGGGCGGCTTATCGAAGGGTGAGCTGGCTAGTGCCACTGTAGTCAGAGCATTTGACAGATGGAGTGACGAGCAGCTGCCTGAGCTTTGCAAATCGTCGAACCCGGATATTGACAGTCTGATTCTGGAAAGACAGTGGGATGAAGTAATACAGCAGCAGAACGAAAAAATAAAAGCATATGGCAAAGCACATGCAGTAAACATGGGAACAACAGTGGTAGCGCTGCTTGTCACGCAAAAAGCTACTACATTATAAACGTGGGCGATTCCAGAATATATAGCCTTTCAGACCATATAGAAAGGCTTACGACAGACCAGACATATGTACAGCGGGAAATTATGAATGGAAATATGACACAGGAGCAGGCTATGAGAGATCCGCGAAGGAATGTACTGCTGCAGTGTGTCGGGGCATCAGCAGAAGTAAAGCCGGAGTACAGGACCGGGGCAATGAAAAATGGAATGTCACTTCTGCTTTGTTCAGATGGCTTCAGGCATGAGGTATCAGAACATGAAATCTATGAGATGCTGAAAACGGCAGCAACTGTAGATGGGCAGAATATGCACGACAGACTGGAGCAGCTCATCAGACTAAGCATGCAAAGAGGAGAGCGCGATAATATAACAGCAGCGCTCATAAAGGCACAGTAGGAGGAACAGATGCTTGAAATAGGCTCTTTAATTGACGGAAAATACAAGATACTAAACGAAGTTGGACACGGCGGAATGAGCGTTGTGTACCTGGCTATGAATGAAAGGGCAAACAAACAGTGGGCAATAAAAGAGGTCAGAAAGGATGGAGTAAAGGATTTTGAGGTAGTAAAGCAAAGTCTTGTTGCGGAGACCAATATGCTCAAAAAACTGAGCCATCCCAGTCTTCCTGATATTGTCGATGTCATAGATGAGGATGACAGATTCCTTATCGTAATGGATTATATAGAGGGAAATTCTCTCAAGACAGCATTGCAGGAGTACGGAGCCCAGTCGCAGAAAAATGTGATAAAGTGGGCCAAACAGCTATGCGATGTTCTTGGATATCTGCACTCACAGAACCCGCCAATCATATATCGTGATATGAAGCCGGCAAACATAATGCTAAAGCCTGATGGAAATGTGGTGCTTATAGATTTTGGAACAGCAAGGGAATATAAGGAAAATAACATAGAGGATACAACATGTCTTGGCACGATGGGATATGCTGCACCGGAACAGTTTGGTGGAATGGGGCAGACAGACGCGAGAACAGATATATATTGTCTGGGAGCCACAATGTATCATCTTGTTACGGGAATGAATCCCTGTGAGCCACCTTACGAAATAAGGCCGATCAGAGAAATTGACCCAACATTGTCAGGTGGTCTTGAACGTATTATTACAAAGTGTACACAGCCGGATCCAAACAACAGATATCAGAGCGCAGCTGAGCTGATGTATGACCTTGAGCACTATACAGAGATTGATGACATGTATAGGAAGAATCTAAAGAGAAAGCTTGCGGTATTTATCACCACATCAGTTTTGACGATGCTGCTTGGAACAAGCACAGTATTAAGCTATTGTGCGGCAGAACACAAAAAAAATGAAAACTATAATAGCATATTAAAAGAAGCGGATACCTATGACAATTATGACAATGGATATTACACGGCTATAGTCACCGACCCGACAAGGACGGAGGCATATCTTAAGCTGAATGACAAACTGACAGACGATTTTGTGCTGGACAGGGATGAGGCGCAGATATTGAACAGGCTGATGGTAGGTATAGATTGCAAGGACCACAATGGCCGGGTGCATACATATGATGTTATGGCAAAGCTGAAAGAAAAAAATCCAAAGGGATAATGAAGGATGTATGCTATAAGATTGGTGAAAGCTTTTTATTCTACTACGAAATCAATGTGGAAAAAGACAGATACTCCAGTGCGGCGCAGTGGTTCAAGGAAGCGAAGGAGAATCATCCGGAGGCAGGAATATACTGTGAGATATCAGATTGTCTGACATTGATTAGCCAGTATGATGGAGCAAAGATACAACAGACAGAAAAAAACATATGAAGAGTACAAAAAGCTATGGAAGCAAATAAATGAGCTATATGCAAAATCAGAGGATTTTGACAGCGTAGACGCAAAGATTCAGGTATGGAATGAGATAGATGATATAGTTGACACAAATATCACATCATTTATAGCAGTGACAGATAAGGATAAAGTTATGGATTTATTACAGACAATAAAGGACAAAACAGAAAAGCTGGATAAATCCATAATGCGCGAGCAGATAACAGGATTGCAGGATAATATAGACAAAACAATTGAGAAGGCACAGAGCGTGAAGGAGGAAAACAAAGATGACTTATAATCAGTACAGGATGATATTTTACGTATCCTTCACGGCATTTGCCATAATGCTTATAGCTTCAATAGTCATACTTATAGTGCTTGAAATACCTAAGGTCATAGGTGCACTTACCGGAAAATCTGCCCGGAAAGGAATTGCAGCAATTGTACAAAAGCAGACAGCGGGACATATTGACATAACATCGTCCGGTCCGATAGCACCGTCATATACCTGGCAGGGGAGAATAAGAAAAAGCCGGGATATACACAAAATATAGATGAAACTACTGTGCTGGATGCACCGACAGAAGTATTGCAGGATGAAACCACAGTATTGGAAGATATAACCGAAAAGCTGCAAAAAACCAATATCAGGTTCGAAGTAACAAAGAAAATAGAATTTTTTACATACGACAGAATGTATCTCATAAGGAATGGAAAATAGCGAATGTCTAAATTAAAAGTAAGCATAAAAAAATCGACCGTTACTGCCATGATGAAGGCAGGACGAAAGGAAAGAATAAATGAAACCGAACTAAGCCAGCTAGCCAGAATAAAACCATGTGGAATCATGCATGTGACAAAAACAAAAAAAGACAGTGTCATATATACGTGCCCTGCAAATATAAATCTTACCGATAGATTGAAAAAAGCCATAAGCAAATATGATTTCTTTTTCATGATTGAGCAGATAGTAATAATGGTTGAGGATGTATACAATAACGGACTGAACGTAAACAGTGTTCGTTTTAATATGGATGACGTATACATAAACGAGATGACAAAAGAGATGTACTTTATATATTTTCCGATAGTAGGAGGACAGGAAAGTGCAGATATTGTCGGGTTTATAGAAAACATAATTTATACAATGACACCTGTTATCAATGAGGATACGAATTATATATCCAGATTTATGTATTATGTCAGAAGCTTCCATGGCTTCAACGGCAATGCAATAGAAAAATATATCTCACGCGAAGAGCGTGCAGTTGTGAACGTGCTGAAAAACAAAGCAGTGACAATGCAGCAGACAATGCAGCAACAGATAATGCAGCAACAGACAATGCAGCAACAGACAATGCAGCAACAGATAATGCAGCAGGTAATGCAGGGCAGCATGGATGGAACTACAGTGTTGTCAGATGATGGCATATCCGTACAACAGATACAGCAGATGCAACCGGTGAACTATCATTTTGCAAGTCTTACAAGGCAGGTAACAGGTGAAAAGATAGAGCTTTGCAAACCATCGTTTGTGCTGGGAAAGAATCCGGAAAAGTCAGATTATGCGGTAGCAGACAATACGAATATCAGCAGGGTGCATGCAGTGATAACCACGCGAAACGGGCGTTATTATGTAATGGACCAAAATTCTACCAATGGCACATTTATCAATGGAAGGATAATAAAGGCGGGGCAGGAAACAGAGATATTACCGGGAGACTGTCTGATGTTAGCTAATGAGGAATTTATATTTAATGAATAGAAAAGTATTGGAGTGCGAAAATGGATGAGAATGAAAAGAAAATAGTAAATTTTATAGACGAAATCAGGGGACAGACACACGAATTGGAGATACCCCTAAATATATCTGCAAATACTTTAATAATAGCATTAAAAAGAGCATATGATTTAAATTTAGATGAGAATAATACTACAGAGTGTTATATGGCATGTGAATATCCAATAGCATTTTTAAAAGGGAACAGGACACTTGCAGATTTTGGAATCAGAAATGGTTCATCAATTATATTCAGGAGATAATGAAAATGGATAATTTTGGATGGTCAATAGCTTTAGTTCCGGGAACACCTCTTATTATAGGAGATACGCCGGATGCTCATATACAGCTGCAGGGGGCTTATGGAAGGGCAGCAAGAATAGCATTGCAGATGGATAAAAGCATGATGTATTCGATACTATCAAAGTATAGTGGTGATTACGATACATGTGTTAATGATAAAATAATACAGAAATCCGCTAAGATAAATAATCATGACTTTATATCGATAGGTGATTTTATGGCATATTACAATAGAGGAAAGATTTATTTTGATTATGGAGTTATCAAAACTAATGGTGTAGATGTCAGACCGGAAAGTATGAGTATACAGACAACATACCCTGTTTTATTCGTAATACCAGGATACAGGTGAAAATGGATGAGACTCCGATAGATATACTTGAACCCGGAACTGTACCTAAAAAGCCAGAATTAAATTTGATTACAACATTGTTTCCACCAGTATTTATGATGGCAATGATGATGCTGCTTAAAGGTACAATGAGCGGATCAAGTAGTTCATTTATGATGTTTAGTGTATGTTCAATGGGAGTGGGTGTACTTACATCAATATTTGGTATTGTAAACAGAGAAAAGCAGTATAAGAAGACTTGTATTGAACGACAAGATACTTATAAATTATATATCGAAAAGAAACGTAAAGAAATTGAGAATATTCGAAGAGAGGAGCTGGATTGCCTAAATGATCAGTATTACAGTACAGTACAGGATATAAGTCATATAGAAAATTTTGATACAACTTTGTTTGACCGTATTCCAACAGATCATGATTTTCTGGAAGTGTACTTAGGACGTGGAAATGTAGAGTCATTACGTCAGATTAATTATAAGAAACAGGAGAAGCTGGAGGTTGGAGATGAATTGAGTAGTATTCCAAATCATGTTGCCGATGAATACAGAGATATAGAAAAAGCCCCTCTTACATTGAGTCTCAGGGATGCTAATGCTGTTGGAATAGTGGGTAATGAAGAATCACTTTATTGCATGATGAAAAATATAATAGTGGATATAATAAGTAGGCAATATTATGGAGATATTAATCTTTATGCATTGATAGATAAAGGATGAAAAAAAATACAAATGGTTAAAAAAACCTAAAATCAATACAGGGAACCAGAGGATGTCGAAAATATAGTTTGTGATCAGGAAAGCAGAAACAGGGTGTTCGATAATCTCTATAAAGAGCTGACATTGAGACAGGATGAAAATACAAGTGGAAGATTTAATATTGTCGTTGTTATGGAAGACTATGGAATAAAAAGTCATCCAATTTCTAAGTTTATAGAGCATGCTTCAGAACTTGATACAGTATTTTTGTTTTTTGAGTCAAAGCTTTCACTGTTGCCACTTTACTGTAGTCATATCATAGATATATTTGATTATGAGAGTGCCATGGTATATGATTCGCAGAATAAGATGCATAAGAAATACTTTGAGTATGAGAGTATAGATGATGAAAGTATGGAAAATATAGTCCGCATTCTGGCACCGGTAGAGTGTGAAGAAATCAGTCTTGCAGGAGCATTGAGAAAAAATATTTCATTGTTTGAACTTCTTGGAGTTAATTCAGTGGAAGGATTGAATCTTGATAGCAGATGGGAAAATTCAAAGATATATGAGACGATGGCTGTGCCACTTGGTGTAAATGTTAAGGATGAAATAGTGTATCTGAATCTTCATGAAAAATTTCATGGACCGCACGGACTTGTGGCAGGAACAACGGTTCTGGAAAAAGCGAGATTTTGCAGACATTTATACTTGGAGCAGCTACATTGTTTCATCCATATGAGATTGGATTTTTGATAATTGATTTCAAAGGAGGAGGAATGGTAAATCAGTTCAAGGATTTACCACATCTGATTGGAGCTATAACTAATATAGATGGAAATGAAGTACAGAGATCGTTAAAATCTATCAAAGCAGAGCTTATGAAGCGGCAAAATTATTTTGCGGAGGCCGGTGTAAATCACATAGATAAATATATTCAGTTATATAAAGAGCATAAGGTATCTGAGCCATTGCCACATCTTGTGATAATAGTTGATGAATTTGCAGAACTTAAAGCAGAACAGCCTGAATTTATGAAGGAGCTTATTAGTACAGCACGAATAGGTCGAAGTCTTGGGGTTCATCTTATACTGGCCACTCAAAAACCAAGTGGAGTTGTAGATGGACAAATATGGTCAAATTCAAGTTTAAGCTGTGTTTGAAGGTGCAATCAAAAGAGGATAGTAATGAAGTATTAAAAACACCATTGGCGGCTGAAATAAAGGAACCAGGACGTGCTTATCTCCAAGTTGGAAATAATGAAATATTCGAGTTACTACAGTCAGCATACAGTGGGGCAGCGGCTGTATCAGAAGGGGAAGAAGATAAGGAATTTTCAATTTATGAGTTGGATTTTTCTGGCAAAAGGAGTCTTGTTTATCAGAATAAGAAGAAAAAACAGAAAAGCAAAACACAGTTGGAAGCAGTTGTGGATTATATAAAAGATTTTTGTGAGCAGACAGGTATAGAGAGGCTGCCAAGTATATGTATGCCACCGCTTCCGGAAACAATTGCTTATGAACAGTCAGAGAAAAAGTCAGGAAGTGAAATATGGGTAAACATAGGTATAGTTGATGAACCGGAGCGTCAGCTTCAGAAAAAACTGGAATTAAATCTTTCAACGCAGAACTATATGATTATAGGTTCAGCACAGAGTGGAAAGACTAATTTGTTACAGACAATCATAAGAGGAGTAGCTGAAAATTATACTCCTCAGGAGGTTAATTTATATATCATAGATTTTGGTTCCATGATATTGAGAAACTATGCAAATTTAAATCATTGTGGAGGAGTGGTATGTTCTGATGATGATGAAAAGCTGAAGAATCTGTTTAAATTATTGAATAAAGAGATTAATTTAAGAAAGGAAAAACTTGCAGAGATAGGTGTAAGCTCATTTTTGGCATATAAGGAAGCCGGAAAAACAGACCTTCCACAGATAATTGTCCTGATAGATAATATGACAGCTTTAAAGGAGATGTATTTACAGGATATAGATTATTTATTGCCTTTATTCAGGGATGGAATTGCTGTTGGAATGACATTTGTAGTAGCTAATTTACAGACATCCGGAATTGGACAGAGGTATCTAAGCAATTTTGAAGGAAGAATAACATTGTTTTGTAATGACTCTTCAGAATACAGTATGATGTTAAACGGAGTACGTTTGTCTATTCCTAATACACCGGGACGATGCATGGTGCAGTTGGATAAAGAAGTATTGGAGGCACAATTGTTTATATCATTTGAGGGAGAAAAAGAATATGAACGTGTACAGAAGATAAAGAGTTTTGTCGATGAGCAAAACGATAAATATATAAATCAAAAAGCAAAAGTTATTCCAGAAATTCCAAAAGAACTGACATTGACATATATTCAGTCACAATTTACGGAAAGTATAAGTGATGACAAAGTGATAATAGGTCTGGATTATACAAGTATATTACCGGTGGCAGTTGAATTAAAGAGCGGAGATGTGCTCTCCCTGACAGGAAAGAATCAGACAGACAGGGAGACTTTTGCAAAATATTTCATGGATACAATTGTTCAAAAGGCATCCGGCAATACGGAGCTATATGTATTGGATGATGCGACAAAGAAAATGGGAGAATGTGAATTTAATCCTAACACCGCAATGTATCTGACCTCATATCATGATGTACCACCTATGATTGAGGAAATAAATCAGAGAATTGAGCAACGATATGAGATGTATTCGGCAGGAATGTTTGACGAGTTAGAGATGGAACCATGGATTATTCTTGTGATAGATAGTGCAGATATCATGTTGAATATGAGTGGAGATAATAAAATAATGAAATATATGAAGGAATGGCTCGGTAAATATAAGAACATGAAAATATTCGTATTTATGCCAGATATAGAAAATAATTCTATCAGCTTTAATTCTCCTGAGATGCTTAAGATAGTGAAAGATAACAGGCATACATCAGAAGCAGCTCCGGATGTAGGGGCATGTGGAGGAAGTACGATAATAGCAATAGAGGAGATAAGGAAATATGTTCAAAGAATGCAGGATTCATTTGTGCTGTTGCTCAACAATACTTTGTCATATATGAAGGGAAGAAAATCATCCATAGATACAAAGGAAAATAATGCGGCACAGAAGGCAGGAGGAAGGTAAGAACAAATGACAAGAGACTTCTCAGAAAAAGCAAAGCAGAAGCTTGAAGGCTATGCGGATGATGCCGCAGCTTCATCCACATGGGGAAAGATAAAGGACTGGTTTTCGGACAGGGGAATGGATTTCCAGAGCTGGACAGGAAAGCTCGGAATAGAAAACTATATAAACGACGTGGATACATACCACCAGAAGATAATAGACAAGAATAATGCCACTAAAAAGAAGATAGACACTATATTTTCAAATGTGCAGTCAGTGGATACAAAAAGCATGGCAGCCATGAACAGACAGATAACGTGCGGCAATAACATAATAAAACTCATAAATGACCTTGCAGCATCAATAAGCCCGGACGGCGGAAACCTGGACATGGCAGGAATGAAGGGGACGCTTGATGCGGATGCTGCGAGAATAAAAAATCCTGAATCAGCAAAGAGTGAAAAGACCGAGAAGGAAAAGCTCGGCGCAGGTGATACATCATGCAAAAAAAGCAGTGATCCTGTAAACTTAAGCACTGGAAACTTCATCTATGACCATGAAGACATGCAGGCAGGCGGAGAGATACCGCTTTCATTTCACAGATACTACAACTCAAAGGATACCGGCACCGGCACAATGGGCAGCTGTTTCCTTCACAATTATGAAATGGAAGTGCAAAAGCAGCCGGACCAAAAAGCGGCGGTGCGCATGCATGACGGACAGTTTTACTACTTTGCGGAAACAGACACAGGCTATGTGGCGGAAAACGCGGCGATGGGGCTTTTGGAAAGGACGGAAGACGGCTATAAGCTTACATGCCATCCGGGCATGGATGCCGTGTACTTTGATGAAAACGGAAAGGCGGCAAGACAGGAAAACACAAACAAAAGGGGAATCACATTTATCCGTGATGAAAGAGGAAGGCTGGCAAAGGCAGAAACCGATACAGGAAGCTTCCTTGAGTATGCATATAACAGTGAAGGCATGCTCATGGAAGTCACAGATCATGTGGGCAGAAAGGTAAAGCTTGAGTATGACGGAGGCATGTTAAAGACAGTCACGACACCGTCAGGAGCAGTGTACACATACAGCTACGGAGACAACGGAAGGATAACGGAGACAGTAAATGCAAGAAATGTCACGGCCGTAAGGAACAGATACGACAGCCTGTTCAGGGTGACACACCAGGAGTTCCCGGACGGCGGCACGATGGACTTTGAGTATGATGACAAAAACAGCCGCGTCACACTCACGGAAAGAAACGGAAGCCGGATAACATACGTGCATGACAGCCGGTACAGAAATACAGCCACGCTGTATGAGGACGGAACAAGGGAAAAATACCTGTACAATGACAGGAACCAGTGCATCTGCAGGACAGACAGGAACGGCCACACCGTGCGCATGTCATATGACAGCAGGGGAAACCTGACCCAGACAGTGGATGCGGGAAAGCGCCGAATAAACTTCACGTATGACATTTTCAACAACCTTACCAGTCTGAGCATCAACGGAAGGACAAGGCTAAAAAACCACTATGATTCAAAGGGAAACCTGACAGGCACGACGGATGCACTCGGAAACCGGACGACGATAAAAAATGATGTATTCGGAAGGGCAGAAAAAATCACATATGCAGACGGAAGCAGCACTGAGCTTTCATATGACCGCAGAGGCAACATCACGGCAGTAACGGATGGAAACGGCAACAGCACGTCATATGAATATGACCTTTTAAACAGGGTGATAAAAACAACGGACGCAAACAACAATGGGATACATTTCAGCTATGATGCGTCAGACAGAATCAGCACAGTAACAGACGCACTTGGAAATGTCAGGAAATACACTTACAATGCCGGGGGGAAGGTGACAGGCCTTACGGATTTCGACGGAAAGACAGTATCCTTTGACTACAATGACCTGGGAAAAATCAGCGCATACACGGACAAGGAAGGATACCGTGCAGAGATTGCATACGACAGGATGTGGAACGTAAGCAGCATAAAGTCACCGGACGGTGGAATACAGCGGTTCATATACGACAGCGACAACAGGCTTAAAGAGCATACGCTGCCTATGGGTGGAAAAATCAGGTATGCATATGATGAGGCAGGAAACCTGCTGTCCGAAACGGATGCAGCCGGAAACACTGCCAGGTATGCATATGATGAGGCAGACAGACTGGTGCGCATGGAAGCGGCAGACGGGGCAGTAACCACTTTCGGTTATGATCATGAGGGAAATCTTGTATCGGAAACCGATGCGCTGGGGCATGTGACAGAATATACTTATGATGATCTGGGGAGAAGAACGGGTGTCATGGATGCAGCCGGAGCAGTAACAGGAATTATTTATAATGAGGCTGGAAATGTTGCTGAGATACGCTATCCGAACGGAAGCAGAACCATGTATGCTTATGAAAGAGGCGGAAGGATAAAGAGCGTGCTCTATCCGGACGGCTCAGGGGAAAGCTATGCATATGATGCAGCCGGAAACATGACTGACAGAACGACAAATGCAGGGGAGCACTGGCATTACAGCCATGATGCACTTGACAGGATAATAGCCATCACAAACCCGGCAGGAGGGGTGGCGAAGTTTACCTACGATGCATTAGGACGTGTCACGAAGGCAGAAGATGAGAATGGGAATACCACGTGTTACGAATACACCCCGAACGGAAACCTTGCAAAAGTAACGGATGCCTTAGGGAATGAGACCTTCTATCAGTATGATGCCATGGGACACCTGACACAGAGCAGCTGTACCGGAGCAAATGGGGAAGAACCACAGAATACCACCTATACCTGGGATAAGGAAGGCCATGTACTGGCAGTGACAGACCCGCTTGGAGATGTGGAGCGCTACACTTATGACCCAGCTGGAAGAATGAAAGCGAAGGTGGATAAAGATGGCTATGAAACTGCCATAAGCTATGGAGCAGACGGACAGGCAGAAGAAATCCGTTATGCAGACGGAAGAACCGTATCCTTAACGTATAATGCCATCCGCCAGTTAGAGGAAGTAAAAGACTGGCTCGGCACAACCAAGATTGCCATGGATGAGGCAGGACGGGTATCTTCTGTCACAGACCCATACGGAAAAACGGTCGGGTATGAATGGGGAAGCATGGGAGAAAGAACGGCGGTTCTCTACCCGGATGGAAGAAAAGCAGCATACGAATACAACAAAGCGATGCAGCTGACCGCCATGAAACTCATATCCAATATGGAACAAGAGAAAACAATCCGGTACTGCTACGATGAAGCCGGAAGACTGACCGGAAAGCAGTTCCCTGGAGGAAACCGCACGGACTACCACTACAACGGAGCTGGAAAAGTCGAAGAGATCTTACATACGGGAGCAGATTTTACAGAACGCTACCACTATGGTTATGATGTCATGGGAAATAAAATCACGGCAGAAAAGGAAAGACCAGGCCTGCCGGAAGACAGTGGAAGCTTTTCCTATGGTTATGATGAATTAAACCGCCTGATTCATGTATCGCAGAATGGAAAAACACTCCGCGCCTACGGATATGATGCCTTTGGAAACCGAAGCAGAAAGACCGAGTACCAGACAGCAGGGGAACTGGTGACAACCTACCGTTACAACACCAAAAACCAGCTGATGCAGGAGACCGATGCACATGAAACTAAAGACTATGCCTATGACCACAGGGGAAACCTGTTATCCGTAACAAGCGGGGAAGAGGTTTTAAAAGCATACGGGTTTGATGCAACAAACCAGATGAGCAGTTCCATGGGAAGGACAGACGGAACCATCCAAAAGGCAGTCTATCAGTATAACGGATTAGGCCACAGAATGAGACAACGTATTGCAACAGGGGATGCAGCCCCGGCTCGGACCATCCGTTATACCTTAGATCTGACCCGTCAGTACCATAACCTCCTGCAGAAGACAACTGACAGAAGAACCGATGGAAATCTGTTACACAGCAGCCAGGTTTATTTCTGGGATGGCAATGTCGCAGGAATGAAAGAAGAAGGAAGAGACCACTTCTACTTCCAGGATGACTTAGGAAGCCCGATGCGCTTAACCGATGAGACAGGAAGAAGTGAGGAGCTACGGATTGACGAATTTGGTAACTAATCGATACGAACGGAT
>ENA-OQCE01000480-OQCE01000480.1-human-gut-metagenome-genome-assembly--contig:-NODE-480-length-19188-cov-2.265778_pt1 | contig 19188 bp, 30 predicted proteins | sample MGYA00242495_ERZ504572 | MGnify/ENA primary metagenome ERZ504572 (study PRJEB26092, sample SAMD00036228) | human gut metagenome | host: Homo sapiens | study: EMG produced TPA metagenomics assembly of...
CAGGTTTGCTCATTCCAGTTTACTTTGAAAAAATCCTACTATATCATTCGCTTCATCCTCGGCGCTGCGGCCTGTCTTGGGAACTTCGTTTCCGTCGCCTTGCTTTTTTCCGCACATACCGCGGCGCGTCACTCAGCATCAGCATCAGCGTCTGGTAGTTCACACCGTCCAGAATGTAGTCCACACTCCAGCCCGTTGCGCTCGCTATCTGCCACACGAAGCCGAAAGGGCTATGGGAACCTCATACCGGGTCCTTAACTCCCCATCCTTGTCTGGCTCAGTCTCGGAGTCATCGGGTTCGCCCGCGCCGCCGAGCTGATAATACGCATAAAATCCTTCGTGCCCATCAGACGCTCGAATGTCCGGAACAGGGCCGTCAGATAGCGCCACTCCACAAAGTTCCGCAGCACCCACGCCATCACCCCGATACCCACATGTCGCGACACATAGCCCCGGCACACCGTATAAGCCAGCATTCGGCTCACAGCCTTACCATGTTCCGCTACAAAGGCCAGCTCCTCGATCTTGTCTTTCGGCTGCCACCCGGCTCAACACCCATCTTCAGGTATTCCCTCGCCAGCAGAATCTGCCCACGCAGTCTCGGACGTTTCATCGTCACACGTACCTCCAACAAGCGTTTCAGCCTAGGTAGCTTCCACCTTTTAAGAGGAACGGACACGCCGCTGTCCAGCAGCGCATCCGCACACTCCATTTCTATCAGTTGTTCCAATCGGTTGTCCATTTCTACTCAATTTTAGCCCGCAGAATCGGCAATCTTATACGGGGCACCGCCTTCAGTTGGCTTGTTGATCTTCAGCTGACATTCCACCTTCGACACTTCCGTCAGCGTCAGCTTGCCGCCCAGGTTGGCCAAAATCACGCCGTTGGGTATCGTCATCGTCTGCCCACTCACAAACTTGATTTCCCACTTGCCCGACAGCTGAATCAAATCCTCCGGAGCATCCCACGAAGTGGGCGTTTCTTCATTCGGGCTCAGCTTGCCGCCAAGCACAGCCTTCAGGTTCTTGTAGTCCAGCTGAATCAGGTTAAACGTGGGGCTAATCGTACCGTTCTTTTGCAGCAGTGTCAGTACTGGAGCATCCGGCACTTGTTCTGCCTCTATGTCCACGCTTTCCGGCTTCTGTCCACCCCAGTCCCAGCTGCCTTTCTCAATGTATCCTATCAGTTGCTCGCCAAATTTCACGCTGGCAATGCCATAAATAAAATTCTTGCTCATTTTTTCTTTACTTTGAGGGTTAATAACACACCGGTCAACAAGCCGGCCAATACACCTGTAATAAACACCCGTATCCAGTTCGGAGGGCGTTTTTTCTACTGTTTGAATGTCATTCGAAGTTTCGTTCCTGGTCTCGCTTCGGATGCGTGTCAGCTCTTCTTCATACCACAGCACCAGCTGCTGCAGGCTGTCACACGAGGCTTCAGCCACGATGTTCCCGCTGCTGTCGCTGCCTACGGTCAGGTTGGTCTGTCCGTTCTTCCCGCGATACACCGCACCTTCAGGAAGTTTACGGAGGCTGTCCGCCGGTATCGTCAGCTTCACCGCACTCGCCGGTATCCCCGCCATCACCAGTCCCGCCCGTCGGCTTCCGCTCGCGCTGTCGGCGCTTGCCGATTCCGTCTGTGTCTTCTCCACCGTCGTGCTCTTCCTGCTGCTTGCGCAGCCCGCCAAGCACAGGACAGTCATCATGATGGCGGCAACTGTTGGCAGTGTCAATGGCCTTGCGCAGTCGCGCCATTTCGCGCTTGTTGGCCTGCAGGTCTTTTCTTGTTGCATTCAGTTCTTCTTTTAAGGGTACCACAATATTGCTCACCAAAACGCGGGTGGCATGTTCTGCGTTATCCACACGCACACCCTCTGCGTCGGCTTCGGCTTTCATCGCTTCCGCTTTCGCTTTCCTCACCGTAGCACGCAGGGAACCGATGGCTGCTGCAGTGCCCACAAGGCCGCCGCTAAGAATAATGTTCATGATCTCGCTAAAGTCCATACCACCCGTTTTTTAGTCAGTCAACCTTTTATTCTGCTTCCTCGCGCTTCTTTCGGAATAGTCCGATAACCCATTGCACCAGTCCCGTGTCGGCTACCCCATTGGCCACAAGTGAGACACCAAAACCATAGAGCAAGGCAATGTCCCAGCTCACATCACTCACAAACCCGGCATCAAGCACCACAGTAGCATCGCGCACACCAGGCCCACACACCAGCTCACCAGCTGCGTCATCCAGCCTTTCATGTTGGGGAACAAACCTTTCAACCCTTCAGTAAGCACCACCACACCACCGACGAAACCGGCAAAGGTGCCAATCATTGTGTCATAGTCCGTTGCCGGAACATCGGCCCCTTGGGCCATCACAGCCGACACTGTTCCCAGCATCAGCATCATAAACAGCATAATTCGTTTCATTGATTGCTTTTTTTATTATTGGTTAATACCTATTTCTTTCAGCCATTTCTGTACATCGAAACTGGGGCAGGCTTTGGCCGCCAGCTCGTTGTGTCCCACAATGCGCACATCCGGGAATCTGCGGTGGAAGTCCTTCACATACTTCTCCAGGGCCTTTTTCTGGCAGCCGGTGCGGGTGTCCTTCGGGGTCTTGCCGTCCTTGGCCACACCGCCGGCATACACAATGTGGCGGCTCACGTTGTTGTACCCCTTGGCTCCGTTGGTCACTTCCCAGGGATCCACCTGCGCATCCTCGTTGTTGTTCACCAGACGTTCTACACCGCCCTGCAGGTGGAACAGGTCGGTGTAGCCCACCTGTTTCCAACCACGACCGCCCTGGCTTACGGGCGAAGTGTGCCACTTCCGGATGTCCGTTGATGATACCTCACGCCCCTCCGGGGTTGCCGTACAGTGAATTACCAGATACTTCAACTTTGCCATACCATCTTATTCTTTCTGGTTTTGGGTGATGGTGATTTTGGCCGTCTTGCTGCGGTCGGCATTGAGCGTAAGGGTCAGCGTACCGGTCTTCTGTTCGCCGTTGTTCGCACCGGCCGAAATCTTCACACCGTTATCCGCCGCTTCCACCTTGAAGCCGGCAGGGGCACTGCCAATCTCATATTCGCCGCTGGCGGTCACAGTCACTTCCTTACTGCCACCGGTAGCCTCAAGGGTCACGCTCGATGGATCCACCGAAATCTTCTTCTCGCTCGCCTTGAACACGGGGTTGCTGCGCTTGTCCAACACCACCACTTCTTCACCGAAGGCAATGTTCGTATCGGCCTTCATCAGCATCTTGAAGAAGTACAGTTCACTGGCATTCGAAATCTTGTCAATCTGAATCACGTCTTCATCGTCCTGCAGGTTCACAGCCGCAAACAGGTTGCCGCCGGCATCAGGCGAACAAAGGGTGCACACAATCAGATCATCGGGCCAGGCAGCAAGCGTCTCAATGGTAATGCCCTTGTAGCGACGGGCGTTCACATCGGTTTCGCTCGTGTTCTTGGCCTCGCGCTGGGTCAGCTCGTCGTCATACTTGTCAAAGTCGTTCACACTCATCAGGATGCGGAGGTCCGGGTTGTTGCGGATGGCTACAGGAATCTTCGCACGCATGGCTTTCAGTCTGCCCAGCATGGTCGATTCTGCGCTGTCCACCACAATCACCTCAGTATCCTTGGCCATCTGGGTCAGGATGCCGTTAAACAGGTGGTCATCATCATCCCCATATTCGCCGTTCACATAGTGGTCACCCAGTTCGAACTGCACCCGCTTGGCCAGCTCGGCAAGCAGGGCGTTCTGCGCTTCGGGCGGAAGTTCCGAGAATACCAGGTTGCCCTTCGGCTGCCATTTGCGCCAGATATTCTCGAACGTGCGGGGGTTAAATATTGTAAAGGCCATGAAGTCTACCGGGTCAAGGCTCTTCTCGTCATAGTTGAAGTTGCCCTTCGAGTCCTCCACGCCGGGGTTCTCCTTGCGCTTCTGGAGCATCTTGCCGGTCTTCAGGCGTGGAAGGCTGATTTTCTTCTCCACACCGGGAATCACCATAATCAGCCCCTTTTCCACAATCTCGTTGTTGGTTGCGGCAAGCGTAAGCAACTGTTCCAGTACCTCGCCGCTGTAATTCGTGTTTCTTACAATTATTGCCATAGTTCAATCACTTTTTACGTTTGTCCTTAATTTCTCGCATGCGCTTGGCCCAGGGACTCTCATCTCCGTTCGGTTCCAGGTGCAGGTCTTCCATCACACGGCGCTTCACCGGCAGTTGGGCCAGGGCCTTTTCGCCGTTCTCACGGTCATTGGCCAAAAGGTTTTCGTAGATGGGTCGGGTGGTTGCATCGATGCGGCCGTCCTGCTCGGCTGCGTCAAGCAGCTGCTTGCGGGCGGCAAGGTCTTCGGCTGCAGCCTTGTCTTCGTAGGTCTTCACCTTCGCCTTCAGGTCGGTGTTCTCTTTCGTAAGGATAGGTACCTTGCCGGCCTCTTCCTCCAGTTGGTCCATCAGGCGGAACACATCCGCATCACTCGCGCAGTCCTTGAAGCGCGGGCGTTTCTTTACGTCTTCCAGATTCATGTCTTCTCTGTTTTTTTGTGGCTCAACGAGCCGGTTATTGAATAAAGTATATATCTGCGCCGGTGTACTGTCTGCCGGCACGGGGTCTGCATCATAGATGTCGTCTATGAAACCGAGGTCCAGGGCTTCCTTGGCGGTCAGCCAATGGTCCTCGCCGTCAAAATAGGTCTGTTTCACTTCTTCCTTGCTCATGCCCAGCCGCTCGGCATAGATTTCACTCAAGCTGCCTTCCAGGCTTTCTATCTCTTCCATGCAACGCTGCAGGTCCTGCTTGTTGCCGTAACACCCGCCGCTCACACTGTGCAGCATCAGACGGGCATATTTGCTCATTTCTACGGGCTTGCCGCAAAGGGCTATCACACTGGCCATGCTGGCGGCTATGCATCCACATAAATGCGGATGTCGGCCTGGCTATGGCGCAGGGCGTTGAATATCGCAATGCCGCTGTACACTTCCCCGCCGTTGCTGTTGATACGCACATGGATGCGCCGGCTCACGCGTTCGGCTTCCATCAGTTCCTGGGCTATGCGCCCGCTTTGCACCTCCGTATAGTCTCCGATGTCCCCGTACAGGAATATCGTACTGGTGCCGTCGTCACTCGTTGTAATATTGAAAAATCTGCTCATCGTCATGTCTTTACCAGCGGTTTCCCCGCCTTTTGATGGTGCGAAAATAGAACATTCCCATGGCAACAAGAAACCGCGTCCGCATCATAACGTTTTCTGGCGTTATCATAACGCTGTAACCCGTCATCATGCGTACGCACTTTTACAAACCCCGCTTTTTCATGCAATTTTGTAACGTGATTTACAACTAAAAAGGACGATTTATGGCAGATTTGACGAATGCCAGAAAAAGGAATGGGCAAAAACTTTGTACCTCAAGGAAAACCTCACACAGCAGGAAATCGCCGACCGTGTGGGGGTGTCTCGGGTGTCCGTGTCCAACTGGGTACGGGCCGGGAAGTGGGAGGAACAGAAGGTGGGGCTTACGCTCACAAGGCAGGAACAGGTGGCTAACCTCTACCGGCAGGTGGCCGAAATAAACAAGGCCATCGCCGAACGGCCCGAGGGGGAACGGTTCCCCTCATCCAAGGAGGCTGACATCCTCGGGAAACTGTCGGCGGCCATACGCAACATGGAGCAGGAAGTAGGCATTGCCGACATCATCAGTGTTTTAACCGGGCTCATCGACTGGGTACGGGCGGCCGACCTTGAAAAGGCAAAGGAAATCACCCGGCTGGCCGATGCGTACATTAAAGACAAATTATAAAGGGATAGACAATGAAACAGACTGACAGACTCGCTCTCCTCGATTGGGAGAAGTATAAAGAAGACATCGCAAGGGCTACACCGGTCGACCGGAACATGACGGCAGCCGAACGGGAAAAACACCGGGAATATCTTGAGAAACATCCCATAGAATGGATCAAGTTCTTTTCCCTAATTATGCCAAATATGAATTTGCCGACTTCCAGAAAAAGGCTATCCGGCGGATCATTGCACACGATGAATGGTTCGAGGTGCTTTCCTGGAGCCGTGAGCTGGCCAAATCCACCGTCACCATGTTCATCGTCATGTATCTCACGCTTACCGGGCGCAAAAAGAATGTTATCCTGACTTCCAACAGCAAAGACAATGCGGTGCGCCTCCTCGATCCATACCGGGCCAACCTCGAAGCCAACGGACGCATCATGCATACTACGGCAAGCAGGAAATGCCGGGGTCATGGACGGAGGATGAATTCACCACCAAAGGGAAGGTTTCGTTCCGGGCACTGGGTGCCGGGCAGTCACCGCGTGGTTCGCGTAACGAGGCCATACGTCCCGATGTGCTTCTGGTCGATGACTTTGATACGGACGAGGACACCAAGAATCCGGACATCATCCAGAAGCGCTGGGATTGGTGGGAAAATGCACTGTACCCCACGCGGTCCATTTCCGAACCTACACTGGTCATCTTCTGCGGCAACATCATTGCCAAGGACTGCTGCGTGGTGAGGGCGGGCGAAATGGCCGACTCCTGGGACATCGTGAACATCCGCGACAAAAACGGATTTTCCACATGGCCGGAAAAGAACTCGGAAGAGGACATTGACCGTACACTGTCCAAAATATCCAAAAAGGCGGCACAGGGTGAATATTACAACAACCCCATTTCCGAGGGCGAGGTCTTCGAGAACATTTCATACGGCAAGATACCGCCTCTCTCCAAATTCAAGTTCCTCGTGGTGTATGGCGACCCGGCACCGGGTGAAAGCAAGGGGAAGAAAGGAAAATCATTCAAGACGGTTTCGCTTTGTGGCAAATTGGGCACCAGGCTCTATGTCATCAAGACTTTCCTGGCGCAGGCACTCAATGCGGAGTTCATTGACTGGTATGTCCGGATGCTTGAATTTGTCGGGAGCAAGACCAATGTCTATTGCTACATGGAGAACAACAAGCTGCAGGACCCTTTCTTCCAGCAGGTGTTCAAACCGCTGGTGGCAAAGGTGCGACGAGAACAGAAGATTGCGCTGTTCATCCGGGGCGACGAGGAGAAGAAGACGGACAAGGCTACGCGTATCGAGGCCAACCTTGAACCGCTCAACCGCGAAGGAAACCTTATCCTCAACGAGGCTGAACGGGACAATCCGCACATGAAGGAACTGGAAGACCAGTTCAAGCTGTTCACCCTGACCATGCGCTATCCGGCCGATGGACCGGATGGGTCGAAGGAGCAAACCGCATCATCGACGAACTGATCAGGCGCATTGAACCGCCCGTATTCCGCTCACGGAAGGATGTAAGAAAGCGGAATAAGAAAAGATTATGACAACTTTAAAACAACAGATAAATGAAAAAGATAATTCATAAAACATCTATTTACAAAGTACAATCACCTTATAATAATTGGTACAGTATCATGACTTACGATGGGTTAAATCGCAGCAATATCATTATTGCCGGTAAAAAGCAACTGTTAAAGGTCTCTTTAGCACTAATTATCATGCTTCTATTCAATAAAAATACTACAATAAACAAATTCAAGAAATTATGAGCAAGTTTGTAGAACTCACCGATTACGATGCAAGCATCCACCGCGACATCCTCGACGCACTGGTTAGAGAGGACGAAACGGTCATTGAAGTATGTGAAGACAGGGCCATTGCCGAAATGCGGTGTTATTTGAGCAAACGCTACGACTGCAACAAGATTTTTGCAGCCACCGGGGACAACCGGAACCAGCTCGTGCTGATGATGGTCATCGACATGGCTGTCTATCACATCTTTTGCATCCACAACCCGCAGAAACTTTCCCAGGTACGCAAGGACCGCTACGAACGGGCGGTGGAATGGATGAAGCGGTGGCCGACGAGGACATTTCAATCGAAGGGGCTCCGCTGCTGCCGAGGAACAAAGGGCGGGCAGGTCGGATTTCCGCATTCAAAGCAACCGCAAACGAACGAACCACTGGTAAAAAGCAAGCATCATGAAAAAAGAAAAACAGAAAAAACAACAAAGCCGGCATCATCACCGTAGGGGGAAACTTCACGTTGCCGGGACAGAAGAGACCGAATGTGATTGTGCTCACACAGCCCAAACGCTTCGGGCTGGACATTTCCGACTACATGGCAGCCGTCAAGCAGCGAGAATGTCGATTTCTCACGACGTTACAAACTTTATGACCTCTACGAGGACATTCTGATGGATACCCACCTTTCCTGTGTGCTCGAAAAGCGAAAGAATGCCGTGCTGTGCTCCAACATGGAATTCCGGGTGGACGGGAAGCCCGACGATAAAATCAACGAACAGATACAGTCGCCCTGGTTCAACCGGCTGGTGGGTGACATCCTTGATGCGAAATTCTGGGGCTTCTCGCTCTGCCAGTTCTACAAGCTGCAGGAGTGGGTGGATTATGACCTGGTACCGCGCAAGCATGTGGATCCGGTCAGGGAACTCATCCTGCGCCACCAGACGGACATTACCGGCCATTCCTGGAATGAATATACCGACCTGCTTTTTGTGGGTTCACCGTCCGATTTGGGGCTGTTGGCCAAGGCTGCACCTTGGGTCATCTACAAACGTAACACCACGGGCGACTGGGCACAGTTCTCCGAGGTATTCGGCATGCCCATACAGGAATATATCTATGACTCCGACGACGACGAGTCCCGCCAGCGGGCCATGGAGGATGCGGCCAACGCCGGAAGTCTGGCGCAGTTCTTTCATGCCAAGGACACGGAACTCAAACTTACGGAAGCCGGAAACAAAACAGGGTCTGCCGATGTCTATGAACGCCTCTGCGAACGGTGCAACAACGAAATTTCCAAACTGATACTGGGCAATACGCTGACAACCGAATCGTCCGAAAAAGGCACACAGGCTTTGGGTACGGTTCATAAGAAAGTAGAGGACAAGGTACTGGAGGCTGACCGGAAATACGTGCTCAACGTGCTGAATTACGACATGACGGACATTCTGCTGCGCATGGGCATCAATACTGAAGGGGGGACATTCTGCTTTCCGGAACCGAAAGAAACGGATGCCGGTACCAAAATATCCATCCTCACGCAGCTGAAGAAGAACTTCAACATCCCCATCGACGACGATTATCTCTATGAGGAATTCGGTATCGACAAACCGGCCAATTACGAGCAGCTGAAGCGGAACAAAAGACGGCTGAACAAGCCGACCAGATTCCAAGCCCGAAGAAGGAGCCGGAGCCAGCGAATAAGGGACGGGATGATGAACCGACACCGAAACAGAAAAGAAACTTCCGGAACTGGCTCAAAGGTTTTTTCGTGAAAGCCGGCAGACGGGGCAGCTTTAGACTGGTAGTCGACAGACTGTATGCGGCTGATAATGGCAGCATCTCCATGGAGTTTGACTTCTCCGAAGAGATGCTGCGGCGTGCCTTGCTGAACATATACAGCAGGGACTTTCATCCGGCAACCGAAATCGAAATCAACCTGTTCAATGAAATATGGGCAAAGATGGACAAGGCGGCAAAGGAAGGGTTCAGCAAATCCAAGGCCATTACTCCGGACGAGGATTTCAGAAATGCCATACTCCGGAACAATGCCGTATTCTCGGCATTCAAGGTACATCGTATGCAGAATGACATGGCACGACTTTTATTGGATTCAAACGGCATTTTAAAACCGTTCGACAAATGGGTACAGGAAGTCTTGCCCATTGCTTCCCATCAGGTTCGTCACTGGCTGCGGACGGAGTATGATACGGCGGTCATCCGGGCGCATCAGGCGGCTGACTGGCAACAGTTCCTGCGCGAACGCGATATTCTGCCCAACCTCAAATGGCTACCGTCCACCTCCATTCATCCGGGGGCTGACCACCGCCCGTTCTGGAATACCATCCGGCCGATTGATGACACGTTCTGGAACATCCACCGACCGGGCGACCGTTGGAACTGCAAGTGCGACCTCACGGCCACCGATGAAGAACCTACATCGCTTCCGGAGGACGAAGACGACAAGAACAAGCCCCAGCCCGGACTGGATAACAACCCGGGGAAAGACGGTAAACTGTTTTCAGACAATCATCCATATCAGGCGGAAGCCCACAAGGGTGCCAAAAAAGCGGTGGATAAACTTATGGCGCGTATTGATGAAATGGTTCAGGAAATGCCGGGCAGTCTTACCGGGGAGGAAAAAATGGCCATTGCCCGGAACAACCTCGAAATAGAAAAGGCTCTTAAAATCAAAAAAGGGAAACCTATGGATGTGGATAAGGCGGACAAACAGAATGCAAATCCCAAACATGTGGAAGAGTATATTTTGGATTCCAAAGGAATATACCGCGATAAAAGGGGAAACAGATACCGGAAGAACAGCGATTACAATAAAAAACGGGATACTCCATACAGTATCAACTGCCAGACTTGCGCACCGGCATACGCTTTACGATTACGTGGATGGGATATTACCGCCAAAGGCAATGTCGCAGGGTCTAAACTTGAATACCTGAGTAATGGACGTGCTTTTGAAGTCTGGAAAAACACCGACGGTACTCCGGCGCAACATATAAGTATAAACAGCTGGCTTGCGCACAAAGGATACCTGAAAATGACCCCTAAAAGGTACATGGAGTATTTCAATGAGGTATGTAAGGAAGAAGGCGTGTATGAATTGTGCATCGGCTGGAAAAGCGGGGGCGGGCATGCTACAATCCTGCAACGGTTCGCAGACGGCGAACTAAGGTACATAGAACCCCAAAGCGACAATTCTGCCGGTTCCGGGATGGAATGGAAAGATGTGAAATATTTATGTGAAATAGGAGCTGCGACTTCCCACAGCTGCAGGGGAGTCCTGAGAATTGACAATAAATTATTCGATGTCTCCTTCCTCGATATTTTCGATACATGAATCGATAACGTCAAGGGATAACGGACCGGTTATTTCGGTCGCGTCTTTACCGTCATACAGATAGACGAAAGGATAACCGGTACAGGAGTCTTCCGGAAACTTGAACACATAGGCTTCCTGGCTTCATAAATACCAAGGTATTCGAAGGTGTCACCGTATTGCTCAATAAGCGTACGGGCCTCGTTCTTTACTTGTTCCGGTATATTCATAACGCATAAAAGGCATATTGAAAGCCTTGGTTGCAAAGTTATAAATTATTCTTGAATTACTGATGATTATGGACATAAAAGATTTTGCAGAACTGATAAAGCGGAAACGTGACAGACTGGATAGCATGATGCGACGCAAAATGCCGGTCATGGTAGGACGAATGGCCAAAGACCATTTTCAGGACAACTTCCGGCAGGGTGGATTTGTCAATGGCGGTCTTCACCCTTGCCCAAAGCCAAACGCTGTCCTCGGGAGGTTCCGATGCCGCCAGCAACTACGGCACGCTGCTCTCCGGCAGGAAGCATCTGTTCAAATCAATCGGATATACACCTGCAGACTACCGGGTAAGGGTATTCAACGAGGTGGTCTATGCACCCATCAACAACTGGGGCGGGGAAATCGATGTCACCGTCACAGACCGCATGAGGCGCTTTGCATGGGCCAAGTTCTACAAGGCTTCGGGAAAAAGGAAAAAAGCCGGCACAGGCAAAAGAAACGCGTCAAACAACGTTCCAAGCCGAAGGAACTGAATCCGCAGGCACAGTTCTGGAGGAACATGGCGCTTACCCAAAAAAAGAAACTGCACATCCGCATCCCGCAGCGCCAGTTCATGGGCGAAAGCGAAGAATTGAACCGGCGTATCCGGGAAAAGGTGGACCAGGAAATTACCAACATTTTAAACCAATAACGATATGGACGAAATTTTTATCGCAATCATGGAACAGATTGCACAGGAAATGCCGGAACTCTCTCTCATCGACGAGGACTACGGACAATTGGAAATGGGGGCAGAAGAGGACCAGTACCCGGTTACTTTCCCCTGCGTATTGATTGGAAATACAACTCCGACTGGCACGACCTCGGATACGGGGCACAGAAAAGCGAATCCGCACTGACCGTCCGGCTGGCCATCGATTGTTACGACGATACAAGCTACGCATCCGGCACGTATGACAAGGTGAGGGAAAGGCAGCAGCTGGCCAAGAAATTATACAAGTCGCTGCAGTGTCTGCAATGCACGGACAACGCTTCGCCGCTGGTACGCGAGAAAAGCCGTTCGTATGCCATGCCGCATTACATCAAGGTCTATGAAATGACGTTCTCATTCACACTGCACGATGAATCGGCCATGCCGTCATCTTACGGGGAATAGCTCCAGCTGGGCGGCAGTCAGACGGGGGGCTTTCACCTTGGGAACAGGCTTCAGATTGTAGTCTGTTCCCTCACGTGATTTCCGGCGGATGATGGTCATGATACGTTCCTCGGATATAAAGAATTCGCGCTCCGACAACACTTTTAAAGCATCGTCGAACCGCAACCGCTGTATTTCTGTCCAATAGTAGTAACGGCGGCACAGTGCCTCGTCACGCCGCTTGATCAGTTCTTTATCCCGTCCTTTGCCCATACATTTTATTTCTCTTACAAAAATAACTGATTTCCATCTATTTTAAGAACAAAAGCGCCGCAATTATAACAACTGCAGCGCTTTCTGTTTACAGGGTTAACGGGTTTCGGCTACAAACGGCAGAAACTGGGTTCAATGCGAGTCCATACGCCGTTTTCAGGGTTGCGACGGCTGAAGTAGTAGTTGGTGGCATTGCGCTGCACCACATTGGCTTCCTTGAACAGGCGCATGATGTCTGCGTACTCTTCATCGAACTTGTCTTCCAGTTCGTAAAGCTTTGAAATGCTCTTGTAGTCCAGGTCGCCCATCTTGTTGCGCTCCAGCAGGGTCATGGCCATCTGATACATCGGATCATCAGAACCTTTCTCGCTGTTCTGCATGTAGCGCTTCAAATAGTCAATCAGACGGTCGGCTGCCATGTCGGCTCGTTCATCGAAGCCTTTCACCTTGTTGCTTTTCACCTCCAGACGGAAGTCACCGTCCGTAATGGTGTAGCTACGCTGTTCGTCGCTTTTCACCTGACCGTATTCCTTCATCACCTTGGTAAAGGCATCGGCTTCTTTTTCCAGCCATCCGCGAAAGCCTTTGACATCCTCAACCAGTGAGGTAACTTTCGACTTCACGTCTTGCATAAACTCACCGCGTAATGCCTCGTAAGTTTCACGACGGGCAATGCGGTCTTCTTTCTCTTCTTGCTGCAGCTGGGCCATAAGGGCTGCTCGCTGTTCTTTACTCAGGGACTTGATGTCCACACTTTGGTTGTTCTTTTCCATGTTTAAATCATTTTGAATGTTTATCACTTGTTTTTTATTCTTCCTCACCATCCTGCTTTTCAGGTTCATCATCTATCAGCATGGCTTCCCCATTGGCATACGCCCAGTCGGCCAGTTCGCTGAAAAACTCCGCTGCATCCTGGTTCTCCAGATCGGATGTCGTAAGGGTCACGTCTTTTCTTATGCGCTCAAGCGCTTCATGTGCTTTTTTATCCATATTTGTCTTATTTATCGGTTAAACCTCCTTTTCGTTGGATAGCCCGAAGCTTGATGGCCAGTTGTTCCAGTTCTGCTGTACTAATCTGAACAAAGGGCTTGCCGGCTATCCGGGGGTTGTTGCAGAATTCGTTCACCCGGTTCCAGTCGGTGGTGTCTATACCCAACTGTTGCATCAGTTTCAGACATACGCTGCGTTTCCGTCGCAGTTCCTCGCGAAGTTTCTGCCGCCATTCATCCTGCCCGGTCAGTTTCTCCAAGGCACAGCAGCAGGCTTCATATTCCTTGGAAGTCATTTCACGGAGGCTTTCCGTACGATCCCACGTGTACTGCAGAACGATTTGCTTCTTTAGCCCTTCCCGGTCTCCTGTACAGGGCAGCTTGTTGAACAATGCGTAGAACCGGGCGAAATTGGTTACTTCCTGTGCCATCTTGATTGTATTAGCCAATTAATAATCGAAATCCCTTTTCCGTAATATACATATCCTCACGCTCTATCCACGGTTCTCTCAAATCATCATCTTCTTCTTTGGAATCCGAGAAATTCAAACGAAGGCTGTTTTCAAGCTGCAATCTATTTGTTCCTCTATGTCAGCAATGCTTACATCTTCAGGAACTGTTCCTCTAAACTTACAAGTACCGTAATTTCTTTTGCCATAATTCAATTTATCATTTATTGTTTTCTTTCTTCGTTACTTCATATCCCTTGTCTTTTAAATACGTTGCCACATAATCATCATCGCCAAGGTCATTTAGCACATCAAACAGATAGCCTTTTACATACTCCGCAACAGCGTGTGCGGATGCGTATTCAATATTTTCAGAGACAAACTCAACTTTCTTGGTTCTACCCAGTCCACGGAAAACTTTTTCAATATCATTCATAATTCTACAATTTAAAGGTTATTCAAACAATACTTTAATGCCACACGAACTGGCCACGTCAAGTTCCAGTTTAGCTCCCTTGCTCAGTTCCCAGTCCTTCAGCATATAGATATAGTCACAAGTCAGCAACAAGGCAATGTCGGCCCGCATGTGGGCTCTCCAATGGGCTTCATCTGGCAATCCGTTCTTGAAAGGGTTTACAGGATCATAGCCTTGTGCCATCAGTTTCTCCTCGGCACGGCTGAAGGCTTCCTTGCGCTCATTCATATCATAGTGCGCGATGGCTCCGCTGATGTACACTTTTCCGGCACCGGTCGCTTCACCACGTTGAAAAGCCTTGTGTCGTTCCCACCGTTCCGGAACCACCACACTGTAGTTGCACGATTGGCAGCAGCAGCCTTCTTCTTTCACCGGGAACGGATTGTATCCGTAGCCCTCATACTCTTTGCCGCAGATGCAGCACACTTTCTTTTCTTCTTTCTTTTCCATCACTTCAAATCTTTTTAATGTTTACTTTACAACTTGGATTCCATATCAGCACATTACGTGCAAACAAGACATCACCCGTTTCTATTACGACATGACCGGGCATTTTCGCTCTTCTCACTTTTAAGTCGCTTTGGATGTTTCGCTCCAGCCAGTCATCCAATACGGACCGGCTGGAATTTCCGTCCAGCAGTATCTGGAACACTTCAGTTCCGGTGTAGCTTTCAAAAGCCTTCTCGTTATTATCCATAATCATTTTGGTAAATTATTACTTGTTTGAATGATTCCGTCTTCCCATACCACATAATAGCTTCCCGGGTCTCCAATGGCGCGTCCTTGACAATAAGCTTTATAACCGACCACCCGAATCTTCATATCACAGATATATTTCAATCTTACTGCACCGCCACCCATCGGCTGGCTTTTCTTTTCCTGGCTGATCCAGATGAAACATTTCTTCGGAAAGGTTTCCATCAGTTCCACAGCCTGCGGATAATCCCATCCGGCCACCTGAAAGGAATCGATGATGATAAACTTCGGGCTTTTCGGTTTTTTCAGTCTGGCAATCACTTCCTCCAGACTGCCTTCTGTCACCACACGAAATTTACCCTGCACCTCATTCATCTTCAGATAACCCATACGCCGTTGGAAGCTTTGGTTGATTTTCTCTTCGTAACTCATGTACAGCACCGTCCCATAGTTGCACAGTTCCTTTCCAAGTTGCATCACAAAGCTGCTTTTCCCACTGGCACTGGCACCGCTGATGAACCACGAAGCGTTCTCTGCCGGGAACCCGAAAGGTTTGCTCCATTTCTCATCCCACGGCAGAGTAACCCATTTCTTGGCGGCTATTTCCTTCGGACTGTACGCACGCTTCATTATTCCGCTGTCATTTTAAGTTTCTCAATCTCGGTATAGACTCTTCTCAAACCACCGCATGTCTTCCGTACAATCTGGGCTATATCAGCCCCCGCAGGAGCATTTACCTTGGCTACAATACGTGCCTGGTTGTTCAAGAACTGTTCGCGCTCCTTTCCATCATCCGGAGTCACCTTGCTGTACCGGTCACCATAACGGCTCAACATTTCGGTATAGCCCACCTTCTTACATTCTATGGACCGGTTGATTTTCTCTTTCAATCCGTCTGCCCCCATCATATACCAGGCGCAGCAGCGCTCAGTGGCATTCCATAAGGCCTTCAGTTCCAGGAAAGCTTCATACTGCAGGTCGCCTGCTTCATCGAGGATGATAAGCGGGGTTTCCATCGAACGGAGGTAATATACCAGGTCTTCATACACATCAGAATACTTCCCCTTGCTGTCCACACCAAACTCTGCAGCAATCTTGCGTACCAACTTCAATTTTGTCTTTACCTGCGAGCAGTCGATATAAACGGCATTCTTGTGGCTTTGCACATAATAACGTGCCGTGAAAGTCTTGCCGATATTGGGCATGTCGCACAAGATGCCCGACAGACTGGACTGCTGTGAGAACTCCAGCTGGGCAGTTATATATTCAAAGGTCGGGGTCTTGGCTGCTTTCCATTCCATTTCACCACGGAGGTTCACCCCTAATTTGCGGGCAATGCTTATCCAGTTGGCATCGCTCAGGGCTTTGTCTGTCTGTCCGTTCTTGATTGCACTGTACACAGATGTACTGATGGCTAAAGAGGCAGCATGCTTGGCATCACTGGGATAGTTCGCACGGTTGGCGGCTATCGCTGCTAAAATCTTCTGTTTTTGCGCTTCTGTAATCATAATTCTAACGCTGTTTTAATGTTGTTCTAATTCTATTCTTACATGTCACTGATGGCCCTCATTGCCTCGCTTATTCCGGAGTGCCATTCATAATCTGATTCCGGATCTGCCGACAATTCGGCTGGCAAATCATCGGATAGTTCCACCGGGGGAAGTTCCAGTTCCTCTTCCGGGTCATCCGTTGGCTGATCCGGTGTACCGGTTCCCACCTTTCCGATGGCGTGGTCATTGAGGTATTTGCTGAAATGACTCAGAACTTTGTTTTGCTCTGTATAGGCTACCCGGTCTTCTTCGGTCTGTTCTGCCATCACCCGGTTGTAAGTCACTACCGGACGAACCTTGTCAAGGTAGCGGTCGTTCTGGTACAGGAAGACATCCGTAGGCTTGCCCTCTTCATCCGGCAGATAGTAAGCCGTCACCTTGCGGTTGTTTGGTTCCAGCTGCTCCAGCACTTCCGGACCGCTCAGCCACCAGTCCGCATTTGCCACACGTACTGTGGAATTTCTACGAATACTGGTATCTACCTTTTCTCCGATATATCTGCTCAAGGTCAGTTTATCAAGCGGTCGAAGGGTCGGATTGATTTTGGCTACGAGCACATCCCAACGGGTCATTCCGGGATATTTCTTTTGATTGGGGTGAAGCGTATTGTTCCATTCTTCACAATCGCGCCGGTCGTCCGCCACAAGCTCTTCAAACGTATAATACTTTCTGTCTTCCAGGTGTGGTTGCTGCTGTCACTCACTTTCTTCTGGTCCACCCGCCGTGCACCTTTGTTATGCCAGCGGCCAATGGCTTCATGGTTCTTATGTGCTATGGTTGTCTTGAACGCACCGTTCAGAGCTTCAGCATATTTCTCCTGTGAGTTCTGTGGGGCACAGAAATGCACAAACTTAAATACCTCACCTGCCTTCAGGAATCCTTCTTTATACTTGCTCATCAAGTGCTGCTCCACCTCAATACCGGCTGGAATACCCCATCCGTTGCGTTCGATGAGCCGGAACATATCACGAAAACAGTCCACTACCAAGGCATCATCCTTATCCCGCCCGTAGGCCAGCCCGATACGGCACTGGCTCACCACATCATAAGCATAATAGGCATGCACATACTCGCCGCCTTTCATCCGACGCGGCAAATCCACGTCATCCATCGTTATTTGTGACAGGGAGAACTTACCACCATGGCGGTGCATGTGCGGCATTTGCTCATGATAGAATTCCATACGTCCACGCAAGGCTTTTTCTATCAGCAGCTGGCTTGCCGGGTTGTTCAGTATGTTCCGGATAGTGCTTTCGCTCAGTTCTTTCGGTTCCCCGTTCTTATCCGTAAAGTTTTCCGGATTGAATATCTCTCCTGTTTCCAGATCCCATACTTCCAGTTCACCGCATACAAACGACAGATACATTTCATGCACATCACTGCCGTATGGTTGGTTGGGAAGTACTTTCAAACTCATCACCAGGCGTTCGTCCATGTGAGTTACCTTCCGTTTGTTCTGGTTGCCGAATTTTCCGGTTATCAAACATTCATAACCGTATTGCTTATATTCGTTCACTTTCTTGCGGAAACGAAGGGTACTGGCAGGAAGATCATGACCAAAGTCTTCGCGTAGGGTCTCGATGGTGGTGGCCATCATGTCCCAGTTATATTTTTCACCCATCAGTTTTCGGTAATCATTGCTTCTGTTATAAAGCTTGATACAAGTATTCAACACGGAAGCATTCACCGCATATTTCCGGGCAAGTTCGTCTGTTGCTCTGTTGCTGGAAGAATGAGAAGCCCAATCCAAAAAATAGGCTACTGCAGCCTGATCCAGCACATAGTTTGAGAGTATCCAGTGGCGAAGTGCTGCTCTGTTCCACCGGGGTTGTCTTCCTTCACCCGTTCCAGACACTCGGTAGGCAGGCTATTGAGGGCGACCAACGCGCAATTTCCAGCAGCACCTCCACCACGACGCACCACCTTGATACGGCCACGGTTCACCCAGTTCCTGTAGCAGGATTCGGTGATATAGCCGCCATCTATGAGCTCACGTGCAGAAATACACTGTATGTTACCGTAATACACCAACATAGCCGCCTCCTATCTCAATGCCGATGCAAACGCTTGGATTTGGTTAATATCGGCAACCATCACATGCTCGTAAGTCTTCACCGTTTCTCCCTTGAATATTACCTGACCGCTACCATCATTACGGTCAAGCTCTATCAAGGCTCCGTTCGGACAGTACTGACGCATCACATTGTCATAATCATGGAAAGTTTCTATTTCCGGAATAACAACCATCACAATACCGCCACGATCCATGGCCAACTTACGGATCTTTGCAGAAAGTTCGGAGTTGCCACGACGGTCATCAAACCGGATAGCGTTATAAACAGTCTTCTCTGTCACGTTGAGTGCCTTTGCGATAAAGTCGCGGTCGGCTTTCGTAATGTGAATGTACCTCTTGTTCATATCTCACTTGTTTTAATGATTAATATTGGGGGGGAGTCGATCGACCGACCGACGAAACATCGAACCGACCATAGTCCGCACTAACGAGGACCAGGCTTGG
>ENA-OQCE01000481-OQCE01000481.1-human-gut-metagenome-genome-assembly--contig:-NODE-481-length-19174-cov-2.584554_pt1 | contig 19174 bp, 23 predicted proteins | sample MGYA00242495_ERZ504572 | MGnify/ENA primary metagenome ERZ504572 (study PRJEB26092, sample SAMD00036228) | human gut metagenome | host: Homo sapiens | study: EMG produced TPA metagenomics assembly of...
TCGCATGGCAGCGTCATGGCTCGCCCTTGTGGGCACGTTGGTAGTATATCATAGTTTAGAAGCCGCCGCAACTAAAATCCATGAGCAGCGTCGCTTTTTATCCTTTTCCATTTGCCGGATCAACTGTTCTGCCGAGGAAAAACGGATTTCATCACGAATTTTTTCCATCAGCTTCACGGTGATGGTCTCACCATAAAGATTGCGATCAAAGCCGAACAGATGGGCTTCCAACCGGATGTCCTCCGTATCAAAGGTGGGATTGTTGCCCACATTGAGCATGGCTTTGTACCATGCGCCTTTGGCCTTGACAAGACCAGCATAGACACCATATTGGGGAATGGCAATCTTTGCATTCATAAGGCTGATATTAGCGTGGGGAACCCCAGGGTACGGCCCCGTTTATCCCCATGGACGACGGTTCCATGGATTACGTAGGGCGTCCCAACATGAAATTGGCTTTATGGATCTGTCCCTCCCCAATGGCCCGTCTGATCTGCGTACTGGAAATCACGCAGCCATCCAAGTTCAAAAGAGGACTGGTCAAGATGGTGAGCTCATACTTTTCATGGACTTTGTTCAAAAAGTCCACATTCCCGGTACCGCCGGCGCCAAAGCTGAAATTGGTCCCAATCCCAACGGCCCGTACGCCCTTGTCTTCAAGGAGCGTGAGAAATCCGTCTGCGGAAAGATCTGCCAATTCCCGGGTGAAGGGAATGTTACAGAGAATATCAATTCCCATTTCCTCAAGAAGAGCGATCTTATCGGGATTGGAAAGAAGCCGGGGCGGTTCCTTTTCCGGCTTCAAAAAAGCCAAGGGATGATTGCTGAAGGTAAAGACCAAGGAAGAAAGTCCATGCTCCTTCGCATAGGCCCTGGTCGTATGGATGACCTTCTGATGCCCTCTATGGAGTCCGTCAAAGGTTCCCAGTGCCGCTGCCGAGGGCGGCAGCACCGCCTGATTCAGTTCATCCAATGTTGTTATGATTTGCATGGTACGCCATCACTCCGGAATGTAGATGATTTTATGGGGACACAGCCGTCCTTGTTTAGCACGGGCAAGGCCAATGACCTCATGACCGTTGCGCTCGATGACATAAAGTTGTCCTTCTTCAATGCCGCGAACCGTCGTGGCGACCCCTTGGGCAATGCGGCGGGCTTGGATGTCATTGACCTCACGATGCGGAAAATGACGCAGCACCACATCCAATGAAAGAGCGGTCCCATAGGGGTCCTGCTGGATTTCCTCCAAGGTATGAGCGTTTTCCAAGGTGAAGTCCCCCACTTTTGTGCGTAAAAGAAAACTCATGGTTCCTTCCATGGCAAGCTTTTTAGCAATATCCTCACACAGGGTCCGGATAAAGGTTCCCTTGGAACAAGTGACTTCAAAGAGCAGGGTCTTTTTCCGATAAGTCAAAAGGGATAGATCATGGATGGTAATGGGTCGAGGCTCCCGTTCCACTACAATCCCCTGTCTGGCTAGTTTATAGAGTTTTTTGCCGCCCACACTGATTGCCGAATACATGGGGGGAACCTGCATGCCCTCCCCAACAAAGGATTGGAGGGTTTCCTTGAGTTCAGCAAGATCAAGGTCCCGAACAGGACTTTCCGCAAGGACTTTTCCCTCCAAATCTCCCGTATCGGTACGAAAGCCAAAGGTCAGCTCCGCCCGGTAGGTCTTGCGGTCATGGGCCGCATATTCCAAAAAGCGCGTTGCCTGCCCAGTAAAGACAGGTAAGACACCGGCAGCCATGGATCAAGGGTTCCTGCATGACCGATTTTTTTCATTTGGAGGATCTTCCGCATGGCGCCAACAACATCGTGACTGGTCATCCCCGGTGGTTTCAGCACATTGAAGATGCCGTCCATGTTAGGCTCCTTGCAGGGCCTTCGAAAGGGCCTTGATCAATGATTCTTTGGCTTCGGGAAGAGGCGCTTTGATGGTACATCCCGCAGCTTTCACGTGCCACCGCCGCCAAAGGAAAGGGCAATCTGACTGACATCGACCGAACGAGAACGCATGCTGACCCGCGTCTCATCTTCTTCCACAGCCTTGAAGACCACGGCCACTTCCACGCCTTCAATATAGCGTGGATAGTAGATGAAGCTGTCCGTGGAAATCTCCTTTCGATAAAGGCCATGATGGATTTCCAAGGTGCTGATCTTTCCACCTTCATAGAAGGTCAGCGTCGGCAGGACCTTGGCCAGCAGTTCGATGGTCTCCCTTGATTTCATCTCCAGGATATCGGAAATCTCGTCGGGATGGACGCCATAAGGCAGAAGCTCTGCGGCAGCCATCATGCACGCCGGCGTCGTATTTCCATACTTAAAGAAGCCGCAGTCCGTGACAATTGCCGTATAAAGGCAGATGGCCATGTTTTTATTGATGGGAACGTGATTTTCCTTAAAGAGCCGATAAATGATCTCACCGGTTGCCGCTGCCTTTGGGTCAAGGAGCAGGTAGTCGGCGTAATGCGTATTAGAAATATGGTGATCGATGTTGAGGATGGGAGATGACAAGGCCGCTTCATTGGCCCCCATCCGGTCCTTGGAGCTAGCATCAACCACAACAGTAAGATCCGTGGGAATGGTCTCCCCTTCCGCCACCTGATGGTACCCATCCGCACCGGGCATGAATCGATAGGTCGGGGGAATGACATCATCCACAAGAAGGTGCACCGTCTTTCCCTTTTGACGGAGTGCTTCAGCAAGGGCAAGCCCGGATCCCGTCGTATCCCCATCAGCCGATATGGCTGACGATGGCAATGCGGGAAGCCGTCATAATGAGATTCCACGTTTCCTGATAGCCCACGTTTTTACTCATGATGGTCTTCTTTCTCTTTGATTTCCTTCAGGATAGACTCAATATGAGCCGAGTATTCCATGGACGTATCTTTATGGAAGCTTAAATGGGGCGCCATCCGAAGTTTGATGCGTTTGGCAATTTCCGTCCGGAAATATCCCAGGCAGCTCTGAAGGCCTTTCCAGGCCTCCTCCTGCTGTTTTTCAGAGCCATAAAGCTCACATAGATCTTGGCATAGCTGAGTTCATTTGTGACTTCAACGCCCGTAATGGTAACAAATTTTACACGCGGGTCCTTGACTTCACGCAGCAGCATATTGCTCAATTCCTGTTTGATCAGGGCCTGAAGTTTTTCAGCCCGTAATTTTGACATAGTACTTCTCCTTAGTCAGCTGCGACTTCTTCCATGATGTAGACTTCGAGCTGGTCGCCTTCCTTGATATCGCGATAGTCGGCAAGGGTGAGACCGCATTCATAGCTGGCCGCAACTTCCTTGACATCATCTTTGAAGCGGCGCAGGGAATCAAGTTCACCTTCATGGACAATGATTCCGTCGCGGACAAGGCGAATCTTGGCGTTTCTCGTAATCTTCCCGTCCTTGACATAAGCACCGGCAATAAGGTTCTTGTTGATGGGAATAACCTTACGGATTTCAACATGGCCAATGATCTTTTCCCGGAACTTCGGTGCCAGCATCCCCTTGATAGCCGCTTCAACATCATTGAGGGCATCATAGATGACGCGGTAGGTCCGGATATCGACCTGTTCGGTCTCGGCAGCTTTGCGCGCATTGGCATCAGGACGAACGTTGAAGCCAATGATGAGGCATTGGAAGCACTGGCGAGCATGACGTCCGATTCGTTGATCGTACCGACACCGGAGTGCACAATCACAACCTTGACTTCCGTGTTCTTGATATTCGTAAGGGCCTGTTCAAGGGCCTGGATGGTTCCTTGGACATCGGCTTTGACAACGATGTTCAGGTCCTTCATTTCCCCTTCCTGGATACGGCTAAAGATATCATCAAGGGAAACCTTGGCTTTCTTCTGCTCGTCCATCTTTTGCTTATCCAGCCGTTTTTCAGCAACAACGCGCGCCGTATGTTCATCCGTTGCATCAAGGAAGTCACCGGCTTCTGGCACATCGTTGAGGCCCAGGACCTCAACCGGCGTAGAAGGCCGGCCTTCTTTACTTTTTCACCCCGGTCGTTGACCATGGCACGGACTTTGCCATAAGTTGTTCCAGCAAGGATGGAATCACCGATATGGAGCGTCCCGCGGTCAACAAGGACCGTTGCCACCGGTCCACGGCCCTTATCCAGTTTAGCTTCAATGATGGTACCATGGGCGGCAGGTCGGGGTTTGCTTTCAATTCGAGCATATCGGCTTCCAAGAGAATCATTTCAAGGATATCGGAAATCCCCGTCTTCTGGCGGGCCGAAACAGGAACCATGATGGTATCGCCGCCCCAAGCTTCCGGAATGAGACCGTGTTCGGACAGCTGCTGCATGACAAAGTCAGGGTTGGCCCCTTCTTTATCGATTTTGTTGATGGCAACGATAACAGGCACATTGGCGGCCTTGGCATGGTTGATGGCTTCCAGTGTCTGGGGCATGACGCCGTCGTCCGCGGCAACAACAAGGACAGCAATATCCGTGACCTGAGCCCCTCTGGCACGCATGGCCGTAAAGGCTTCATGGCCCGGCGTATCCAAAAAGACAATGGGCCTGCCTTGGCAAATAACACGGTAGGCACCGATGTGCTGCGTAATCCCGCCAGCTTCACGGGCCGTCACATTGGTCTTACGGATAGCGTCAAGAAGGGACGTCTTCCCATGGTCAACGTGACCCATGACGGTAACAACAGGGGGACGGGGCTTGCGTTTGGCCGGATCATCTTCGACTTCCGGAAGTTCCGTCGGATCCTGTTCAGGAGGCGGTTCCTTGATTTCACAGTTGAAGTCCATACCTACGAGCTCGGCCGTTTCATGGTCAATTTCCTGATTGATGGTCACCATCTTCCCTAAGAGGAAGAGCTTCTTGATGACTTCATTGACATCGCGGCACAAAAGTTTGGCAAAGTCCTTGACACTGATGCTCTCGCCTACTTCAATGCTCGTCGGACGAACGACTTCAGCCTGCTTTTTCGGTGCGGCCTGGTTGTTGTTTTTGTGTTTATGGTTTTTCATCATATGATCTGCACTGCGTAAGGGGCGTGTATCGCGGCTTGCGTACGATCCCTTGATTTTTTCCTTTTTCTCCTTATGTCCGAAGTTCTGGTTTCTTTTTCCCATATCCTTTCCGGCATGGGGGCTGTTCATATTGAATCCGCTGTTTTGCGGACGGCCGCCGTTATTGCGGGGATTGTTCTGGCTGCGGCGGTTATTGCTGGTACCGCCGCGGTTATCCCGATTGTCATTATGACGGGGGCCATTCCCATTTGCTCTGCCATGGTTCTGCTGGCTGCCGCGGCTGCGATCATTATGGTCATTATGGGCAGTGCTTGCTCCATTATGCTGAGTGCGCTGACCATTTTGCTGATTCATGCGGCCGCTGTTTTGACGGTCCCGATTGTCAGGGCGACGGCTCTCCCCGCCATGACCGTTATGGTCGCCATGTTGGCTTCCCTGCTGATTGTGGCCTTCCTTGCGGCGGTCTTCCCGCTGCTGGTCTTTCTGAGCAGGCTGCGCTGGATGAACAGGAGCAGCCTTGGGAGCAACTCGTTCCTTCGGCTGGCCAGAAGATTGCTGAGGCGCCTGAACCTTTTGCGGGGCTTTGGGTCCATTTCCCTTGCGGCCCATTTCCTTGAGGACCGTTTGCCGGACCCCTTCATCGACGGAGCTCAGGTTACTCTTGACAGCAATGTTGCGGCCCTTCAGGAAGGACACGATTTCCTTGCTGTCCACATTGATTTCTTTGGCGATCTCATATATTCTAAATTTTGTCATCCGCACACCTCCAGTAAAACGACTATATCATCATTTTCATAAAGTTCTTATCTAATAACACGACAGCAGCGCGAGGGGCCTTCCCAAGGGCTTGGCCAAGCCTTGCGGCTGTAAGACGTTTGGTAAAAGGAACATGGGTCTCTTTGCAGAGAGCCACCACTTTTTCGACCGTCCGGGGTGCTGCGTCCTCGGCAAGGACAGCATAGCAACCCATTCCCTTTTTCAGGCTTCGCTGACGGCCATATCGCCAGATGCGGTCTTTCCTGCCTTTTGGGCAAGGCCCAAAGCAAAATAGAGCTGTTCATCGGTCTTCATGATTTTTTCAGTTCCTCTAACAAGGCATCCTTGCATTCCTTGGATACAGGTATGTCAAAAGCCCGTTCCAAGCTCTTTGAAGCAAAGGCTTTTTGGATGCAGCTGGGATCATCACAGACATAGGCACCGCGGCCCGCCTTTTTTCCGGTCCGGTCAAGGACAATGTCCCCATCCGGTGTCCGAACGATGCGAATCAGATCCTTCTTGTCCTTTTTGGTGCCGCAGCCAATACAGCTCCGCTGCGGGATCTTCTTGACCTTCATGCTTCATCCCCGTTTTCTTCACCAGCTGCGGCTTCCGCACTTTCACGAGCCTGGGTCTCACTCTTGATGTCGATTTTCCAGCCAGTGAGTTTAGCTGCAAGCCGAGCATTCTGGCCTTCCTTGCCAATAGCAAGGGAAAGCTGGAAGTCAGGTACGACGACACGGCAAATCTTGTGTTCGGCATCGGCTGCTGCCGATACGACCTTCGATGGGGAAAGGGCGCTGGCGACATATTCTTCCGGATTGTCACTGTATTTGACAATGTCAATCTTTTCGCCGCCCAATTCATCAACAACGGTCTGGACACGCATTCCCTTAGGACCGACGCAGGCACCAACAGGGTCAACACTGGGATTGGTGCTGTGGACCGCAATTTTGCTGCGCATCCCCGGTTCACGGGCAACGCTGTCAATGATGACAGTTCCATCCTGGATTTCCGCCACTTCCAATTCAAAAAGACGTTTCAAAAGACCAGGATGGGTCCGTGACAGGATAATTTGCGGCCCCTTGGTCGTCTTTTTGACTTCGACCACATAACATTTGATCCGCTGATGGTATTCATAGGTTTCCCCCGGAATCTGTTCGTTGGGAAGGAGCGTTCCCTCGGCCGTGCCCAGATCGACAAAGATGTTGCGGCCCTCGATGCGCTGGATAGTTCCGGTAACAATATCGTTTTCCCGACCGGAATACTTTTCGTAGACCATCCCTCGCTCTGCTTCGCGGATGCGTTGGACAATGACTTGTTTGGCATTTTGGGCAGCAATGCGGCCAAAGTTCTTGGGCGTCACTTCTTCTTCCACAACGTCCCCCGCCTGATAGCGCGGGTTCAGCTTGAACGCTTCGTCAAGGCTGATTTCGGTCAGGGGATTTTCCACTTCCGTTACGATATTTTTCTGCGCATAGACGTGGATTTCCCCATTTTCCTTGTTCATGGAAACCCTGACATTCTGAGTGGAGCCGAAATTCTTCTTATAGGCTGTGATGAGCGCCTCTTCCACCGCACTGTACAGTACGTCCGGAGAAATATGCTTCTCCTTGGCCAGCTGCGCAATGGCTCTTACAAAATCCGCATTCACTTGTAAAATCCTCCCTTAAAAATCCAAATGTGGTCTGACAGATGAAATAAGCGACCGCTCCAGGGTCACTTTCTGTTTCTTGAAGTTTTTCACGACCAAATGGGCTTCATCGTGGCTGACGAGTTCATAGGTCTGCACCTTCTTGCCTTCAAACGGGGCATAAAAGGATACATCAATCTTTTTTCCATAGTGATCGACGTAATCACTGTCCTTTTTAAGCGGTCTGTCAATCCCGGGGGAAGAGACTTCCAGATAGTACTGTTCCTTGATGACGTCTTTTTCATCCAATACTTTTTCAAGGTCACCGCTTACAGCCGTGCAGTCATCGATATCGATACCCCCTTCTTTATCGATGTAGACCCGGAGATACCAGTCCCGTTCCCGGACATATTCCACATCGACAAGTTCTACGCCGCACGCTTCACAAATGGGAAGGGCGAGCTCGCTGACCTGTTCCACGATTTTCTTTTTGTCCATTTGGCACCTGCTTCTTTTTCATTCATGATTCCGGAGAGCACCGGATATTGGAGCAAAACATCGGTCCGCACCTTGCTGCCCCCTCCCCACTTCCAGGGAGAAGGAAAATCGACTGGGAGCATGCTCCTTTTGCTCCTTGTAAACGAAAGAGCGGGTATAAATACCCACTCTCCAAGGTTTGCCTCAGTTTTCTATCGTTCATTATAACACGTACGCCAAGGAAAGGCAAGGAACTGTGCGCTCTCTTCGGCTTCCCGCCTTATTGGTTGAGCAGATACGCGTTTAAGGCCTGGGATAACTCCATCCCCAGCGTATGAGGAGATAAGGCGTCCAAGCGCTGTCACGGACGGTGGACTCGCTGATCATGGTGCCCTGCCGGCGGCTGTAATCCGCGCGGTACAGGTCCATATAGGTCTTGAGTCTCACATCGTAACGGGAATAAAGAAAGGTCGTGTTACCTCCCCGGCGGACCCATTTGTTCCAGACCGTCAGTATGCCCGTCTCTTTATCATAGCTTAGGGAACGGGAATCAAAATAGACTTCATAGTGGGAGTTCATGGCAGCCAGTTCCCAGGCAGCCTCCTTGTCACTCGGCACGGTGGGAAGAGATTCTTCCTCAAGGGTTGAAAGCTTGTTTCCTTTTTGGGAGGATGTTGCCGCTTCTTCCGTAGATTCCTGCCTCATTTTATTTTTTTCTTCCGCCCGTCTCAAATACTTTTTCCAGGAAGGCTCTTCCTGTTCCGCCACAGATTTTGCTTTGGCCTTTTCCGCGATAGGATCCGCCATTTTTTGGGGCACATCCATTTTCTTTGCTGGGACGGCTGCCATTTCTTTTCTCCCCGCCACGGATTGGCCGATGTTTCAGGCTGCACGGTCTTTTTAGGTGCAGCCTCTTCTCCGGTTGAAGTTCCAAGGGCTTCTCCAGTCAGGCCTTTTCCCGCAAGCGCTTCTCGTGCCGCTTTGCCGCGGCTCGTATAGCGTTTCCACAGAGGCTCGTTGGAAAGGACTTCTTCTGCTTTTTGACGGGCAAGAGCCGCTTCTTTATCTTTTTCTTCCTTAGCAGCCGCTTCCTCGGCAGCTCTTTGTTTGGCCCTGGTTGTATATTTCCGCCACTGGGCACTTTCCGCGGCGCTTACCGCTGCCGAAAAGGGCATGGCTGCAATCGCGCCGAGGACCAGGACGGTGATGATTTGCTTTTTCATGGCTAAATTTCCTTTCCCCCAAAAACTTATTTTAACCTTTTTATTTTACCATATTTTAAGCGCTCCGTCAGGCCAATTTATCCTCAAGGCAGCATAAGGAAAAGCGCGGCGCTTTCCTTTCCTCCAGCTATTTTGTAACGGTTACGGCGTGCATCTTTCGTCCATTTTTGTCATAACAGATAAACTCCAAGGCCTCATTTGAAGCCCGAAGAAGCAGATAATTCCTATCCTCCGGTTGGGGTGCCACCATCTTGTCAAGGGCATGCTGCTTCCATAGCCCCGGGTACTGCACATCACCGGCAACCCCGGTCAAAAGGTAAAGGGGCCCTGTTTCATCACGGCGGAACCCCTTGATATGCCCGCGGTCCCGGAAGGTATGGAGATGGGCCGTAAGCACGGCATCCACTTGAGCCTCGTCAAAAATGGGCATAAAAAAGCGTCCTGTATCAGAAAAACCTTCCTCCGCGGGGTCGGTCTTGAGGCAAATCCATACTGCAGCACATCACGGTGCATAAGAACGACTTTCCATTTCTTTTTTGTTCCTGCCAGATCACGCCGCAGCCATTCCGCCTCATCCTTAAGAAGATTCGGTTCCCACGCCTTGAGTTCACTGTCCTGGGTATTGAGGACCGTGAAATGGACCTCCCCGACATCAAAGGAATAAAATTCCCCGGCATAGCGGGCATCGCCTGCAGGCAGCTGAAAAAGCTGGAGATAAGCCAGAGGTCGGCGCACTTTCCAATCAAGGGTATAGGTCTCATGATTGCCGAGGAGGGGAGCCACGGGGATCCGTTCAATCACGCCTTGAAGGGCATCAAACCAGGCATCCCACTGGTAGGCATGCTCCCCGTTATCCACAAGGTCCCCCATATTCACAAAAAAGGACACGTCAGGATGGTCTTTAAAGGCCTTTTGAGCAAGGGCCTTCCAGCCGCTGTAATCAGCGGACTGGGAATCGGGAAAGATAAGCGCCGAAAAAGAGCCCTGTGCCGGCGTTTCAAGGGGCATCCAGGGGCTGCGTTTCCGGTCGTTGCCAACGCGGTATTCATAGCTTGTACCGGGCGTAAGGCCAGTCACCATGGCCGTATGGAGATGACGCGTGACTCCGTTATCAGTAAAGACGGAAGACGTGGCCGGGACAACTTGGCTTGCCTTCTCCCTTTTTTCCGGATTTCGGCAAGCGCTCTATTGTCTTCATCCTGGGACTGCCACATCAAGGTCCGACTCGTGGAGGATCTTGGGTCATGATCTGCCGGATTTCATAAGCATCAGCACGGCTTGTCAGATCATAGCGATGGAGAAGGGAACGAATCTTATTTTCGACTTGGAAGCGAGGTTCTGCCAGCTGAGGCAATGTGAAGCATATCACCAAGGCAGCTATGAGAAACATGACGGCCGTCAGTACGTATTTTCTTCTTTTCATGGGGAAAAACCTTGTCCTTTCGTTTTACTGGCTCCTATCATACTGTAAAATCAGGCGGAAGAAAACTATTTCTTATGCATGACGGTCCATACCTCATAAGCATAAAAAAGAAAGGGCCCACCGAAGCGGTACCCTTTCGATATATGGATATATGGATTAAGCTTTTGCGTTGCGGGCTCTTTGACGGGCGCGTTCCAAACGGGAAAGGATCTTCTTTCTCATCCTAATGCTCTTAGGCGTCACTTCCACCGTTTCATCTTCGTTGATATGTTCCAAAGCGCCTTCCAAAGAGAAGGTTTGCGGCGGAATGAGCCGGACGGCATCATCACTGCCAGCGGCACGCATGTTGGAAACATGCTTCTTCTTGCAGGGATTGACATCCATATCATCCTCACGGCTGTTTTCCCCAACAATCTGGCCTTCATAGACCTGTTCACCCGGATTGATATACATAGTGCCGCGAGCCTGGCACTTATCAATGCCATAAGCGGTCGTTTCACCAGCTTCAAAAGCAACAAGGCTGCCGCGCGTACGGCCGGGGATATCCCCCTTATAGGCACCCCAACCGGCAAAGACGTGATTCATGATGCCGTTGCCTTTGGTATCGGTGAGGAACTGGCTGCGGAAGCCAATGAGGCCGCGGGCCGGAATGATGAATTCCATGCGCAGATACCCGGACATTTCCGTCATGTTCTGGAGTTCGGCCTTACGAATGCCCAGACCTTCCATGACAGGACCCATGAAGTCCTGCGGGACGTCAATGGTCAGAGCTTCCATTGGTTCCAGGAGCTTGCCGTTTTCGTCGCGGCGCATGATAACACTCGGTTTACCAACCTGCAGTTCAAACCCTTCACGGCGCATGGCTTCGATCAGGACGGACAGATGGAGTTCACCACGGCCGGAAACCTTGAAGGTATCTGGGGAATCCGTATCCTCAACACGCATGGACACGTTTGTTTCCACTTCTTTATACAGGCGTTCACGAATATGGCGGCTTGTGATGAAATCCCCTTCCTGACCGGCAAAAGGACTGTCGTTGACCGAAAAGGTCATGGACAGGTCGGTTCGTCAACTTTGATGCCAGCGAGCTGTTCCGGATTTTCCGAATCAGCAATGGTATCGCCGATTTCAACATCCTGCAGCCCTATGAGAGCAATGATTTCCCCGGCTTTGGCTTCCTGGTCTCGACCCGTTTCAGCCTTCATAGGTATACAGACGGCCAATTTTTCATTGGTTCCGCTGATCGTCGTGCATAAGACAGATCATCTGCCATTCTTGATGGTCCCGCGGACAATACGGCCGACAACGATGCGGCCGACATAGTCATCATAGTCGAGGGTATTGGCAAGCATCTGGAGCGGGCCGTCCACATCAACATCAGGAGCCGGGGATGGTGTCCATGATGACCTTAAAGAGCGGATCGAGGTTATCACTGTCATCATCCATGGAAAGTTTCGCAATGCCCTTCTTGGCAGAGCAATAGACAACAGGGAAATCAAGCTGATCATCGGAGGCATTCAGTTCAATGAAAAGGTCAAGGACCTCATCAACAACTTCATCCACGCGCTGATCCGGACGTCGATCTTGTTGATGACGACAACTGGTTTCAGATGATGTTCCAAAGCCTTACGGAGCACGTATTTGGTCTGGGGCATCGGGCCTTCATATGCATCTACGAGCAGTAATACACCGTCTACCATGTTGAGCACACGTTCCACTTCGCCGCCGAAGTCAGCGTGGCCCGGCGTATCCAAGATATTGATCTTGGTGCCTTCATGCATGACGGACGTGTTCTTGGCAAGGATCGTAATGCCGCGTTCACGTTCCTGATCATTGGAGTCCATGACACGTTCCTGCACCTTTTCATTGGCACGGAAGACATGGCTCTGTTTCAGCATGGCATCGACCAAAGTCGTCTTACCATGGTCAACGTGAGCGATGATGGCAATGTTACGCAAATCATTTCTAATCATAAAAGCCTTATCCCCTCTACACTTGATTCAGATAGATAAATCAAGAGGATGCTTATAGAAAGCATCCTCCTTAGACTACAAAATTCGACTTAACAATTATATTCTTTTAAAGGAATACTGTCAACAGAAAATCCTTATTCCCTGATTTCCCGCCGTTCAGAAAGAGTCACGGGCAACGGAAAGAGGTAAAGGAAGCGCTTTTTAGGCGAAAAGACGGCTTACACATTTTTCATGATGTCGTCGACGTATTTCTTGATCTTCATGAGGCGTCCCTTGATATCCGGGACAAGAGCCACATTGTGGACCACTTTCTGCATGATCCGCCCCTTGTAGACCAAGTAGGTCTTTTCGAGGCTGTGCATCAGGTCGCTCAATTCCTGGACAGCCGGTTCCATCTGGACAACCTCCGTCGGATGATATGCCACTGCGTCCCATCGATGACAGCCGTATCGCCATAATTGGGGATATAGGCAGCTGTTCCCAATTCCGTCCGAAGCAATTCAGCAAAGGTGGCTGCAGAATCGTATTCACCATGGACCACAAAGAATGCGTTGGGGCGCCGGATCATGCCCTTATAAAGCTCCATCATCTGATGTTTATCCGCATGGGCCGAAAAGCCGGTCATATTATAGATTTTGGCTCCGACGACGATTTCTTCGCCCATAATCTTGACTTTCTTGGCACCATCCACGAGCTGCCGTCCCAAACTGCCTTCTGCCTGATAGCCGGCAAATATGACGGAACTATCCTTACGCCACAGGTTGTGTTTCAAATGATGGAGCACACGGCCCGCGTCAGCCATGCCGCTGGCAGAAATGATGATCATTGGGCTTGGCATGTCATTGATGGCCCGCGATTCTTCCGGTGTTTCAGTATAATGGACGTTGGGCATGTCGATGAGGCGTCCCCCCTGTTTTTGATAGATGGACCGTGCCTCTTCATCATACTCATCCGGATTGAAGAGCATGACCTTGGTTGCTTTAATGGCCATAGGGCTATCAACCATAATGGGAACAGTTGGAAGCTTACCGCTTGACATGAGTTTCTGGAAATAGTAGAGCATGACCTGTGTACGGCCAACGGCAAAGGCCGGAATGATGATGTTGCCGCCGCGGGAAAGGGCATCCTTGATGATTTCGAGAAGTTCTGCCTCGCGGTCTGCCGTTTCATGGACCCGGTTGCCATAAGTGGATTCCGTGATGATGAAATCCGCTCCGGAAAGCTGATGGGGATCATCAAGGATAGGCACGTTTGGCTGGCCAATATCGCCCGTATAGATGAGCTTTGTTTCCTTGCCGTTTTCGCGTACAATGACATTTACGAGGGCACTTCCTAGGATATGACCGGCAACACGGAAGCGAATGGTCACCCCGTCACAAATTTCAAAATTTTCATCATAATCGTGGCAGACAAACTGTTTTAATGCCAGATACGCGTCGTCCACGGTATAAAGGGGCGTCACGGCTTCTTTGCCTTTACGCAGTCCTTTACGGGTCTCGATCTCCGCATCCTGTTCCTGGATATGGCCGCAGTCCGGCAAGAGGATCTCGCACAGCTCCTTTGTTACATGGGTACAGTAAATGGGGCCTTTAAAGCCTTCCTTGACGAGACGGGGCAAAAGCCGCTGTGGTCGACATGGGCATGGCTGAGTACAACCGCGTCGATTTCACCAGGGTGAAAGGCAAATGGTTTGCGATTGAGGCTGCGGATCAGTTTGGGCCCTTGGAACATGCCACAGTCAAGCAGGATTTTCTTGCTGCCCACTTCAAGCATGTGGCAGGAACCTGTTACGACCTTATCGGCACCGAGGAACCGGATCTTCATGATAGTCACCTTCCTTAGCGGAAATATTTTCTGATTATTGCCTATATTATACCATGTATATGTGACAAAAAGAGGAAAAAATTTCCCCCTTTTTTACCCAAAAAGAAAAACCCCTGCAGCAAGCCGTAGCGGCTCCTTGCAGGGGAAATCCCTCAAAAAAGTTCAATCTGATCCGTCTCAGGCAGGCCTTCAAGGACTCCCAGGTCGGCCAGGACTTCTACAGCGGTATTGCTGATCTTGGCCCGGTTCCGCAAGTCTTCCCTTGAAATGAAGGGGCCTTTGCTGCGGGCTTTTACAATATTTTCAGCGGCGACACCGCCAATTCCGCCAATGGCACCCAAGGGCGGCAAAAGACCTTTATCGGTTACAATGAATTGATGAGCATCAGAACGGTACAGGTCCACGTCTTCAAATTCAAATCCCCGGGCGAGCATTTCCACGGCCAGTTCCATATAGGTGGCCGTTTCCTTGTCGTTGACAGAAGCCTTTGTTCCCTGCTGTCCTACATTCTTGATGAAGGAACGCATGAAATTGATGCCTTTATGGACTTCCACAAAGTCAAACTTCGGGGCCCGGATCGTAAAATAGGCCGAATAAAATTCCTTTGGATGATGGACCTTACAGTAGGCAATGCGGTAAGCCGACAGGACATACGCTACGGCATGGGCTTTAGGGAAAAGATACTGCAGCGTTTTGCAGCTCTTGATATAGAATTCAGGAATATTGGCTTTCTTGAAAGCTTCTTCCTGCTCGGCCTTGAAGCCTGTTTATGGGCTTTTCCTTTACGGGCCCATTCCATGATGCCAAAAGCCATGCTGGCTCCATGCCTTTATTGATGAGCCAGTTCATGATATCGTCACGAGTTGAGATGGTATCTTCTGTTGGCGTCCCGTTCTTGATCAGGTCCTGAGCATTGTTGAGCCATACGTCGGTTCCGTGGGAGTACCCGGAAATACGCAGGAGGTCGGAAAAATTCTTTGGCTTAACGTCAGAAATCATCTGCCGTACAAAGCGGGTCCCACATTCCGGGACACCGTAGGTCGCAACGTCGGTCATGATGTCTTCAGGGGACACACCAATGGATTTGGTACTAAGGAAAAGCTCCATCGTATCAGGGTCGCCTACAGGAATATTCTTGCAGTAGCCCTCCCCCAGCATGTTATCAAGCATACGGATCATGGTCGGATCATCGTGGCCGAGGATATCAAGCTTAACGATACGGTCATTGATGGAATGATAATCATAATGGGTCGTGATGGTGCCGCAGGTCGGATCGTCAGCTGGGTAGGAAACAGGCGTCAGATAATGGACGTCAAGATCGCGCGGCACAACCATGATCCCGGCCGGATGCTGACCGGTGGTCCTTTTGACACCGACAAGCTTTGGGATGAGGCCTTCGATAAAAGCCGTCCGTTTGGGTTCGTTGCGGTTTTCATAGTACTTCTTAATGTAGCCATAAGCCGTCTTATCGGCAATGGTTCCCAGCGTGCCGGCGCGGAAGACATTATCCCGACCAAAGAGGTCTTCTGTGTATTTATGGGCCCGCGGCTGGTATTCACCGGAGAAGTTCAGATCGATATCAGGAACTTTATCCCCGTGGAATCCCAGAAAGACGGCAAACGGGATATTGTGGCCATCCTTGACCATCATGGTCCCGCATTCCGGGCAAGCCTTGTCAGCAAGGTCAAAACCGGAGCCGACACTGCCATCGGTAAACCACTCCGTATGGTAGCAATGAGGACAGCGATAATGCGGCGGAAGGGGATTCACTTCCGTAATGTTCAGCATGGTTGCAACAAAAGAAGAACCTACACTGCCTCTGGACCCTACCATGTACCCGTCGTCATTGGATTTTTTGACGAGCAGGTGGGCAATGTAATACAAGACGGAAAAGCCATTGCCAATAATGGATGACAGTTCGAGTTTAAGGCGGTCCTCCACGATTTTAGGCAGTTTTGGTCCATACCATTCATGGGCCCTGCCATAACTCATGGATTCCACTTTTTCCTTCGCCCCGGGAATCATCGGGGAATAGAGCTGATCTCGGTCTGGGACAGGTTTGAACTTTTCAATCATGTCGTTGATCTTATTGGTATTTTCGACAACGACCTCATAGGCCCGTTCCTTCCCCAAATAGGAAAATTCTTCAAGCATCTCTTCCGTTGTCCGCAGGTACAAGGGCGGCTGCTCCTCATCAGGATAGCCCATACCGGCCTGCAGGATGCGGCGGGCAATGGCATCCTCAGGATTGAGGAAGTGGACGTCGCAAGTGGCTACGACGAGTTTTCCCAATTCATCCCCCAAGGCGAGAATCTTTTTATTGATGGTCTGCAGGTCTTCCCAAGTATTGATTTCCGGATAACGGTCATCGCGGAGCAGGTACTGGTTATTCCCGCAGGGCTGGATTTCAAGGTAATCATAAAAATCGGCAATTTGAAGGAGCTCTTCGTGGCTTGCTCCCGAAAGGATTGCGCGGTAAACTTCACCGGCTGCACAGGCTGAACCAATGATGATGTCGTCGCGGTACTGCTCAATGAGTCCCTTGGTCATACGGGGCCGCTTTGGCTTTCCCCCAAAATACTGCAAGTGGGAAAGGGACACAAGGCAGTATAGGTTCCGCAGGCAGCAAAGCTTTTTGCCAGCAGGATGATGTGGTAATTTTTCTTATCTTCCTTACTGTGGCAAAGGTATCCTTCTACCCCAAAAATCAGCTTGAAGTCCTTGAACTTCACTGCCTCATCATAGGCAAAAGGATAAGCCTGGACCACACCATGGTCCGTAATGGCAAGGGCCTTGTGACCCCATTTTGCCGCCGTATCGACAAGTTCTTCAATAGGCGTCAGGCCATCCATCTTGCTCATTTTGGTATGGCAGTGAAGCTCAATCCGCTTGACTTCCGACTTGTCTTCCCGTGCTTTTTTGGGCAGGAGCATGATGCCCTTGACGATGGTCATGACCAGTTCGCTGTTTTCATAGCGGTCCACTTCCACATTGCCCTGGATAAGGACATGGGATCCCTTGGGAATCTTTTTCTGGAGAGCTTCTGCCTCCTTCTTGTTCTTGACCAAATCATTTTCTTCCTTAAAGGACCCAAAACGGATCTTGGCCAAGAGTCCATTCGTCTCATCGCGCAGCAAAATAGAAAGGATAACAGCATTGGTCCGCAGTTCCCGTTCTTCAAAGCCAACAACGTCACCTTCAACGACAACGCCGTTTTCCTCTTCGACAATTTCATCCATGGTCCGCGGTTTTTTCGTTATCTTACGGCCATAGACGACATCCTTGCCGCCGCTTTTTTGATTGCCCTGCTGCTGCAGGGCGCGCAGGGCATTTTGATAGGCCTTGCTTTGAAAGGTCATTTCCGCGGCCGCATCCATGGGTTCTTCATTCTCGTCCAGCAGTTCCGGCGGTTCTTCCGGAAGAGGAATGATTTCCATTTCCGGCATTTCGGGCAAAGAAAAAGCAACGTCCACGGAATCCCTCGGTTTATCTTCCTCACAGGGAGGATAGACATCCCTCGCCTTTTCATTGATGAAGGAGACCTCCTCAACGCAGCAGGCAGCGGCAATTTTCTTTGCCACTGCCATGAGGTTCTGTTCTTCCAGAGGATTGGTTTCTACGCCATAGGAGATCTTCCACGTATTGGTCCGCTCATTGATTTCAACATAGTCAAGCGGGATTTTCCTGATACAGGCATTCTGTTCCGGAGACAGTTCCAACGTTTGCAGGAAGGAAAGGAAGTTATGTCTGTCCGGAATGATCCGATAACTCTCAGAATGCATGATGCCTCCTATTCTTCCATATTCGACAGATTCTTTATTTTTTTGACGGCTCTCAGTTGGAGGAGTCCATCAAGGATTTCATTGGCATTTTCATATTTGCTGATCTTGGCATTGACAACGATCCGTAAGGTTTGTTCTTCCGGCCGGCTTGCCATATCAAGGACGCGGGTCTTCACGTTATGACGGGAAAAGTAGTCCATGACATCCATCATACTGTCCGGATTGCTCTCACAGACGATGGCGAGCTTTACTTTCACATTGCGTCCCGAAGGAAGGACTTTTTTTTCGATTCCCCGAATGGCCATCAAGGTAATGAGGGACACGATGGTAGCCACGACCCCCAGACCAAGCATACCGCAGCCAACGGTAAGCCCAATGGCAGAAACCATCCAGACGCTGGCCGCGGTTGTAAGCCCCTTGACCGTAAGTCCCTCATGCAGGATGGTACCGGCGCCTAAGAAGCCGACACCGGTCACAACCTGGGAAGCAATCCGGGACGGGTCGCGGTTCAGAGGATGACCGTCAATGCCATAAATGGAAACAATCATCAAAAGGGCTGACCCCGTTGCCACCAGCACATGGGTCCTAAGGCCTGCCGGACGGTCTCCGGCGCTGCGCTCCAGACCAATGATCCCGCCGAGAAAAGCGGTTAGGAGAAGCCGGAGCACAAGATGCATGAACTGAGTGTCAAACATGGGTCAAACCTCCTTCACGATCAGCTTACAACGTCTTGGAAAGGATATCCTTCAAAGCGGACACGTAATCCCCGTCCAAGGGCAAATCGCACATTTCACCGGTATAGCGAACCTTGACTTCCATGGCGCCCCGCTGCAAAGTCTTGGGGCCAACCACGACGCGGACGGGATAACCGATGAGGTCGGCATCCTTGAATTTGACACCAGCCCGTTCATCACGGTCATCAAGGATGGCATCGATTCCCTGGGCATTGAGGGCCTGATAGATTTCCCCTGCCTTGGCAAAGCTTTCTTCATCCTTTACATTGACAGGCAAAACGATTACTTCATAAGGGGCGATGTTTTTGGGCATGATGGCTCCGTTTGCATCATGGTACTGTTCTATAACAGCTGCCAGGG
>ENA-OQCE01000482-OQCE01000482.1-human-gut-metagenome-genome-assembly--contig:-NODE-482-length-19169-cov-1.467388_pt1 | contig 19169 bp, 33 predicted proteins | sample MGYA00242495_ERZ504572 | MGnify/ENA primary metagenome ERZ504572 (study PRJEB26092, sample SAMD00036228) | human gut metagenome | host: Homo sapiens | study: EMG produced TPA metagenomics assembly of...
GCTACTTGCGGCCGTATGCGAAGCTGGTTAAGGATGTGACCGTTCTGGGGACAGGAAGACAAGGTCGAAATTTGGAGTAAAGACGCATATGAAGCCTATGTTGCCAAGACTGTTCCGGCCATGGAAGAAATCGCCGAAAGCCTCGACGATTTCCTGAACCTGGACTTTTAGGAGGAATTATGGATTTTCACCACGTCAGTGTTCTTCGTAAGGAAACCATAGCCAATTTAATAACTGATACCAGCGGCGTTTACGTCGACTGTACCCTCGGCGGCGGCGGTCATTCCAGAGCTTTGGCTGATCAGCTGACAGGACAGGCGACGATCATTGGTCTTGACCAGGACCGCGATGCCATTGCAGCGGCAACGGAACGCCTGGCTGATACCTCGTGCCGACATATTTTCGTGCAGCGAAATTTCAGGTATATATCGGAAGTCCTCGACGAATTGGGAATCGATACCGTCGACGGCATCATGTTTGATCTCGGCGTATCGAGTTACCAACTGGATACACCGGACCGGGGATTTTCTTATATGCAGGACGGGCCGCTCGACATGCGCATGGATCGCAGCCAAGGCCGCAGCGCTTACGATATCGTCAATGGCTACAGTGAGGCCGACTTGTACCGTATCATCAAGGATTACGGGGAAGAGCGGTGGCTAAGCGCATTGCCGAATTCATCGTGAAAGAGCGTCAGGAAAAGCCCTTGGAACGGACGGAAGAGCTGGTTCAGGTCATTAAAAAGGCTATCCCGGCCGGCGCTCGCAAAGACGGGCCGCACCCGGCAAAGCGAACGTTTCAGGCCATCCGAATCGAAGTCAATGACGAATTGGGAATCTTAAAGGATTCCCTGGAACATGCCGCTCAGCGTTTAAAGCGAGGAGGACGTTTGTGTGTCATTACCTTCCATTCATTGGAGGATCGTATTGCAAAACAGACGCTGCGTCTTTTGGCGACTGATTGTATCTGTCCGCCGGATATGCCGGTTTGCACCTGCCATCATCAGGCCATCCTAAAAGTAAAGCGACAACCCATTTTACCGTCGCCGGAGGAACTGGATTTGAATCCGCGGGCCCGCAGTGCAAAACTTCGCGTCGGTATCCGTAAATGAAGGAGCCTAGCTAATGATTATTGAAATGGATGTGTTGCGTATGCTGGCAAGGAAAGTCGGAAATTTACATGAAGAAAGAAGCGTTCCCCTGTGGCAGTCGGCTGCAGTACAGGTTATTCAGCAGGGAGCCGTATATATTCTGATTCCCATTGGATGATCGCAGCGATTGCCATCGCCACTATTCTCATTACGTCTTGGACGTATCAGAAAAGCGGCGAACTCATGGAATTAAAACTTCAAGCACAGCAGTTACAGCGGGAAAATGAACAGTTGCGAGTCCAAATTTCCAAATTGGAAACGCCGGAACGGATTTATACGACGGCGACGAAACAATTGGGAATGGTGGCACCATCACGTATTCTCTACGGGAATCAAAGCGATCAGGCCGCAAAGGGGAACCGTCGATAATTGCTTTAATGAGAGGTCGACGCACTTTTGTGCGACGACCTCATTGTTATTTATCCAATAAAGCTGTACAATGTAGAACAGTACAATGAAATGAACCGTCAAGGAGGTTCTATAATAATGACAAAAACAATAGGTGAACTTTGTAAGCAACTTAAAGGTATTTATAATCTCAGCGGTAGCGCGGATACGGTGGTTACCGGCATTTCGTCGGACTCCCGGGAAATCGAAGCGGGCTACTTATTCGTCTGCATTTCCGGCGCTCACGTCGACGGGGCTGCTTTTGCAGCTCAGGCGGTCGAAAAGGGTGCCGTCGCCGTTTTGACGACGAAACATCTCGACCTGCCGTCGAGCACGGTCCAGATCCAGGTCCCCGACATTCACCATGCCTTAGAAGACATGGTCCCGTTCTTTTATGACTATCCCGGCAAAAAGATGCGCATGATCGGCGTCACCGGCACCAACGGCAAGACGACGACGACTCACATCATCGCCCATATCCTCCGTTCTGCCGGCCATCACGTCGCGTCATCGGCACGATTCACGCCCTCATCGACGATGAAGAACTGCCCATTCACAATACGACGCCGGACGTCGTCGAACTCCAGCGCTTTTTGGCCTGATGTATGAAAAGGGCATGACCCATGTCGTCATGGAAGTGTCCAGCCACGCCTTGGCCTTAGACCGCGTCGCCGGCATCGAATATGATACGGCGGTCTTTACCAACCTCACGCAGGACCATCTCGATTTCCATAAGACCATGGAAAATTACGTCGCTGCCAAAGCCAAGCTCTTCCAGAGCCTGACCGCTGCGACCATGTCAAGGAAAATAAAACGGCCATCGTAAACGTCGATGATCCGTGGTCCAAACAGATTCTCCAGGCCTGCCACTGCCAGGTCTTGACCTATGGTGTTGAAAAAGATGCCGACCTCAAAGGCTCGAATTTAAATGTCGAATTGAAACGCTCGTCCTTCGACGTCGTCGGCCCTTTGTCAATGTCCATCTCAATATGAATATTACCGGCCTGTTCAACGTTTACAATACCCTGGCTGCTATCGGTGCTGCTCATGCCGAAGGCATCGACGAAGCGACCATCGACAAGGCCATTCAGACCTTCCACTCCGTAGCCGGCCGTTTTGAACTCGTCGAAGCCGGTCAGCCCTTTGCGATCGTCGTCGACTATTCCCATACGCCGGACAGCCTCGAAAAGGCTTTGGAAACGGCGCGGGCCATGAACCCCAATCACGTCATTGCCGTCTTTGGCTGCGGTGGTGACCGCGACCGGACCAAACGCCCCATCATGGGCCGCATCGGCGCAGAACTTGCCGATATTCCTATCGTCACCTCGGATAATCCGCGGTCGGAAAATCCTGACGCCATCGTCGCCGAAGTCGAAGAAGGCGTAAAACAGGGACTCAAGGCCGGACAGCACCATGAAGTCATCGTCAATCGCCGTGAAGCCATTTATCGCGCCGTCGAACTGGCACAAGAAAACGATATCATCGTCATTGCCGGCAAAGGTCATGAAACGTATCAGATCTTAAATGACGGCACGATTCACTTTGACGATCGCGAAGAAGCGCGCAATGCCGTTCGCGATCTGCATCGAGGAGATAAATAATGGCTGATTTTACCAGTGAAGAAGTACAGAAAGCGACGGGAGCCCGTCTGCTCTCTTCCGTAGGGAGCGTGCTTTTTCATGACGTTTGCACCGATACCCGGGCGGTTGAAAAGGGCTCCCTTTTCGTCGCCTTCAAGGGGACCTCTTTTGACGGCCATGATTTCGTCTTAAAGGCCCTCTCGTCGGGCGCAGCCGGCGCCGTCGTTTCGGAACTGCGGCCGGAATATAAGGGAGCTGCCGTACCGATTTTCGTCGTTCCCGATACGCTCAAAGCTTATCAGGATTTGGCTCGCTTTCACCGCCGCCGTTTTTCCATTCCCGTCATCGCCGTAACCGGCTCGGTAGGGAAGACGTCGACGCGCAATATGATTGCCGCCGTCTTGAGTAAAAAATATAAGGTACTGCAGACAGAAAAGAATTATAATAATGAAATCGGCCTGCCCAAGACCTTGTTCCAGCTGACCGCAGACCACGAAGCCTGCGTCGTCGAAATGGGCATGCGCGGCCTCGGACAGATTGCCGAATTGGTCGATATCGGCGAGCGACCATCGGCGTCGTTACCAATGTCGGCAAGAGCCATATCGAGCTCTTAGGTTCTCAGGAAAATATTGCCAAGGCCAAGTCCGAATTGGTCCAGGGCCTCGATGCCAATGGAACGGCTATCTTAAACGGGGACGATCCTTTCGTGGCCCCGATGCAGGATCTCTGCCAAGGCCGGTCCATCCTCTACGGAACGGGAGAATCGGCTCATATCCGGGCCGAGAACATCGTCTGTGATGAAAAAGGCGTTCGCTTTACTTGCCACTGCTTTGACCGCACCTTTGACGTTTCCGTTCCAGTCATCGGCCGCCACAACGTCTATAACGCTTTAGCGGCGATTGCCGCCGGCTATGTGACTGGTCTCAGCGACTCGGAACTGCAAGCAGGCCTTTCCGCTTACCGAGGCATGGCCATGCGCCAGGAACTCCTGCACCTCGGGCCTTATACTTTCATCAATGACACCTATAATGCCAATCCAGCTTCGATGGCTGAAGCCATCCGCACCTTGGACCTCTTGACCAAGGGCCGTAAGATTGCCGTTCTCGGCGGTATGGGTGAACTCGGCGACTGGGCCAAAGACGAGCACCGGGCCATCGGCCGCTTAGTGGCCGATATGAAGCTCGACGCCTCATTACCATGGGTGATCTGGCCGACGATATTGCTCTGGCAGCCCGGGAAGCGGCATGGAAGCCGTCTATACGACGACGACCCATGAAGAAGCGGCACGACAACTGAAAACTTTGATCCGCCATGGCGATACCGTCCTGTTAAAAGGTTCGCGCAGCTTTGCTATGGAAAAAATACTGCCCTATTTTGAAAGGAAGTAATGTGAATGTTTAAAATGCTGATTTTCAGCTTCATCGTCAGCCTGGTCATCGGCCTTGTCCTGGGACCTTTCGTCATCAAAAAACTGAAACAGTTCCACGCCCGCCAGTCTGAACGGAGGAAGGGCCGGAAAGCCATAAGTATAAAGCCGGCACACCGACGATGGGGGCATCCTCATCCTGACGGCGCTGACCGTGGCCTGCCTGCTCTTTGATCCGATGGAAATCAGAAAGGCCCTGGCCTTATTCCTGACCCTCGGTCACGGCGTCATCGGCTTTTTAGATGACTCCATCAAGGCCGTCAAACACCGCAACCTGGGCCTTACGGCAAAACAGAAACTCGCCGGCCAGTTCGTCATGGCTGCCGTTTTCTGCTACATCCTCCAAGCCTTCCTTCATTTTCCCACGACCTTGTGGATTCCTTTCACGTCGATTACCGTTGACTTAGGCTGGTTCTACTACCTCTTCGTCTTCGTCATGATCGTCGGTGCCAGCAATGCCGTCAACCTGACCGACGGACTCGATGGTTGGCAGCCGGTTCGTGCTCGATTACGGCCGTTGCTACGTCGTCATCGCCGTTGCCCTGGGCTATACGCATTTTGCCATTTTCAGCACGGCCCTGACCGGTGCCTGCCTGGGCTTCTTGTTCTATAACCAGCATCCGGCTAAAATGTTCATGGGCGATACGGGGTCCCTGGCTCTCGGCGGCGCTTAGCAGCCATGGCTATTCTGACCAAGACCGAACTCTTACTCATCTTGGCCGGCGGCCTCTACGTTCTCGAAGCCTTGTCGGTTATCATCCAGGTCATTTCCTTTAAGACGCGGGGCGTCCGGGTCTTTAAGATGAGCCGATTCATCACCATTTGAACTGTCCGGTTGGAGCGAAGTAAAAGTCGTTACTGTCTTTTGGAGTTTTTCGGCGTTGATGGCTATCTTGGCGATTATCGTCGTCATGGCAGGCAAGTAACGATCGCCTTTTCCCATTGTTAAGACCATATTTTACATAAAGCAGGTGTAGGTAATGAGCATCATGGATTTTTCTGGAAAAAATTTTTAGTCATCGGCGCGGGCATTAGCGGCCGTGCCGCTTCACTGGCCTTGGCAGATCACGGGGGGACCGTCGTCCTCAATGACATGAAGGCCATCGATGTGAACGAACAGCCCTGGCCGGAATTGGCGTCTCATGGCGTGAAATTCGTCTTTGGAAGTCAGGAAACGAGCCTCCTCGACGGCATGGACGTCGTCGTTCCGTCGCCGGTCATTTCTCCGGAAATTCCCATTATGAAAGCAGCTGCTGCCAAAGGGCTTCCCATTTGGAGCGAAGTCGAAGTCGCCTGCCGCGTTACCGATGCCGACATCATCGGCATTACCGGTACTAACGGCAAGACGACGACGACGACCCTGGTGGGGGAAATCATGAAAGCTACGGGTCGTCAGACCGTCGTCGGCGGCAACATCGGCTACGGCCTTTCGGAACAGGCAGAAGATCTTCCGAAAGACGCCGTTGTCGTAGCCGAACTTTCCAGTTTCCAGCTCGAATTTACGCGTACGATGAAGGCCAAAGCGGCGGTTATCCTCAATATCACGCCGGATCATTTGGACCGTCATCATACGATGGAAGCCTATAGTGCAGCGAAAGAACGAATTTTCCTCAATCAAGACAAGGGCGATTATGCCATCCTCAATTACGATGATGACCGCGTCCGGGCCATGGCCGATGCCATGACCGGCACCGTCCGCTACTTCTCGACAAACGGCGAAGTCCCTGAAGGACCTTTTACGGGATCGCGACCTTATTCTGCGCCATGATGGGCAGGATACCGTCGTCTGTGCTGAATCGGAGCTCCATCTCTTTGGCAAGCATAATATACAGAATTGCTTAGCGGCCATTCTCTTGACCTATGCTGCCGGGGCTTCCCTGGACGTCATTAGACAGGTCCTGCGATCCTTCAAAGGTGTGGAACACCGACTTGAAAAAGTCCGGACCATCCACGATGTGACTTATTATAATGACTCCAAGGGTACCAATGTCGACGCCTCGATGAAGGCTTTGGATGCCTTTCCCCAAGGCCACCTCATCCTCATCGCCGGTGGTTACGATAAAAAGACGGCTCTCGATGACTTCATGGCCTTAGCGGCTAAACGCGTCGATACCCTGATTCTCATCGGCGATGCCGCCGACCGCTTTGAAGCTGCCGCTAAAAAAGCGGGTATTGCAGATATCCGTCGTACCGGTTATAGTATGGAAGGTGCGATTATGTTAGCTCGCAGTATTGCAAAAGCTCCGCAATCCGTCCTTCTTTCACCGGCTTGCTCGAGCTTTGATATGTATGATAATTTTGAACAGCGTGGCCGTGTCTTTAAAGGCATTGTCAACGCGATCTGATACTTATAGTAAAACAGACGACAGGAGGCAGGAACATGCGTCGAGTTATTATTTCCGGAGGCGGCACAGGCGGCCACATCTACCGGCTATTACCATTGCCCGGGCGATTGCCGACATTGAGCCCACCGAATTTCTCTACGTCGCTCCAAAATCGGCCTGGAAAATACCTTGATTCCAAAAGAAGGGTTGCCCTTCGTTACCCTCGACGTGCGGGGCCTCGAACGGAAGATTTCCGTCCGCAACCTGGTCACACTCGGGAAGACAGCAGCCAGTCTGATTAAGGCAGAAGGCATTATCCATAAATTTAAACCGGACGTCGTCATCGGTACAGGTGGTTTCGTCTGCGGCCCGGTCCTGTTGGCCGCAAGTCTCAGCGGTGTACCGTCACTGATCCAGGAACAAAACGTCATCCCCGGCGTTACCAATACGATTTTGAGCCGCTTTGTCAATCGCGTTGCTCTCGGTTATGAAGAAGCTGCCGAGCGTTTTCGCAGAAAAAGCATTCTCGTTTATACAGGCAATCCCGTCCGCAAGGATATTTTGACGGTTACCCGCGAAGAGGGCCGGAAAAAACTGGGATTGGATCCCCATAAATTCACCCTCCTCGTCGCCGGCGGCAGCCGCGGTGCCCGCAGCATCAACACGGCGATGATCGAGGTTCATAAACATTTTCGCAACGACGATACAATACAGATCCTCCACGTTACCGGCGATCACGAATACGACCGCGTCGTAAAGCAGCTGTCAGGCATCGAATGCCGCGGCCGCTACGGTAAGGGGAGCCGCATCATCCCGTATCTTCACCACATGCCGGAAGCCTGGCTGCCTGCGACCTGGCCGTATACCGGGCCGGTGCCGTCGGCCTTGCTGAGCTGACGTCCGCGGCGTACCGTCGATTCTCATTCCCTATCCCTATGCAGCCGAAGATCATCAGCGCTACAATGCACAGGCCCTGGTCATGTGCGGAGCCGCCAAGATGATCCTCGATAAGATGCTGACCGGGCGGGAACTATTGGAAGAAATCATTCACTTAAAAGACGATCCGTCGGCCCTGGCTGCCATGGGCAAAGCCAGCCGTTCGATGGGCAAGCCTCAGGCCGCTCAGGATATTGCTGAACTGGCCTTGTCGATTGCCCGAAACCGTCGTCCGTAACAGGAGAGAAGAAGGGTGTGGAATAAACCTATGGTTAATCTGAACGATGTGACAAACGTTCATTTTATTGGAATTGCCGGAGCCGGAATGCGGGCAATTGCCAATGTTTTTTATTGAAAAAGGATATCGCGTATCCGGCTCAGACCTCAAAGCCTCGCCTGTAACGGAGCAGTTTGCCAAGCGCGGAGCCCGTATCTGCATTGGCCAAAGCCCTGACAATTTGCAGGATGCCCAGGTCGTCGTCATTTCGTCGGCCATTCGCGACAACAACGTCGAACTCGTTGAAGCACGGCGCCGGCAGATTCCGGTCATCCACCGTTCCGATGCGCTGGTTCACATCATGAGCTGGGGCAAAGGCATCTCGGTGGCCGGTGCTCACGGCAAGACGACGACGTCGTCCATGCTGGGCCAGGTCTTTGAAGAATGCCGGCAGGACCGACCATCGTCATTGGCGGGGAAGTCGACTACCTGCACAGCAACTCGATTTTAGGGAAGGGCAGTACGTCATTGCCGAAGCCGATGAAAGCGACGGCACCTTTCTCAAACAGCATCCGTATATCGCCGTCGTCACTAATATTGACGCCGACCACATGGATCATTACAACTCTCTTGATAATGTCATCGCCGCCTTTAAGGAATTTATCCAGAAACTCGATCCCGAAGAAGGCTTGGCCGTCTTGTGTTTTGAAAATGACAAGATCCGCGCCATGGCGCCTGCCATCGGACGGCGCTACGTTTCCTACGGCCTCGAACAGCCGGCGGATTACCAGGCAAGAGATCTTCACTACCTGAAAGGAAAACTCCACTTTGGCGTCTATAAGGGCGGCCAAAAGATGGGCGATATGTCTTAAATGTACCGGGCCGGCATAACGTCTTGAACGCTTTGGCGACGACGGCCGTTGCCGATGCCTGCGACCTGCCTTTTGAAGAGGTAGCCGCTGCCAATGAGCCATTTCCATGGGCTAAGCGCCGGTTCCAGACCAAGGGCTTTGTCGGCGACGTTTGGGTCGTCGATGACTATGCCCACCATCCGACGGAAATCAACGCTACCCTGACGGCGGCCCGCGACATGGGAACACACCGCGTCGTCTGTCTCTTCCAGCCGCACGCTATACGCGGACCCAGCTCCTTCTCGAACAGTACGGCAGTGCCTTTGCCAAGGCCGATAAACTGATCGTGACCGATGTATACAGTGCCGGTGAAGATCCCATTCCCGGCGTATCGGGCGAACTCATTGCCAAAAAGGTCAAGGAGACGACGGGACAAGACGTCACCTACATTCCTCATAAAGAGGATTTGGTTGCTTATTTGAAAGAAACCTCGAAGCCCCTCGATTTAGTCATCACCATGGGTGCCGGAGATATTTATAAAGTCGGCGAACAGTATATTGCCGAAGCGAAAGAAATGGAGAAATAACGCATGGAAGACATGAAAGGTAAACATATTGCCGTCGTCGTCGGCGGCCCTTCGACAGAAGCGGAAGTATCGCGCCGCACGGGAGCTGCCATTGCCGAAGCACTGAAGAAAAAAAGGCTATGCCATCGAAACGATTGAACTCGTGCCGCATACCTTAGCAGCCACCTTGAAAGAAAAGAAGATCGACGTCGTATTCAACGCCCTTCACGGCCGTTACGGCGAAGACGGCGTCCTCCAGGGCCTGTGCGAAATGATGGGCATTCCCTATACCGGCCCGGGCGTCATGGCCAGTGCCGTCGGCATGAATAAGGTCATGAGCAAGGCCGCCTTCAAGGGCGCCGGCATTGCTACCGCTCCCTTTTCCTATTACTTTGCCAATCAAGATCGCAAGGCTATCATCGCCGATATTGAAAAGCAGTTTTCCCTGCCCGTCGTCATCAAGTCGTCCGGCCAGGGTTCGAGCATCGGGACGGTCATCGTAACGGCTCGGGAAGAACTGGAAGCAGCCCTTGAAGAAGCTTTTAAGTACAGCACCTCTATCGTAGCCGAAGCTTTCATCGACGGCGATGAATTTACCGTTGCCGTCATGGACGGACTGGCCTTTCCGGTCATTCAGATCGTATCCAGCACGGGGAAATACGACTTTTATTCGAAATACGAACCGGGGATTGCCAAGCACATCTGCCCGGCTCCGATTTCACCAGCTTTGACTAAGGAAATGCAGGATCTGGCTTTAAACGTATTCCGCCTGTGCCATTGTAGCGGCGTATCCCGCGTCGATATGATGACCGATAAAGAAGGTCATCCCTTCGTCCTTGAAATCAATACTGTACCGGGGATGACGGCGACCAGCCTGGTTCCTGACGCAGCTCGGGCTATGGGCCTTTCTTTTTGAAGATTTGTGCGAAAAGATTTTGCTCGAAGCATCGGTAGGTAAATTCTAATGAAACAGCATCCATATCCGGGAAGGCGGCCGCGAACGGTAGTGCCGAACGATCCTCATGATGTCTTTGTGCCTCCTCATCTTGACAGGGATCCCTTGCGCAGCGATGAGGATATGAGACAAGCTGAAGAAGAGGAACGTCGCCGTCAGCAGCTGCGGCAGGCTGCCCGACTGAAGAAAAAAAAGAAAGCAGCAGAAAAAAGCGCGTGCCCGCCGGCGCAGATGCACCATCATCCTGGGCGTCATCGGTGTCTTTGCCTTGTGGCTGTTCCTGCGGTTGGCACCGGTTCCCTTTGGCACGATCATCGTTGACGGCAATGAAAATATGTCCTTTGACGATGTGTACCGCGCTGCCGGAGCCTATTCCTACGTCAACGTCGTCCAGTTGTCGACAGACGGCATCGAAGAACGGCTGAAAAAAGACCTGCGCATTGCCGATGCCACCGTAACCCGGGAATTTCCGGCGACGATTCACATCGAGTTGACCGAACGCAAGCCGGCAGCCATCATTACGACGCTCTACGGCTTTGCCTACGTCGATAAGACAGGAAGGGTCATCGACTTAGAACCGCAGATTAAAGGTGTTTCCCTGCCGATCATGACCGGGAAGAAGGTAGACAACCTGCTCCTGGGCGATACGATCAACGATCCGACCCTTCAGGCAGCCATGGCATATCTCCAGAGCCTGCCGCCGGATCTGCTTAAAACGATTGCCGAAGTAAACGTCGGGAATCCCGAAAGCATCGTCGCCTATACGACCGATTCCATTCCTATCCGCCTTGGTAAGGGCGATGACCCGGCCGAACGGGCCAAGATGACGGAAACGTTGCTTACGGAAGCCAAAAGCAACGGAATCAACGTCCAGTATATCGATACCGATCTGAGGCGCCGGCCATTAAGGCAAAATAAAGGCGCTTGTGGCTTGATTTTTAAAAACAGCTAGATAATTTTTCTAAGATAGTGTAAAATAATAAAGAATCCTACTGCACAAGGTGTGCGTATAGAGTCCGAAGGAGGAAAATGCGATATGGCAGAGTTTGCGAATATAAAAGTAATTGGTGTCGGCGGCGGCGGTAACAACGCTGTCAACCGTATGATAGAAAGCGGTTTACAGGGTGTCCAGTTCATCTCGGTCAACACGGAAGACCAGGTACTGGAAGTATCCCAAGCCGATGTCAAAATTCAAATCGGTGAAAAATTGACACGCGGCCTCGGCGCCGGTGCCAATCCTCAGGTTGGTGAACAGGCTGCCCTTGAAAGCAAAGAAGAAATCATCAAGCTCTCCAAGGTGCCGATATGGTATTCGTTACGGCCGGCATGGGCGGCGGTACCGGTACCGGTGCAGCACCTATCGTAGCTGAATGTGCTAAGGAAATGGGCGCCCTCACGGTCGCTGTCGTTACCAAACCGTTCTTATTCGAAGGTAAGCGCCGCAGAGAAGTTGCCGAAAAAGGTGCCGACTACTTGAAAGAAAAAGTCGATACCATCATTACCATTCCTAATGATAAACTGCTCCAGATCATCGACAAGAAGACGCCCTTAAGACGCTTTCCTCGTCGCTGATGACGTACTCCGCCAGGCGTCCAGGGCATTTCCGACTTGATCACGACGACCGGTCTGATCAACCTCGACTTTGCCGACGTCAAGACGATCATGTCCGACCAGGGCAGAGCATTATGGGTATCGGCATCGGCTCCGGTGAAAACCGTGCTGTCGAAGCTGTCGACGGTGCTATCCACAGCGCCCTCTTAGAAATGAGCATCGACGGCGCTCAGAGCATCCTGCTCAACGTCACCGGCGGTCCGGACGTCAGCTTGTACGAAATCAACGAAGCTGCTGAAAAAGTGGCTGAAGCCGTTGATCCGGAAGCCAACATCATCTTCGGTTCGGTCATCGATCCGGACATGGAAGATTCGATCCGCATTACGGTCGTCGCTACGGGTTTCGGTAAAGAACCGTCTTCGATTCCTTCTTTCGGACAGGGAACGGGCGGAACGACAAAATCCGGCGATAAAAAAGATAGTGCCGGCGGCGTAGAAATTCCTGCGTGGATGAGATAATCAGCATGAAAAAAAGCGGATCCCGGCGGACCCGCTTTTTTTAAAAATATCGTCGGAAAGAAGGTAGGGAAGAAGGATGAGATGCCCATTTTGTCAATGTGCAGATACAAAAGTAACCGATTCACGGCAACCGATGATGGCAAGGCCATCCGCCGCCGGCGCGAATGCCAGGACTGCGGCCGTCGGTTTACGACGTATGAGATGGTCGAAGAAGTGCCCCTCATCGTCGTCAAGAAAGACGGACGCCATGAACTGTTCGACCGCAATAAATTGATCAACGGCCTGCTTCGGGCCTGCAACAAGCGGGAAGTCACGCGCCGACAGCTGGAAGAAATTGTCACCAAGGTTGAACGCAATATCCGCAATACACTGGCTCAAGAAGTATCCAGTGAAAAAATAGGGGAAATGGTTCTGCGCGAACTGCGCTCTGTCGATGCCGTTGCCTATATCCGCTTTGCTTCCGTATACCGCGAGTTTGCCGACTTAGAAAGTTTTATGGCTGAATTACAGTATCTCATGGGTACGAAAGAGAAAAAATAAGAGATTGAATCGAGGAACGCTATGACAGAAAATTACATCGACCTACTTTTTTTATCATGTCTTGCCGAACCTGAAAATTGCCGTCATCGGAGATATCATGGTCGACCGCTACATCTTTGGCAAGGTCGAACGCATTTCACCGGAAGCACCGGTGCCGGTCAATAAAGTCGATCACATGACGTCGGTCTTAGGCGGGGCAGCCAATGTCGCCTCCAACCTGGCCAATTTGGACTGCCATGTCTTATTAGGCGTCTCATTGGCGACGATGAAAACGCCGATTTGCTCCACGATTTATTGACCGAGTCTCATATCGACGGCTCTGGTCTGGTCGTGCGAAAAGACCATGCGACGACGACTAAGATGCGCATCCTTGCTCCCGGCAGCAGATGGTCCGCCTCGATTTTGAAGAAGTGACGCCTTTAGCCGAAAAGGAAGAAGAAATCCTTCTCAACTGGCTGCATCAGCAGCTTGCGACGGGCTCGATGGCATTATTCTGTCGGACTACCAAAAAGGCGTTCTCACCGATTCCTTGTCTAAAAAAGTCATCGAAGCCGCTAATAACGCGCATATCCCAATCCTGGTCGATCCCAAGGGCAGCGATTGGAGCAAATATAACGGTGCCGACTTCGTGACGCCGAATATGAAAGAATTAGGTGACTGCCTGGGACGCTCCGTTGCCAACGAAGGCCAGGCCGTCGTCGAAGCAGCAAGTTCGCTGTATAAACAGTATTCCTTTGCCCACCTCATGGTGACCCGCTCTGAAAAAGGCATCACCGTCGTCGGAAAAGATGGCAAAGTCTGGAACAATCCGGCCACGGCCCAGGAAGTCTTTGACGTATCCGGCGCCGGCGATACCGTTGCCGCAGCCTTTTTAGCAGCCGTTGCCGGAAAATTGTCGATTCGCACCAGTCTGCAGATTGCCAATGCCGCAGCCGGGATCGTCGTCACCAAGGTCGGGACTATCCATCCATCGCCACGAGCTCCTGAAATTATGGGAAGATTGGCATCCCGTTCGTTGGCAGCCTTATCAGTCCCTTACCTGGGAGGAAATGGCCCAAAAGATACGGGATTGGCAGCAGAAAGGGGAAACCGTCGTCTTTACGAACGGCTGTTTCGACATTCTGCACCGCGGTCACGTCCTCTACCTGCAGCAGGCAGCCATGCTGGGCCAGCATCTCGTCGTCGGCCTCAACTCCGACGACTCTGTACGGCGCCTCAAAGGGGAAACGCGGCCCCTCGTAGCCCAGGAAGACCGGGCCGTTCTGCTCGGAGCCCTGGGATGCATCGATGACGTCGTCATCTTTGAGGAGGATACGCCGAAGGAACTCTTAGAAGTCCTCCGTCCCGATATCCTGGTCAAAGGCGGCGATTACAAGGCCGATGAAGTCATTGGCCGCGAGTCCGTAAAGCGCGTAGAAATCATTTCCTTTGAAGAGGGGTATTCGACGACGGGACTCGTTCAGAAAATAGCTGATTTGGTAAAGAAGGGGAAAATATGAAAATAGTAACAGGCGGTGCCGGTTTTATCGGCAGCAATATCGTAAAGCAATTGAATAATCGGGGCATCGACGACATCATCATCGTCGACGACCTGACCGACGGCCGCAAGTGCCGCAACCTTCAGGGCCTCGATTTCTTTGACTATATGGATTACGCCGACTTCGATGAACAGATGGCCGATGATACCTTTGACTGCGGCTACATCGACGTCGTATTCCACGAAGGGGCCTGCTCGGATACAATGAATTACGACGGCCGCTACATGATGAAGAATAACTACGAAGGCAGCAAGAACCTCCTGCGCTACTGCATGAGCCGGAAGATTCCCTTCCTCTATGCGTCGTCGGCATCGACTTACGGCAGCGGCAAGAATGGCTTCCGTGAAGACCCGTCGTGCGAAGAAGCCCTCAATCCCTATGCCTATTCCAAGCTTCAGTTCGACCGTTTCGTCCGCCGTGTTCAGCCTATCGCCAAGAGCCAGATTGTCGGCTTCCGTTATTTCAACGTCTTCGGACCGCAGGAAAACCACAAGGATAAGATGGCTTCTCTGGTTTACCAGAAATACCATGAACTCCAGGAAAAAGGGAAGATCACCCTCTTTAAAGGGACGGCAGGCTATGAAGACGGCGGTCAGATCCGCGACTTCATCTATGTAAACGACGTCGTCAACGTCATCTTCTATTTCTGGGAACATCCGGAACTGTCAGGCATCTATAACTGCGTACCGGCGTCGGCCATACCTTCAATGAATTTGTCCAGGGTGTCATCGACTACTGCGGCAAAGGCCATATCGAATACGTGCCTTTCCCGGATATCCTCAAGGGCAAATATCAGAGCTATACCCAGGCCGATACGGAAAATCTCATGAAAGCCGGCTATGACAAGGGCTTTACCATCTTGTCGGAAGCCGTCAAGGAATACTGCAGCATCCTCGATAAGAACGGCGGCTATTTCGCATGAGAAAGGCTGTCTTTTTCGACCGCGACGGCGTCTTGAACGTCGATAAGTCGTACCTTGGCTTTATCAAGGATTTTGAATGGATGGACGGGGCCAAAGAGGCCCTGGCCTATTTGACGGCCGAAGCTATGCCATCATTGTCGTCACCAATCAAAGCGGCGTGGCCCGCGGCTATTATACCGAAGACGATGTAAAGACCCTTCATGACTGGATGTGCCGTGAAGCCGCCGCTGCCGGCGGGACGATTACGGCCGTTTACTACTGCCCCTATCTTGAAGGAGCGCCGATAAAAGCTTATGATAAAAAGAGCGACTGGCGCAAACCGGAACCGGGGATGGTCCTGGCCGCGGCCCGCGACTATGATATCGACCTGTCCCAATCCTTTATGATCGGCGATATGACCCGCGACGTCGAATGCGGCCGCCGGGCCGGCATGGACGGCTATTTGTTTACCGGCGGAAGGCTCGATGATTTTGTGCGGACCATTGTCACAGAAAGGAACGACCGTGAAAGGGTATAACAACATATTGGTCATCAAGATGAGTTCCCTGGGTGACGTCCTTCATTCGCTGCCGACGCTCTATGCCCTGCGACAAAATTGTCCCGATGCCCGCATCGTTTGGGCCGTTCATAAACAGTTTGCCTCGGTTTTGCCGGGAAAGCCCTACATTGACGACGTCATCTATGTCGACAAAAAGCGGCTGAAATCGCTGTCCTACTGGATGGAACTGCGAAAAAAACTCCATCCATACCATTTCGACCTCTGTCTCGATTTGCAGGGCCTGGCCAAGAGTGCCATCGTCGCCTTCCTCAGCGGAGCCAAAGAGAAATACGGCTACTGGGAAATGCGCGAAGGGAGCTTTTTAGTCAGTAAAGGCCTGGTCGGGGCGCATAAATACGACCACGTCATCGAGCGCTATCTCGATACGGTCCGGGCCTTAGGCGGTCATGTCGACGACTTGGTTTTTCCGCTGCCCGATATTACGATTGAAAAAAGCGACTTGGCGCCGGAGATTGGCTTCTGACGGCTTAAAGGCCTTACGTTGCTGTCGTTCCCGGTGCCCGCTGGGACGTCAAAGAATGGCCTCTGGACCACTGGAGCCGCTTTTTAGCGCGCCTGACCGATAAGGGCCTGTCAGCCGTCATCTTAGGCGGCAGGGACGATCAGGAGAAGGGGCGCAGGCTGAAAGAACAGGATACGTCGGGCCAGGTCTTTGACTATACGGGCCAGACGGATCTGCGCCAGCTCATGGCGGCCATCGATGAAAGTCGGGTCTATATCAGTGCCGATACGGGACCCCTTCACATCGCCAATGCCCTCAAAAAGGAACTCATCGCCCTTTTTGGAGCCACGTCTCCGGAACGGACCGGACCTTACGGGGGAAGGGACCGTTCTTATATCCATCTCGTCATTTCGCCGACGTCGAAAGCCACGCCGGAAGAACCTCTCGTCGACGATCCGGACTGCATGGCCCAGATCACCGTCGATACGGTGTGGAACCTTTTTGAAGAGGTACTGAAGAAGGTGGAACCATGATTAATTTACGCAAGAAAAAAATAATTGTCACCTTTCTCATGCATCTTGGCGATCTCATTCTCATCACGCCGTTCCTGCAAGTCCTGCGCCGCCATGCCCAGGGTTCTGATATCACCCTCGTCGTCGACGAAAAAGTGGCCGACGTCGTCCGCTACAACCCCGATATCGATCACTTGATCACCATCGATAAGAAGGGGAAGGACAACTCGATCAGCGCCTTATGGCACATCGGCCGCCGCCTGCATCAACAGCACTATGATATTTTGATTAATCTGCATCCTAATGAACGGACGTCCTTTTTGGCGGCGTCCATTCAAGCCAAGAAATTCGTCGGCATGAGCCATTTCCTGGCCCGCCCGCTGATGAACCGCTATACGCGGCTGGACCGTATCCATCTCCACGCCGCCGATATGTACATCAACGTCCTGGCCCAGCTCGGCATCGACGACTATCGAAGCGACGGACTACAGTTTCCGACTTCAAAGCCTGGGATGATAAGGCAGCTGCCTTTTACGAATCCCACGGCGTCTCTCCGGCCGACAGCCTGATTGGCTTCAACATCGGCAGTGCCGTCCCACAGAAACGGTGGCCGGCCAAACGCTTTGCCGCCGTTGCCGACTACTTTGGCCGGCGGGGCTTCAAATGCGTCTTCTTCGGCGGCGACATGGATCTCGATATGGTAAAGGAAGCGACGGGCGAGATGGCCTCAAAACCGATTGTCGCTACCGGGGCGTTTACCATTGGCGAACTGGCATCGGTATCCGACGCTGTGCCTTGTTCATCACTAATGACAGCGGCCCCATGCATATCGCCGTCAGTCAGAGAGTGCCCTTGGTCGCCCTCTATGGGCCGAGTAATCCCAAGCTCTACGGTCCCTATACCGACCGGGCCATCGTCCTCGAATCGACGGACCACTATGAAGTCGGCAAGAGCATGAAGAAAATTATCCGCGAAGGTAACTATAAAGGTATTTCGGTGATTCCCATGAGCCAGGTCATCGCCGCAGGCGAAGAACTCCTGAGCCGCTATTATGGAAGAACATAAACTTGTATTCTATTTGGAGGTGTCATGTCATGAAAAAACTTATTTTAACGGCGACATTGGCAGCATTTGCCATTACGACCGCAGCGTGGGCAGCCCCTATCAAAAACGAGCAGCCCGGTGATTTGAAAGCCAACATCAACTATGGATTTGACCAAAAAGAAGGTCACGGCGACGCTAAGAGCCGCTTTACCGGCGGCGACGTCACTTACGTCATCAACGATCGTTGGAACCTCGAGTACATCAACAATTATACGAAAGGCAATGATTCCCACAAGATCAACGAAAACTATCTCGTCGGCAACTATCGCCTGACGGAATACCTTTCGGCCTATGCCGGTGCTTCTTACATCAAGACCGACACGTATGATTCGAAAAAATCCTACGGCTACCAGTCGGCGTCCGCGGTCAGGTCCCCATTACTGAACGCTGGCAGGGCTTTGCGTCCATCGGTGTCGGTGATGACGCCAATACCTACGAAATCGGCGTCGGCTACGACATTACGCCGCAGTGGGACGCTCATCTCAAATATCGCCGCAGCAGCATCGATGTCGACAACTACGATGACGACGTCCGCGGCTGGCAGGTCGGTATGGGCTATAAGTTCTAACGTTGACAATTTGTCAGCCTGTCCCGTATAATGTATCAATGACATGTGCTGTGGTTGAAAGTCGATGTCAGTCGCAGACGAAGCGATCCACGTAAGGTGCCCAAAGCGGTACTGATCATAGTGCGGCCTAGAAGTAAGCCCTGCCGCGTCATAAAACGCGAGAGGATTATTAGTGGGGGACAACAGTCTATGAGCAAGGGTCCCAGCAGGCGAGTGTGGGGGTAAAGACCAGGTCAGGCATGTCACAATGATAAGGTCTCGCATAAAGCTCGTGCCGCTATGCGGGGCCTTATTTTTTCCCTATATTAAATTACGCTTTAAGCGGCATAAATAGTCGTTTTTTGTTTGACGGATGATTATTCGTATAGTAAAATATAAGGGATTTATGTATTAGCCTAAGGAGTGGAGTCATAATGGATCGCGAGTGGTTAGAGCATGAGATCAACAGAAATCCCTTTGACACCTTTATGCAGTTCCATGTTGCCAAGCTGAACAGGAGTGTACTGTTCTCACCTTTGAGAATA
>ENA-OQCE01000484-OQCE01000484.1-human-gut-metagenome-genome-assembly--contig:-NODE-484-length-19162-cov-3.518886_pt1 | contig 19162 bp, 26 predicted proteins | sample MGYA00242495_ERZ504572 | MGnify/ENA primary metagenome ERZ504572 (study PRJEB26092, sample SAMD00036228) | human gut metagenome | host: Homo sapiens | study: EMG produced TPA metagenomics assembly of...
AAGGCGATCTCTTTACGGCTTACTCCTAAGCGATATTCACCTATAGCTGCTAGGCGAATCTCCAAAGGATAAGGTTCACCCTTGCGACGAGTCAATGACTTCTCTTTTTTCATCTTTGTTGACTTTTATGAAGTCAACCTATTTCAGGACGAGACAGTTGAAACGGGTAGCCGGTAGTGCTTACAAAAACGCAGGGAACCGTGCCGATATACATCTGTGTGGAGATAGTTTCATCAACATAAAGGTACTTTTTTACTAAAACAAGTAGGAAAAGAACGAAAAGCAAGCAGAAAAGTTTGGAAACATGCCCATCTTCTGCCTTTCTACACCCGGATGTTACCGCTCTCCATACCCGGATGTCCGGAACTCGTACTTCTTACCAGTCAATCTTTTGAATACCTTTGCTTTGGAGGAAAGTATTCGCCTTGCTGAAGTGTTTACAGCCGAAGAAACCATGGTCAGCAGAGCGTGGAGACGGATGCACGGTTGTCAGCACCAAGTGTTTATGGGTGTCGATAAGGGAGATCTTCTCTTTTGCATAACTTCCCCACAGCATGAATACCAGATTCTCACGTCCATCGCTCAATTTCTTTATCACTGCATCTGTAAAAGTTTCCCATCCCATATTCCGATGTGAGCCGGTTTCGTGAGCCCGTACAGTCAGGACCGAGTTCATAGAAAACACGCCTTGCTCTACCAACGGTCCAGATTGCCGGATGTGGGGATCGGTTTGCCTAAGTCTTGGTGTATTTCTTTGAATATGTTGGCCAGTGATCCAGGAATGGGAACTCCTTGCGGGACGGAGAAGCAGACTCCGTAATATTGCCCCGGATTGGGATAAGGGTCTTGTCCAAGTATAACAACCTTCACTTTCTCGAATGGACAGGCATTAAAAATATGGAAGATCTGGTGTCCGGGAGGAAGCACATGGGCGCTTCTGTATTCGTTCTTGACAAATGTGACCAACTGCTCAAAGTATGGTTTATCAAATTCTTCCTGAAGCGTTTCCGCCAGCTTTCTTCTATTTTGACATTCATGGCATAGCATGTTAATTGGGACAATGCAAAAGTATATAATTTACAAGAGATTATCAAGAAGACAACAAAGATACGACGGATATTTTATCCGGATATTGACTTAATTCTACAATAAATGTGTATAGTCACAAACTCCCTGAAAATATTTCAGAATAAACACAAACTTATCTTTCAAAGAGATTCAAATTGTATCTTCTTTTTGAAATAAACAAATAAAAAACTGACAGCCACCGATAAGTTAACTATATTTGTCAGCAGATAAGAAGTTACATGCAAAAAAATGACAAAATAAAACTTAATTCCTACCTGGCTCCCCTTTCCTTTTTATATGGAATTGGATATGGTTGCGAAATCGACTTTTTGATTGGGGTATTTTACATTCCGAACAATATTCTATTCCTGTGATCTGCATAGGAAATTTATCTGTAGGAGGAACGGGTAAAACTCCCCATACAGAATATATCATACGTTTACTGAAAGATAAATATCGCATTGCAGTATTAAGCCGAGGGTACAAAAGAAAAACATCGGGGTTTATTCTTGCTGATTCTGAAAGTTCCAGTTTGGAGATCGGAGATGAACCTTTTCAAATGAAAAATAAATTTCCGGATATACTTGTCGCTGTCGACGCTAATCGCCGCCGGGGGATTCAAAATCTTTTATCCCTCCCTGAAAAAGACAGACCTGAAGTAATTCTGTTAGATGATGCATATCAACATAGATATGTGCACCCTTCCCTTTCGATCGTGTTGAGTGACTACCATCGTTTATTTTATAATGATAAACTAATGCCTACCGGACACCTGAGAGAACCGATAAGTAATATAACCGAACAGATATCGTGGTTGTTACTAAATGCGACGAAGATATGAAGCCGATCGATTTTCGTATTATTGAAGAAAATATGAAGTTGCGGGCTCACCAGTTACTTTTTTTTACCAGCATCGTTTATGGAGAAGTCAAACCTGTATTCCCCTCGGAAGCTCGTTTCTTAAACCATAAAAATATTGGAAAAGAAGATGATATATTGTTGATATCAGGTATTGCAGTTCCCACTCCATTTATTCGTGAGGCAGAAAAGTATTCAAATAAAGTGTTGCCGGTCGTTTTTTCCTGATCATCATACGTTTAGCAAGTCAGATTTCAAGAAATTGGATGTGATATTCGAAAAGATGACTTCACCTGGAAAATTGATTTTAGTAACAGAAAAAGATGCAGCACGTTTAAAAAACAGTCCTCTTGTTCCGGAAAGTTGGAAGAAATATTTATATTATCTACCGATTGTAATCAGGTTTTACAATGAGCAGAGTTTTAATGAGACAATAAAAAAACATATTATCACATTTCCCAAAAATAATATATTACAAAACAAATATGAGTAACAGGACAGAAATATCAACATTAGGCGAATTCGGTTTGATTCGCCACCTAACTGACAGGATTGAAATAAAGAATAATAGTACGATAAAGGGCGTAGGCGATGATGCGGCAATCCTCTCCTATGAGGATAGACAAGTGCTTGTCACCACCGATCTATTATTGGAAGGTATTCATTTCGACTTGACTTATGTACCTTTAAAACATCTCGGATATAAATCGGCTGTTGTAAATTTCTCCGATATTTATGCCATGAACGGCCAGCCTAAGCAGATCACTGTATCACTTGGTATTTCCAAACGTTTTTTCTGTTGAGGATGTAGAAGATTTTTATGCTGGGCTAAAGTTGGCCTGTGATGTATATGGAGTCGATATTGTCGGAGGAGACACTTCTGCTTCTTTAACAGGGCTTTGCATCAGTATCACTTGTATTGGGGAAGGAGAAAGAGACAAAGTTGTTCTTCGCAGTGGAGCCCAAGAAACGGATTTGATATGTGTTTCCGGGGATTTAGGAGCTGCTTATATGGGATTGCAATTATTAGAACGCGAAAAAAGGATATTTAAAGGTGAAAAAGATTTCACACCGGATTTTACAGGCAAAGAATATCTGTTGGAACGTCAATTGAAGCCGGAAGCTCGTAAAGATATTATAGAGATGCTTCGTCATGCGGGGATTATCCCTACAGCAATGATGGACATATCAGACGGTCTGTCTTCCGAACTTTTGCATATTTCAAAAGAAAGTAATGTCGGATGTCGCGTATATGAAGATAGAATTCCTATCGATTATCAGACGGCTGCAATGGCTGAACAATTTAATATGAATTTGGTAACTGCAGCTTTAAATGGCGGTGAAGACTATGAATTACTTTTCACTGTTCCTCTCACTGATCATGATAAAGTATCTGAAATGAAAGGTGTTAAAGTAATCGGTCATATTACAAAACTCGATCTCGGTAACTACTTGGTAGGTCGTGATGGAGGCGAAGTCGAACTAAAAGCACAAGGCTGGAATTCTTTGGAAGAATAAAAATCAGTAAAAAGTAGCTCTGCCTATTGCAAGACTCAAAAAAGATTCATATCTTTGCACCCGTTAAACAAAACAACGGTGCCATAGCTCAGTTGGTAGAGCAAAGGACTGAAAATCCTTGTGTCCCCGGTTCGATTCCTGGTGGCACCACCAAAAAGCTTTTCAATTTTAGAAAACCCTTGAATTAGAGATAGTTCAAGGGTTCTTTTTTTACCCTCACTACGCATTCCGCTACATATTTGTGAAGTTGGATTTTGCCAATTCAGTGGCTTTTTTTAAGGCTTTTGAAAAAGCCATAAATATGTACCATACTTCATTGTTTTTCAACCGTTTGACAATTCCAATCTCCGGTGTGAAAAAGTAATTTTGCACACATGACCGGATGAAGTCGAAAATGTGAAAGAAATTTAAAAATTCGGTATTTCCCATCGGGATAAAAAAAGGAATCGAACCCGGGATACAAAAGGCAATTCGAACCTGAGAAAAATGGGATTTTTATGGCTTTTCCACAAGTCCCTCAAAAAAGCCACCGAATTTAACATTTCGCTCCACGTCCTCATGCCATCCGGTTTTGACGAAACAATTGAATGTAACACCTCAAAAAACAAAAGTGATGAAACAAGGAACAATGAACATTCTGTTTTTCGTGCTTAAAACGAAATTGTTGAAAAACGGTGAGGCACCGGTATTGATGCGGATAACCATCAATGGAGACTATGACGATGTACGTATCCAAAGAAGCGTACCCCTGAACTTATGGAACGCCGCCAAAGGATGCAGTAAAGGCAGGGACAGGGCATCAGTGGCACTGAACGCCTATATTGCCGAACTGCACGCACGCGCCTTGGAAAAACACAAGGAACTGGTATTGGAACAGGCCCTGATTACCCCAAAACTGATTCTTAAACGTGTTTTCGGGAAAGACACCGAAATGCGTACACTGCTCGGCACCATGAGGGAAGGCATCAAGGAAATGGAAACACTGGCAGGTATAGACTACTCTCCCGTCACAATCAACCGGTATAAGAACGTGGTGAAGAAATTACAGTTGCTCATCCCCTCTTATTACGGAAAGGAGGATGTCACTTTCCATGAGCTGACACCGGAGTTCATCCGTGCGTTTGACATTTACCTGAAAACGGAGGCGGGACTGTGTCGGAACACGATAGTCCGTTATATGAAATGCTTCAAGAAATTTACCAATATGGCATTGGCAAAGGAATGGATGCGCAAGAATCCCTTTTACGGTTACAAGATGGAGCAGGACGAAACCGATCCGGTATTCCTGACCTACGACGAGTTGCAGACCGTAATGAAAAAGAACTTCACCATTCCACGGCTTGAACTGGTCAGGGATGTCTTTGTCTTCGCGTGCTTCACCGGTCTGGCGTTCTCCGATGTCGCCACTCTGAGTGGTGAAAACCTGGTACAGGACAATCTCGGGGACTGGTGGATAAGGAAGGGAAGGGTCAAGTTGGAACACCGCAGAAAAGCGTCTTCCATCAGCAACATCCCGCTGCTGCCCGTTCCACTGGCCATATTAGAGAAATACAGGGAACATCCGGTCTGCGTAAAGAAAGGATGCTGCCTGCCTGTCATGTGCAACCAGAAAATGAACAGCTACCTCAAGGAAATCGCCGATTTCTGCGGCATAAAGAAAAACCTGACCACGCATGTGGCCAGGCACACTTTCGGAACCACCGTCACGCTCGCCAACAATGTTCCCTTGCAGGACGTGTCCGTCATGCTCGGACATGCCTCCACACGCATGACGCAGCATTATGCTCGGGTCATGAACAGCAGCCTGAAAGAGGCGATGAACAATGTGAAGGAACGTCTGGAATGGTAAATATGCAACCGGCCCGTCATTGAAGGTATCTGAAAAAGGATACCTTCTTTTTGTTATACTGTCTGTTATCCATTTTCTCTGGAAAACATCTTTGGTCTTCATAATCATCCTGTACTGGCGAAATAATTCATCATGGACACTACATATCCAAGTAACGGTATCAGTACACCGATTACATATACCATAGCGTACCCCAAAAGGACGAGAGGTAATATTTTACGGTAAAGACCGGCGATAACAAGAAATATAAACAAAAAAACAAGAACCATAAACTCCTATTTGAAAACCGGGTATCAATTCATAAACGGGTACGGGCTCGGGGTTAAGCATGGCTCCGGCCACAATGGAATAAAGACTTGCCAACAATATAAACAATGTATACAGGCAGCTCTTAAAAATCCCGGGATCGTCTCTTTTACAATAGAGAATTGTTTGGATATCACTCCTAAGAAACTCAATACCCAGCAAGAGAGCTACCATGACACCCGTATCAAAAGCAGAGAATGTATTCATTTCAATCACCTTTGACGCGAAGATATGTATTTATTCCGAAATGCCACGCCTTCGCTTGTTTTACGATATGATATTGATATCCGATAGTTTGGAAAATATTTGAAAAACCTTCGTTGTATGCTTTTAAATTTGCTTATTACAACATTGTATCCGACAAATTGAAAATCCTGCCATTCTTTCAATTTCTTACCTGCAAATATAGCCCTTTGCCGGTTGATTGCGCAAGGCGGCCCCTTTCAGGGGCTGGTTGGCTAAAAGAAAATCATCCTCGCTTCGCTGCGGTATTTTCTTTTGCCAAGCCTTGCGCAATCCCCGGCAAAGGACAGTCCGGCAAGTAAGAAACCGAAAAACCGGCTCCACGGAGCCGATCATGTCAAACAAACTAAAAAAATGAAGGTATGAACAGAGAGACGACAAGCAAAGTCCACAAAGGACAGCAGGGTGCCAATCCGAAAATGGGAATGTTGGTTTATCGGGAAAGGAGCTATCCCGCACGGGAGGTGCAAGGCAGGGACGGAAGCTATACGGTTGCGGCAGACAGCCTGGTGCCGGAACTGCTGGACGGCATCGGAAGCCTTGACCCGGCAGCTTTCAAGCTGGACGAGGAAATCGCCTGCTATTGCTCGGACGAGGAAATCCAAAAACTGGCGGACGAAGAACTGGTAGAAATAATTTATGAATGGCAACGGTTATGACTGAAACAACAACAGCAAAGGTCCGGGAAGAACAAGTAACGGGCCTTACCGCAGAGAATGCACACCGGGTCACGATGATCCGGGAAAAGGGTACGGACTATCCTCCCGTACCGTTCCATTTCAGAAAGGAGCATCATGGAACGGGCAACTATGTACACCTGTACGGAAATCCGGAAGATCGGAATGAATTGCATTCCAGGGACTTCAAAGACTGGGAAGCCGTAGCGTTCAAACATCCGGGCTATCTGGAGGATATGTGGAAACAGGCTTGCGACGCATACGCCTGGAGTTCCTTCGACCCGGAGATTCGTGGCGAGACGGACATCATGATTTACGGGGAGGAGCTGCACAACGACCTGCAACTCATGCAGGAAGAGGAACGGGATACATACATCGCCGCCTACCGGCAAAAGCTGTACGCCCAGCTCTCGGCCCTCTCACGCTGCGCCAACCCGATGGTGACGGGACGGGTGGATTCGATTACTACAGGCAGGAGAATACGAACAGAAGCTATCAGAACCGCTACGAGGAGTTCCGCAATTGGCGGCAAAAAGTTCTTGAAGCCGTCAGACGGAAAAAGGAAGCCGCACGACCGGAGGAAGAAAAACTGGAAAAGGCATGGCAGACGCTCAAACGCGACATCAAGAGCAGCGCCGACACCATCCACGGGATTGACACCGGACAATGCCGGGGCTATAGCCGTGCCCTGTTCGTCAGCAGCATCCTGAACAAGGTATCCACTTTCGCCAATCACGGGGAAGTGGAAATCGTCCGCAGGGCCGTGGACTTCATTTCCGAATATAACGCAAGGGTAAGGAAACCCGTCATCACCCCGAGAAACAAATTCTTCCAATTGCCGGAACTTGCGGAACGGATGCGCGAAAGGCTGAAAGCGGTGCAAAGCCGGGAAAACAAGGAAGTGCCGTTCGAGGGCGGGACACTTGTATGGAACTATGGGGAAGACCGCCTTCAGATCCTGTTTGACAGGATTCCCGAAGACAACAGACGAAAGGAACTGAAATCCTCCGGATTCCGCTGGTCACCCAGAAACAAGGCATGGCAACGGCAGCTCACCTCCAATGCCCTCAGTGCCGCCAAGAGAGTGTTGAACCTTCAAAACATCTGAACCATGAATAACGACGTCGATTCACGCAGTTTTGACGGCAGCTGCGTGACCACCATGTCTGACGGAATACACGGCGACTACCATCATGAGACACTGGAGGAACTGAGGGACAGGGAAAAGAACCCGTACCTCACAGCCGTGTCCGGAAATACCGTCCGCAAGATGATACGCATCTACCTGCAATCCCTCTGCGCCCCGTTCAGTGAGATTACGGAAGAAAGATATTTCGACTACATGAATATCTTGCCCCCCATCCGCCATACCCGGAATTTCTTTTTCCTGGGAGAGCCTTATCATGCGGACATCTACCGGTTCTGCTTCCGAGCGGGCGGACGCTACTTCACGGGACTCCGCTCCGTTACCACGCCAAGAAAGGAGCTGGAACGGCAGATGGACAACCATTACCGGAACATTACCTTCAAAGGAGACATTCTGAAAGAAAAGCCGATGGTCATCTCTGACCACGCACGGCATGCCTCTATAATTATAGTTCCTTATCTGTTTCTTGACATAAATGGTAAGAAGAAGTTCATCTGCAACCTGATGAGAGGAACGGACGAATCATCGGGCAGGGATGTAAGGCTGGAAACCGCCAAAATCCTGCGAAGCCTGCGCCGTCATCATTTCCTCTACTTCTCCGGCTATGAGGGAAACGACGATATGGACAAGTTCCTAGGCGAAGTGATAAAGAAAAAGCACACCCTGCTGGCAAACGGCAACTTCCTACAATATCCCGTGAACCGGGAGTCCGTGTCGTTTACCGGAACGGTCAGGGAAACAGACGAGCCGTTCTTCTTCCGGATTTACGACAGGGAGCTGTTCCTGCACCTGTTGTACGTCCTGAGAGGCATCAAAAGGGAAAAAGCTAAAATATAACGTGACACATAACGACGGTATGGTGACTGTCTTTCCGACCCGTCACCATACTAAAAAAACAATGAGATCATGAGAACTGTGACCGAAGAATCGTTGCGACGCAGGCTGGCCCGTCTGGAGTCGGCCCTGGAAAGCGAAAAGGCACGCCTGAGAAAAGTATGCGGCGGCATCCCCTGGGGAGCCGGGATGAGGCGTACCAAATGTACCCCCTCATTCCGAAGGGAGGACGAACTGATTGGGAAAATCAAGGCGGTGAGACAACAACTCTCCCAAATGTCCGCAGGCGGTGACAATCACACGTTTAAGGAAACAGGCAGGTGAATGCCGGCCAATTAACTTGCAAGTCAATAATTTTAAAACCAGTTACGAATATGAACACCCGATTGGCTATAATCCGTTCAGAGGGAAAAGAACATCTCTGTTACCGGGAAGAGGAATGTTTTGTCGATGTATCCTATCCGATGGTGACATTTACCAAAGGGGAGGATGATTTTGAAATTGTCAAATGCGACCATCCGTCCATGGAAGAGACTTTCCTGTATCAGGAAAGCCGTTTCTCAATCGTGATTGAAATGTACCATAACGGCTGGCCGGCATTGTCTCTGAAAGATCCCGTGACCCATGAGATATACACGGTCCTGACGGTCAACCTGGAAGATAAGGCGGCATTCTCGCTGCCTGACAGGGCATTCGTGGACATCAACAACAATCCTGATGCCATGGAGTTCCTTCTGTCCAACAAATTGGCTGAGGATACAGGTTATAGACGTCAGAGCGGCTGGATAAGCTACCCGATGGTCACACTTAACCTTCCGACGTTTTACAGGCTTGACCCACATGCCTTTAGCGCAATATTGAATATCCGGTAATCCTTCCGGGCAATGAATCTGGCATCAACAATCAATCAAATGGAAAGAATCATGAAATATCAAGCGGAAAATACCGTCTCCAGTTTCTTCTACTACATGTGGAACGCCTGGAGCGAGGATGAATGCAAAGCCGTGTATGGCGGCATGTACCCGCATTTCTGGGAAAAATGGTGCGTGGCGACAGACAAGGACACATTCGGCGCGGCGGAACGGTTCTACCTGGAACTCTCGGAAGACAACCGCAGGATTCTGGTGGAACGGGCCGTCTCGATATATGACGGACGACGCTTCAGAAACAGGAACAGTAACCCAAAAAGTCAAACAGTATGCAGGGAAACATTATCAGTCTGATCAGCAGCTCATGCGGTTGCAGTCAAACGGAAGCACAGGAGTACCTTGACTCCGAAATCCGGTACCTGTGCGAATTGCGGGAAGCAGACGACTTGAGGGAAGATGACATGGAAACGGCCTGTCTCAACCTCGGTCTTGACCTTGACTACCGGGAATATTTTATCAACCGCCTCGCAGGGGCATAAAAAATTTATGGCTATGACTTATTTTCAGAACATACACTCATTGGCGGACTTGAAGAAGGAGTACCGCCGACTGGCATTGCAGCACCACCCGGACAAGGGTGGCGACACTGCAATCATGCAACGGGTAAACACCGAGTTTGAAAGGCTCTTCGACGTTTGGAAAGACAAACCGGATATTACCGCGACTTCAACCGGATATGAATATGACTGTTCGGGAGCCACGGCAAAGGAATACACCGAGTACGTGTATAACGAATACCACTGGAAAGGCCGCAATTACAAGGGGCAGCACGCTCCTGAAATCGTGGAACTGGTACGGGCATGGCTCAAGGAGACCTATCCGGGATACAAGTTCTCTGTCAGACAGGAGAATTACCACTCCATCCATATCCGGTTGATGAAAGCGGATTTCAAGGCGTTCACCAAAGAGTCCGGAAAAGTTCAAGGTGATGTCAACCACTATCACATCGGTTCAGACAAATCCTTGACGGACAGGGCAAAAGAAGTAATGATGAATATCTGCGATTTCATCATGTCGTACAATTTCGATGACAGCGACCTCATAACGGACTATTTTCACACCAACTTTTACCTGACGCTCGGAATCGGAAGTTACAAACAGCCGTACAAGGTGGAACCGCCCAAACTCGGCAGCAGAGACAAACCGGAGGTATTCAAGCATCCGGAAGGTCCGGCACACAAGGCAATGCGCCGGGCATTGGGCAAAGCGCGTTTCGGCTTCATCGAAAGCCGGAAGTATGCCGGGGAAATAATTCTGGGGGAAGACTGTTTCGGCTCACGGGGCGAACTCTATTTCTGGCCGAAGGAATATTCAAGCGCAAAAATGGCCCAAAAACGCATCGACAAACTGGAGGAAGTCGGAATAAGGTGCGAACTCACCGGCTATAACGGAGGTACATCCGCCTGCTCGGATACACCCCTGAGATGAGAAATTCCCTGGAGCGGGAACGTCACGAGTATGCCGCCGCATATCAGGCATGGTACTCAAAACAGGGTTTGAAAACAATCTGATTCAGAAATTATGGATACAAACAATTTGGACAAGTGGTGGTACGGACTTCCGAAAAACACCAGACAGGCTATAGGAGACGATGAAATATGGGAAAAACTGGATATGCCATCCCGTTTGGCGCTACACCGGTATTCCCTGCTTAGAATTTACGGAACGGCAAAGGACAGGATGAGGAACGCACGCTGCTCAATGAAATCGCGTGCGGACTGGGCGACCTTGCCCTTGTCCGTAAAAACGGCATCGCTTTGGAGAAAATGTGCAACGGGAACGGGGAATTTTACGATGAATACCAGGAACAGTTCGACATATTATATGACAATTACGGACACACAATAGAAAATATAAGCTGGCCGGACTGGATCGGACATACAATTCCGACAAACAGGGAACTGACTGTGCCCGGCTCTTTTTGAGGCGCTTCCTTGCCTTCCTGAAGGGTGAAAGATGCGGGAAAGAGATCATAGATGAAATATGCAACAACCGATAAACTGAACGATAGTATGAAAGCAAAAGTATTCAAGTACAAGTCTGACGGGAATACCGTCGTGGCTCCTTATATGGAACTGGAGCCGTACGCAGAGAATGTATATCTCTCCCTGTCTAGAAAGAACGAATATGGGAATGAGGACGATGACTGTTTCCATGTGGTCTGCCGGATTGAAAACGTTTATTTTTCCAGCGGGCAGTATTCACGCCGGTTCCTCAAAGGAGAAGGCCGCAGGGAGGAAGCCGCCGCCTATTGCAGGAACTGGATCGCGGATACGCTTCAGGGCGCGGAAAGAGGAGCCTTCGTCAGATTGATCTCCATCCGTGTGTTCAATGCCCTCGAACTCGACACCGCACCCTTGCTGCAAGCCCGTGAGGCATACAAAAGGAAGCAGGAACAGAAACGCAGGGAGCGGGAAGAGAAAGAGGCGGAAGAGCGCAGAGCGCGGGAAGAGCAACATCAGCTGCTGCTCGATGAACAGAAACAGAAATTCCTGGACGGGGAACGGATCACGGGAGGAATGTTCCTTGAAATCACCGGAAGGATGGTTTTGACATCCATATCAGAACCAAAGGGACATTCAACAGGCATGTAAGAGGCATTGACAGGAACGGAACCATCAGTTTCCGGAAAATCAAGGGCCGCCGGACACCGAACTTTACCGGATGCCATAAGGCCGTGCCCGCCTATCTTGCGTTCATAACAGAAAAAGAGGGCAAACAATAAAATCCGGGACGGTAACGGCTTGTTCCATGCGGCTGTTACCGCTACCATCTTCCGACCTCACAACTCACGGTTCAGCGCCATTGCCAGCGGAAACATAAACTGGTTATAGGCTTTAAGCTTTTGTAGGTTCAGCACATATCCGGCATAAGGGTTGGTCAAATCGGTGTAGAAGAATACATCGGTAAATCCTGCATGTTCTTCCACAATTTCACCCTCCAACGGAATCTCCTCCACATTGAACCGCTCCAGAGGCAGCTCTTCCAGACGGGCATGCTCCACATTGCCCAATACGTTCAGGTTGCGGTTAAACAGCACGAACCCTTTCTTCCTGTAATCCACACGCATACCATACGGACGCTCCACAAGGAAAGCATCCGCCGCTTTCTTTAGATAGTTTTCCATAATCCTGAAATTAGAAATTGCAAAAATACAGCATTTGTCCGGCAATGGCGAACAAATCAGGAAGATTATCTAAGGAATCCACACAAAATCCCACAACAAAAAACAACCGTATATTTTATTTCCCACCCTGCAAAGATAGTCCCGCGTCCTGTGTACCCGTACAAGGTCAGGCCCCTTCGGGGTTGGCTGAAAGAAAATCATCTCGCTCGCTGCGGTATTTTCTTTCGCCAAGCCTTGCCGCAATCCCCGGAAAACAGACTGGAAAGACATCAAGAAATAAAAATGCCTACCATGTAGGCCGATGTTTTACTTAAAAAAGAACAGATATGGAAACACTGGATTATAACCGGCTGCTGCTTGTCTCTCTCTGGCAATACAACCACCATGGGGATGAAGGGCTGACTCACGCACTTTTCGAGGAAACGTTCGGAAAGATCTATGGAAGTCACTGTTACGAAAAATGGACCGGCTGCTTCAAGCAGAATCTCTGGGACATGATTGCCTATTTCAGAAGCGAGAAGGAGAACGGACAGAAGTTCTGCGACATGGTTGCCCGTCAGGTCAAATTGTACCAACAAAAACGATCTCAATATGAAGTACGCTAATTTTTATGACCTGGAAGTCTGACTCTGCTCAACAGGCATGAAGGGTGTGCCTGCTCCATAAAGGAGTGTGATGTGGAGAAGGTGAACCGGCTGATTTCAAGGATGCGGCAGGACAGGGAAAGAGTCAGTTTACCGACCGCAGGAGATGTCGTCACTTATATCACCCGTGGCGGTGACTATTATCCGCAGGCACACATTGAAAGGGCGATGACCGGGAAGTCCATATTTGCCTTCTCCCACAGACACCTTTCTGCCATGAAAATGAAAAGTGTACCGGTTACAATACGGAAGGAGGCCCTTGGGTTACAACCGGTCCGGAATTGCTGATTCCCGATGGCATACGCAGCAAACAGTTCCGGATGTGGGGGCATACCGGAAGGCACAAGAACGGTGCCGTCCTCTTCCACACATTCGTCAGGGCTTGGAAATACACGGAACCCGATCCTCTGTACGGAAAGTACACCACAAAAGAATGGACGAGATACATCATCGAGTGTCAGCCGGATATTGAACCGGCTGATGCCTTTGTCTATCGGAATGAGGCATTCACCCTTTACTCGAAGGAAGAACTGGAGCGGCTGGTCGGGATTCTGCACGGAAAGCTTTTCAACGGATTCCGTCCCGGTCTGTTCATACTCTGGGCATACCGTATGGAATGGAAGGAACTTCCCGCATGGGAATGGAACATGCTGAAAGCGGACACCCATCTCTCTTTCCTTGGCATTTCTCCCGTCAGGATACAGACTGACCATAAAAGACATATAGTAACAATCTATAAAAAATCAGAGTAATATGGCACCATACAACACACCGCAGGCGATACGTCCGCTTGAGAAAACGATCTGTGATTTCGCCTATTCGAACGGCTACGATCCGATATCCGTTTTCAACGATTTCCTGCGTTATGTCATTCACGGGTTCTCTCCCGGCGCACCGCCCCTTATGGACTGGAAATACAAACGGCAGCAGAACAGGCATTTTATGGAGATGCTTACCGGATGGATACGGCTCATGCAGCGGGAATTGCAATCCGGCGGATGGTTTGATGCGTTCGGTGACCTCTTCATGGCAATATCTTCCAAAATCGGTCGGCAGGTGAACGGACAGTTCTTTACCCCGCCGGATATCTGCGACCTGATGGTCTTATGTACCGATTCGGGGGAGACAGCGACAGGAAAACGTATCTGTGACCCGACATGCGGAAGCGGAAGGCTGCTGCTGGCATATCATGTACGCCACCTGGGTAATTATCTGGTTGCAGAAGATGTCAACCGTACCTGTTGCCTGATGACCGTTTGCAACATGCTCGTACATGGCTGCATAGGTGAGGTCATCCACCATGACAGCCTCTTCCCCGAAAACTTCATGGACGGCTGGATGGTAAACCATACACTGACTCAGACGGGCATTCCTACCATTCGCCGGATGAGCAAGGAGGAATATCGGACAAGCAGGAACATGTCCGTTGACCTGCTCAGAAAGCGGAAAGAGAAATTGCGCCAAATGCAGCCGGACAAGAAACAATTGCCATATAAACATGGCAGAATTTATAAACAATAAACCGAATGATTATGAAACTGAATGTTAGCAATGAATTGAAATCCCGCCTGATGCATGCGGCGGAAAACGGGAGTGTGATAGCCAAAGACATCCTTTTGGAAGTAAAAAAGAACGTACCGGTGGAAGAGATCATACGCGGTACCTATAACTGCTTCTCCACCAAGCGCAAGCGGACGGAAGCGGGCACGTTCAAGAAAATCCGGATCGTGTTCACGGCCTGCAGCAAGGATTTGGCCCATCCCAGTTTCCCGGACCGGAACAACCCGCAGGCACCCTGGTTCCCGGAGAATCGTACAGTTCTGGAACCCTCCACGTTTGTTGAACTGTTCAAGAACCTGCCCAAGTACTCACCCGACGAAATCAATTATTTCTGTAGCGCCCTCTCATTGGACAGCAAAGTCACGGTCAGGCTGCATGAAAGCATGAACGACTTCATGGAAGCCTATCTGGAAAGCAACTACAGCCCCATCGCCGACAGTGACACATCCAGCCTGCACAGTTCCTGTATGAGGTATGAGGACAAGGCACGCAACGCCGCTGACTTCTATACCAACTTCGCCGGCGCTAAAATCCTTGTGGCAAGGGACGAGAGCAACAACATACTCGGACGGGCTGTTGTATGGAACGAGGTAACATTATGGAAATCAATAAATACACCGATTGCCGCCTCCCTGCTGGACCGCATCTATTTCTCACACGCATTCGTCGCCGAACTGATCCGCAAGCAGGCGCAGGAGGCGGGCATCCTGTTGCGACGCAGATACAACGATTATACACATACAACGGATTTCACCGTACTGAATCCCATTGAGGGGCAGGAATGGGCGGTCGGAGACAATATACAGGTTTCATTGACGGTGAAAGTGCCCGCCTGTAGGTGGCACAAGAAAGGGGTGCCTTACCTCGACACGTTCTACAGTCTTCATCTGACGGAAGGCAATCTGGAACTTAGAAATACGGAGGGCGACACAAGCATAGCCTCCTGCCGGAGCACGGAAGGGTGCGCAAACAGGAGAAAATATGTATGTCCCAAATGCGGAAAGATACATCCCTTTCCGGATATGGCATTCTGCAAGAATTGTCAAGATATGTTCTATATATCCACCGTATTCGGAAAAGTATTGAAAGGCACGTCGGTGGAATACAAGGGAAAGAAATATCCGTCCTTCCTCTTCAAGAAGGGACGTCCCGTACCGGAGTTCAGACGGTACCTGCAAATCGAAAAGTTGTTCATCTCCTAAAAAGTCAGTATCATGGAAAAATTAATGGCTCTTTACAACATCTCCTCCCCCTCCGGTAAGGAGGGAAGATAGCCGGGTTCATCATCGGGGAACTCAGGCGGATGGGGATTCCTTTCCGGCAAGACCGGTACGGAAACATCTACGCAGTCAAAGGCAACCGGGAAAGCTACCCCTGTGTCGTGGCGCACATGGACGAGGTACACCGGCGCAAGACAGGCTCCTATGCGGCCCATCTTGTGGCGGACTCGATGATTGTCGGTTATGATCACAAGCGTAAACGGATGACCGGAATCGGCGCGGATGACAAGAACGGCATCTGGATCTGCCTGAAATGCCTGGAGGATTTCAAGGCGGTGAAATGCGCCTTCTTCGTACAGGAGGAGGTAGGATGCTTAGGCAGCGGCCATGCCGATATGTCCTTCTTTTCCGATTGCCGTTTCGTCATCCAGTGTGACCGGAAAGGGAACGGGGATATGGTAACACAAATCAACGGAATGAAGCTCTGCTCCAATGACTTCATTTCAGCTATCGATTTCCGGAGGTACGGCTACAAGCCTGCACAGGGGCTAGCTACGGATGTGGCGGCATTGAAAAGGAACGGGCTGGAAGTATCCTGCGTCAATCTCTCCTGCGGATATTATGAACCTCATACGGACAACGAGTACACCATCCTGGCGGATCTTTGCAAGTGCTACAGGTTTGTCCGGCACATCATCTGTTGCCATAAGGAAACCAGCACGCATATACCGGAAACGGAAAGAAAGCCCTTCCCCGGATATTATGAACTGTTCGGACCGGCCGGATATAGCGAAAAGGATTATATCCGTCTGTCAAAAGAGTACAGATCTGAATTTACTAAAACAAGCAAGACAAGCCATAAGAACAAATTGTAATTTATCAACTTTAAAAACAAAAAATATGGAAGCAACAGTCATGCCGGCCACTGCACCGGTACAGAAACAGCAGGGACTCAACCAGGTAGTCATCAACAAGGTACAGCGGATGATAGAAGACAGGCAGGGGGATGTCATGGACACCATCAACCGTCTGCTCAGTGAGGGACGGATCGCGCAGGATTTCATCGCTCCCATCGGGGTAAGCCAACGTAGCAAGGAACGCCCCGTTATCTCTTTCAAAGCGGAAGGAAGGGTACAGATGCAATGCCCGAAGGGAACTTCAACCTGCACGGCAACGCCATAAGCCAGATTTCGGAGAAGATGGGCATTCCCGCCAAATACCTGCGCGAGCTTTCCGCCGGGGATGTTTGGCAGAAACAGTTGTGCGCCACCATCCTGAACGAGCATTCGGGATGGACCGAGCGTACACGGGTACTGATACGGGCGGTAGGAATGGAAGTCCGGGGCGTATTGTCGGACTCCTACCGTCGGCTGAACTCAGTGGATATCCTGACCGCTTTCATCCGTGAGGCGGGAGGACAGGGAGCGGTCGTGTCCGATGCCTATATGAACGACACGAAAGTATGGTGTGAGACAATCCTGCCCACTCCGATAGAGATACCCACCCGTAAGAACGGAACGGTCATCATCTTCGCAGGAGCACGCTTCTCCACATCCGACTATGGCAACGGATCGGTCGATATGCGGTCGTTCCTGCTCAACGGGGCGTGCCTGAACGGGATGGTCAGGGAGTCCGTCATGCGGCAAATACACCTTGGAGGCCGACTGCCGGAATCCCTGTCCCTTTCCCAAAAGACCTACGAACTGGACACGCAGACCACCGTATCGGCTGTTTCCGACCTGACCAAAGGACTGTACAGCAAAGACACCATCATGCAGAAGGCCATCGAAATTCAAGGAGCATCGGAAATAGACGTGGATTTCGACAAGGAACTGAAGAATCTGGTGCAGAAAGGTGCCTTGTTGAAAAACGAGGGACGTGAGGTCGAGAAACTGCTAATGAACAACAATCCTGACGACGGAGTTACAGGCGGGGCCACGCTATGGAAACTGACACAGGGAATCACCGCCTTTGCAAGGGAACAGCAGCCGGAACGCTGCCGGGAACTGCATGAAATTTCGGGACAGCTGATGAACCGGGTAAAGATAAATTAAGAGAATAACAACCGAATTGTATGACAAGGGCGGCCGTGAGTCGCCCGTAAAGCAGAAGAACAATGGAAAATAATATAGTGTGCAGCAGATGCGGATCGGCCAATGTAAGGTGTGAGGCAATGGTAAACCCCAACACAAAAGGGTTCGACCACTTCACGGACGAAGCTTTTTATTACGGGTGGTGCGAAAACTGCGGATTGGGAGTTGCCCTGACCGACAAGGAGGAAGTCCGGAACGAAATTTTGGAGAAATACCACAGGTTCAAGAAAGAGAATGCTTGTGAGCCACATTACGCGAATTGCCGGATTGTCCAAAGGGACAGCGGTCAGGTCAAGGATGTAAGAATTATGCTTTCACCGGACACCGGTATGGCCGATGACGGTATTTTCTTTTACTGCCACACATTGGAAAGGCTTATTGGGCTGTCCGTTCCCGGCAGGGAAAGTTTCACCCTTACGGAATGTTTCGGTTTTGCCTTGCTGACAGACAGGGAAAAGATGGAACGGCAGGTATTTAAACATGAAGCGGACGGAAAGCCCGTTATCGTAACAGGCAGGGAAGTGCTGCTTTTCTATGGGGAGCACTATGGTATAAGACCGGAAGAATTGAAGCAATACGCAACGGAGTATTGCTGCCATATCAAACATTACAGGGAATATGGATATCCGTTGCTGGACAGGTCCCTCGTGAAAAAAATGCTGGAGGAAGAGGAACGGATTACAAAAGGGGAAACACGGTCATTCACTCTACGGATACACTTTCCTTGGCATGTGAAAATCACAAAAGAGGATAATCCTGAATATGCCCCATACAGATATGCCTTGAATGCCTATTGCCTGGACAATCCGCAATGTTTTAACCGCAGATACACCACTTTGGAGAAAGCCTTGCTCCATTGTCTGAATGGATTCAATGAAAATGCCGCAATCAAAGACCGGTATCGTTCAATAGGGGAATACTTGCTTCAAAAGTAAGAATAGCAGACAAACACATCTTAAAAACAGAAACGTCACAAGGTGATGTATATCACATCATACCTGTGGCGTTTCTGTTTTTAGCCCTTTCCCATTTTATGACTCTGCCCGCTTTGTAAATGTATCTAATTTGACTATTCAAGTCATTTTTATC
>ENA-OQCE01000485-OQCE01000485.1-human-gut-metagenome-genome-assembly--contig:-NODE-485-length-19158-cov-1.645999_pt1 | contig 19158 bp, 35 predicted proteins | sample MGYA00242495_ERZ504572 | MGnify/ENA primary metagenome ERZ504572 (study PRJEB26092, sample SAMD00036228) | human gut metagenome | host: Homo sapiens | study: EMG produced TPA metagenomics assembly of...
GTCCCCTTACGGGATTTTGGTAATGCGACAATCGTTACGGATCATTGATACAACATTGGTTCGCAGGTTTCAGTCCCCTTACGGGACTTTTGGTACTGCGACACTGCTTCGAAATCCGTCGATCAATTACAGGTATCAAGTTTCAGTCCCCTTACGGGGATTTTGGTACTGCGACGAGAAAGAATGGAATCTTTTCAAAAGCACGGTGAGTTTGTTTCAGTCCCCTTACGGGGATTTTGGTACTGCGACTCTGTCCCTCAGTACCCGCTCCCTGTCTGGGCTCTCCGGCGATTTTTTCAAACCTAAGGCTTTTTTCGCTCTTTTCGGGGACCCGGGTGAAAAATAAAATTTGGACAGTGTCGTTTTTTCCCTTAGTTACGCCATTTGCAGCGCTTTTTGAAATTTTCAAACCTCCGGGGTTTTTGAGCCAAAAATAGGTTTTCCTCAGCCGCCGCAGTCTTTGATTTATCTCAAGTATACGGTTTTCACCTTTTATTGTCAACGTTCTCATCGAGGCTTCCCCGTCGTCAAAAAAGCTGCCTCGTCGTGAGACAGCTCTTTCAGATAATCTTATGATAGCCTGATTCTCTATTTATCTTCGTAGACCCGGACCCGCAAGGTCAAGCCCAAGTCGTCACAGATGGCCCGGCACTTCTTGATTTCTTCACTGTCTTCGACTTTATCGACGACGGTGAGGACGACGTTTTTCACGTACTGTTTGCAGCTGACGGCAAAGTTCAGCATGGCATCGAAGGACGGCAGGCCGAATTTGCTCCGTGTCAGTTCCAGATACCGTTCTTTGTTCGACGCATTCATGCTGATGGAGATGGTATCGAGGATGCCGCCGCCAAAGTCCTGCGCCGTCGGCCGGCCGTAGTCCAAATCGGACAGGCCGTTGGTGTTGAGCCGCGTCTTGACCGTCGGGTGCTTTTCTTTCACGTACGAGAGAAGGGTTTTTAAGTCTTCGAGGCGTTCCGTCGGTTCACCAAAGCCGCAGAAGACGACTTCGTTGATACGGTCCCAGGGAGCTCCATCGAGTTCTTTTTTTAACTTCGTCGACGGTCGGTTCTTTTTTCAGCCACAGCGTTTCGTCTTCAGCCATCTTCTTCATCGAGCGCAGGCAGAAGGTACACGAACAGGTGCAGCGATTGGTCAAATTGACGTACATGCTCCACGGGCTTTCTTTCTGTAAGGCCAGGTTGTCTTTTAAATCGACGTATTGTCCTTGTCCAACTACGGTATATACAATCATGATTACATCCCCTTTTATTGTAATGTCGTCAGATATTCTTCAAAGGCAAGGCCGGCGTTATGCGGAAGGTCGAGGGTTTCCGTATATTCCATGACCTTGCAGATGAAGTCTGCCGCCTTTTGTACGGCTTCTTCGAGGCCCTCACCGCGGACAACGGACGCCGAGACGATGGCCGTAAAGACGTCTCCCGTGCCGCTGCGGTCGCTGCCGATTTTTTTCGTCTTGACCCACGACGTCCGGCCGTGATCGTAAATGAAGTTTCCGATGCACGAATCACGGTGGATCCCGGTCAGGACGACGCCTGAGGCCCCTTGTCGGCCAGGGCTTTGGCCATGTCGGAAAGTCGGCGTCAGAAAGGTCGCTCGACGGCCGGTAGGGCACGCCCAAGAGCTCGCAGGCTTCGGTCAGGTTCGGCGTCAGAACGTCGGCAGCGAGAGAAGGCGCCTCATTTCGTCGCACATGTCCTGGGTATACGACGCATAGATGCGGCCATTATCGCCCATGACGGGGTCGACGATGACCTTCGTATCCGGTCCCTTGAAGTCGCGCAGAAAGTCGAGGACCATATCGATCTGTCGGACCGAGCCGAGAAAGCCGGTGCTGATGCCGTCGAAGGTGAGGTCGTTTTTCTTCCAACTGTCGATATAGGGCGTCATGTGATCCGTATAGTCGTCGAGGTAGTAATCGTGAAAGCCGGTGTGAACGGAAAGGATCGCCGTCGGAGGATACAGCCTGTACCTTCAGAGCCGACACGATGGGCAGGGCCACGGCAATGCTGCAGCGGCCGTAACCGGTTACGTCATTGACCAGGGCCAACTTTTTTTGATGCATAGAGAATCATTCCTTATCTTTTCAGGTTGTAACCATAACCACGGAATGGGACTCTCATGAAACAAGCAGCGATGGCGTAGGCAGCGGCCATATTGACGATTCCTTCGCCGATGAGGCCGGGCACCATCGTAAGGCCCGCTTCCAGGCTGCCGTAGAGAAAACCGCCGGCTGCCGTATAGGATACGACCATCCAGACGGCCGACAAGAGGAAGCCCAAAAAGACCTTGAGGGACGTCAATTTCCACGGCCCCTTGTCGGGACGGACGACGAGGAATACGGCTTCGACCATGACGAATTTAATGATCAGGGTCGGCACGATCCAAATGGGAAACCCGCCGATCAGGTCGGACAAGGCCGAACCGATGGAGCCGCAACGGCAGCCTGACGGCGCGAACTGAACAAAACCGACGCAAAGATGACGGCATCACCGAGATGGGCATAGCCCAGGGGAATGGGGATGCGCGGCACAAACGTCAGAATAAAGACCAGGGCCGTTAAGACGGCGGCATAACAGAGGTTGGCAGCCGAAAAGACCGGTGCCTTTTGTTCCATAGATGATGAATGCATGTGAAATCCTCCTCACGGATACAGAATTCACACATTGGCCAATGTATGGTTATGATTAATCTGTACTCTATTTTAGAGTATATTACCCTATCTGTAAATGGGACAGATTTGTTTTTTTCTGTACACCTTGTCACAATCTCCGTCAAAAAGGCCCATAACGACAGAAAAGCTCCCTTGGTGAACCGACCCCCTAAAGTTGGACCAAAAATTCAACTTTAGGGGGTTAATTTTATGGCAAAATATAGTTATGAATTTAAGATGCAGATTGTTCTCGAGTATATACAAGGAGATATTGGATACAAGGCTTTAGCAAAAAAATATCGCATCCCCAACCCTTGTATTATCAAAAGATGGGTTATCGCCTATCAGGTCAACGGCAAAGAAGCCTTCACCGTTCTCGCCAACTGGTAAGATACTCTTTTAAGTTTAAGATTCATGCAGTAAAATTATACTTAAGCACAGAGACCAGCTATAACCATCTCGCCTTTACCTTGGGGATGAAAGCACCGTCGGTTCTCGTACAATGGGTCAGCCGCTACCGGGAAATGGGTGCGGAGGGGCTCAAACCACAACGAAAAGGAAGGTATCCCAAAATGGCTAAACCATCTAGCCCCAAGAAACCGAAAAATGAACAGGAAGCGTATTTGAAACGACTCGAAGAAGAAAACTATTGGTTAAGATTGGAGCTCGACTGTTTAAAAGGATTGAGGAGGCTGCGCTTAGAGGAAGAAGCAGCGCAGAAGAAAAAGCAAGGCTCGCACACAGCCTCCGAGGATCCTATCGACTAAAAGACATTCTTGCTTTTCTCCAACTGCCGAAATCCACCTATATGTATTGGCAGAAGAGATTCAATCGCTCTTCAAAGGATGCTGAGCTTGAGGAGAAGATTAAAACCATCCGCAAAGTACATGAAAATTACGGGTATCGTCGGATTTATGGAGTACTGCGTACAGAAGGTCTCGCTGTAAATCGAAAGCGAGTACAGCGTATCGTCCAGAAGTTAGGGCTTCAGGTTACGGCCTTTACGCACAGAAGCCGGACATATCATTCTTACAAGGGGAAAGTCGGAAAGGTGGCACCCAATCGGTTGAAACGCCGGTTCGACACCTGTATTCCGCACCAGAAAATCACGACAGACACCACGGAGTTCAAGTATTACCAAGCGGATAAGCAAGGCCGTGTAGTTACGAAAAAGCTTTACTTGGATCCATTTCTTGATCTCTACAACAGAGAAATCATCAGCTACAGCATCACGAAAAGGCCTTGTGCAGAAGGGATATCCGCTGCGCTGAATAAAGCTATCCAGATAACGTCAGACTGTAAGTACCGGCGCACTTTTCATTCTGACCAAGGATGGGCCTATCAGATGGGAAGTTATACCAAGCGGCTTAGAGAAGAGAAAATCTTTCAGAGCATGTCACGAAAAGGAACGTGCCTGGACAACAGTGTCATGGAAAACTTCTTTGGTTTGCTAAAACAAGAAATCTATTATGGGCATACATATCACAGCTTTGAAGAATTGAAGCAGGCTATAGAGCGATTCATCGAGTATTATAACGAGAGGAGATGCAAAGAAAAACTTGGCTGGTGCAGCCCGGTAGAATATCGACTTCGCCATACCGCGGCATAGAAAAACCACCGCAACATTTTGTTACGGTGGCTAGGTCTAACTTTTTGGGGTCACATCAAAGAGGGCTCCCTTCGTATTGCTTAGTAGTTCGTAGCTTGGATTTCAAAGAAGGCCTGAGGATGAGCACATACCGGACAGATCTTCGGAGCTTCGTCGGCTTCTACGATGAAACCACAGTTGCGGCATACCCACGTTTTCTTTTCAGAGCGTTTGAATACCTGTTTCGATTCGATGTTGTTGAGGAGCGCTAAGTAACGTTCTTCGTGATGTTTTTCGATTTGAGCGACTTTTTCGAACAAGAAAGCGATCTTGTCGAAGCCTTCTTCGCGAGCTTCTTTAGCGAAGGTCGGATACATTTCCGTCCATTCGTAATGTTCGCCGGCAGCCGCATCTTTCAATGCATCGACGTCGTTCGGCATTTCGCCGCCATGGAGAAGTTTGAACCAGATTTTAGCATGTTCTTTTTCGTTGTTGGCCGTTTCTTCAAAGAAAGCTTTGATCTGTTCGTAGCCTGCTTTTTTAGCTACGCTGGCATAATAGGTGTACTTATTGCGTGCCTGGGATTCACCGGAAAATGCAGCCTGTAAGTTTTTTTCTGTTTTTGAACCTTTAAATTCCATAACTCAATTCCTCCTTAATGGTAATAAATTCATAGGGACGTTGTTACTGTTAGCACCCCTCTGGTTGATATTATTGTAACACCTTTTGATTTTACTGTCAACGAAGATTAATTCTTTGTTGATAAAAAGGAATAGGCCTAAATTACTGGTTTTTTTCGTCTGCTGCGCGATTATTGTCGTGAACGGCGGAACGATCCGATGATTCCGACTGGGATCTGGTATCGTTACGGCGGGTATCCTGCGTCTGTTCTTTACGGCGTGTCGACGAGTCGGATGATTTTTGGGAATCGGAAGATTCATCCCGGCTGCGGAGGCTGTCGCCGTCATCACGGACGCGGGAGTCCCATTCGTGTTGGATGTCGCTGCCGGCTTCTTCGGCGGAATCCTTCAGGTTGCCGTACTTCGATTCAAATTGGCGTTCGATTTCGGCGGCTTTTTCAGGATACATGGTTCGCAGTTTATCGAGCATTTCGGCTTTGCTGGCGTTGCCTTATCGAGGGCTCCCTGGAGTTCTTTATATTCCTTATAATAAGTCATCCAACGCTTCAGGGCCGGATAGTCATTGCTCATAAAGGACGTATAGCTGCCGAAGGCAAAGGCCAGGGTCAAAAAGAGGCAGATGATAACACGGGCCATTTTTAGGACCTCCTTCCGCGGGCTGCCGCATGGCAGGCCTGGCCGGCATAACTGGCGGTTAAGCTGGCAAAGAGGACGGTGAGTACGACCAGGATGCGGGTCACGATAGAAATCGTAGGCAAGGGCAGAAGATCGCTATAGGCATAGGCGGGAATGAAGGAAATCGCGATGGATGCCAATATGACGAGGGTGAGCCCGGCGTATAAGAAACCGCTTAGAATGCCGAACAAGGTGCCGAGAATATCTAAAAAAGGACTGGCAACGGCTTTGGCTGTGTTGTTGGCCCCGTCATTCCAATTAAAATCCTTGCCTGTTTCCCGGTCCGGTTCTCGGTAGGCCCTGTGCTGGGGCGGACGGGATTCGTACGGGCCGACGCCTTTGCGGGGGCGGCGATAATCATCGATGGGCTGTTCCGGCAAATCATAGCGGGACGACGAGGCCCCCGGGCCGAAATCGTCATACTCCTGGTAGGCGTCGTCGTAGTCGTCGCCGGGCATCCGCGGATTGTCTTCGGGGACGACGGGTTCGCCGATATAGTAGCGGTAGATGTTTTTTGGGTGACCGAGCTTACAGCAGATTTCTTCTTCTGTTTTTCCCTGCTAGCGCCGAGGCGGAACTGTTCTTCACAGTCTTCAATAATGCCTTTTAAGTCGTTTTTATCGCTCTTGCGGAAGTAATACTGCAAGAGGTCCATGAATTCATTCTTTCTCATGTCTTTGGTTTAGAGGCCCTTCCTTTCTTACCGATTCTTCATAGCGCTGGTGAAATGACGCGCCGTATTGCCAGACGGCAATGGTGACAGCCGCGGTAGCGGCGATGAGGATGAAGATACCGTAGGTTGGCATATCGGGTAAAAAGGCAATCGATGCCAGCGGTTCTTTTTCTAAGGCGATACAGACGGCTATCCAGCAAAAGGGCGACCATGCACAAGGTCAGAACGGAGCCGGCAGCATAACAGAGTCGATATAATCGGCGCAGGGTTTGCTGGTTCGTCGATGACGTCAAAAAAATCCCTCCTCGTTTCTGTGATTATCCCTTATCTTAACACAGCCGCTGAGGTCGGTCAATTATGGGCCTCTTTTCCGCGGGCTGTGACTTGCGGGGCCGTGGCTCAGACTATATAATGATATATATGCAATAATTAGCTTCTTATAGAGGAGGAATTTTTAATGGCTGATTTTGTTCGTTACTATGTAGGCGACGTGGTCCAAATGAAGAAAGCCCATCCCTGTGGCTGCAACGAGTGGGAAGTACTGCGCATCGGCGTCGATTTTGTCATCCGCTGTACCGGTTGCGGTCACCGGGTCATGATCCCCAGACCGAAGTTTGAAAAGGCCGTCAAGAAACGGCTTCATACCCATGGCGAAAATACAGAAAAAGCGTAAAAATTTAGAAAAAGGTATTTTTATTTTGGGAACTTTGTGGTACAATAATCAACAGTTAATATTTTAATACTTTACCAAGATAAAGCGATAAAGAAAGGGTGGTCATAGGATGAACAACAATACCTTGGATGGAGTGAAGATGCTCCACCACGATGAAATGCGCAATTATGACCGAATCCAGGGAAAAATCATTTCTGTCATCATGAACCACGGCTGTAAGATTATTGAAACGCCCAGCTTCGAAGATTACGATGTGTACCGACACTTCTTTCCTCAGCTCCGCCAGCAAATGGTCAAGACCATCGATACCGACGGCCGGGTCCTGGTCCTGCGGCTGATGTGACGTTGCCGGTTGTCGAAACGGCGGCCCGCGAATTTCCCCGTGCCAACCAGCTCATTAAATTTGGCTACGTCAGCACCGTATTCCGTGAATACTATGGCCGGTCGACGTATGGCAAGGATTTTTTACAGGGCGGTATTGAAATCTTAGGCGACTCCAGTCCGGAGTGCGACGGTGAAGTCATCGTCACGGCAGCGGAGATATTAAAGGCTGTCGGCGTCGAAAACATTCGCATCGATATCGGTACGGCGGCTTATACCCAGCTCTCTTCGAAGGCCTTCCCATTTCGGCGGAACAGAAAGACACGCTGAAGCGATACATGGCAGAACGGAATCTCGTGGCCTGCAAGTCCTATATCGAGTCCCTCTCCCTTTCGGCCGAAGCCCGGGAAGCCCTCATCGCCTTGCCGGTCCTATTCGGTTCCTATGCCCAGACCCTCAGTAAGGCCCGCGACTATTCGATCAACAGCGGCATGCTCAACGCCCTGTCCCGACTGGAAGCCGTTTACGACTATATCCTCTATGCCGGCTATGCCGATAAAGTCCAGCTCGATTTCGGGTTTGCCAGCCCCTTGGGGTACTATACGGATACGGTCTTTAAGGTCTACGTCGACGGAGCCCTGTATGACATCATCGACGGCGGCCGCTATGATCGACTGTCGTCCCGCTTCGGTGTCGATCGGCCGGCCTGCGGCTTTGGCATGAATATCAACCTCTTGTATGAATACATGAACGACGCCGGCCTCCTTGAAGATACGGAGCCGTCTTTCCAGCTCGCTGTCTCCTATACGACGACGGACCAGCCCTTGATTCGCGATCTCATGAACTGGCGCAGTAAGGGGTTCCGCGTTGCGGCTTATCCTGATTCGTCGTTTATCGACAGTTCTGATTACAGCATTCATGCCATATACCGCAACGGCTCGTACTATAAAGACGGCCAGTGCCTGACGGCAGCAGACTTGGAAGCATTGATGGGGAGGTTGTAAGATGGCGATTCACATTGCCCTGGCTAAGGGCCGCATTCATAAAGCAGTCATGAAGTATTTGGCCGACAGCGGCTATGAATTTCCGACGTATTCCGAGGAAAGCCGCCGGCTGATTTTTGAAGATGCCAAGGGGCAGCTCAAGGTAACCCTGGTCAAATCGCCCGATGTGGCGGTCTACGTCGAACGAGGGGCAGCCGACGTCGGCATCGTCGGTAAAGACGTCCTCCTTGAAGAAGCTCCGGGAGCCGATGTCTACGAAGTCATGGACCTTGGTATCGGCTGCTGCCGCATGGCCGTCGCCGGCATTGCCGGGAAAAAAGTCGACATGACCAAACGCATTACGATCGGCACGAAGTACCCGCGCATTGCCCGAAGTTACTTTGAAGCCCATCACCACAGCGTAGATATTATCAAACTCAATGGCTCTGTCGAACTGGCACCCATTGTTGGTTTGTCCGACGTCATCGTCGATATTGTCGAAACGGGCAATACACTGAAAGCCAATGGCTTGGAAGTCTTGAATTACTTTATGGATTTTAGTGCCCGTATGATCTGCAATCCCGTTTCGTTTAAAATGAAGTACCGCGATATTCAGCTGCTCATGGACGTCATCCGTCAGCACAGCATGAAGGCATAAGTAGGGGGAATCAGGATGGAATGGATAGATGTACCCGCTAAGGGTTGACCTTGCGCGATATTCGCCGCATTACCCGGCGCGATCAGGCCGAAAGTGAAGCGATCCGCAAGGCTGTAGAAGAAATTTTAGCCAATGTCGAACAGGGCGGCGACGCCGCTGTTCGTGCTATACAAAACAATTTGATGGCGTCGACATCGACGATTTCTTGGTCACGCCCGAAGAAATAGAAAAGGCTGTCGCCGCCGTCGGTCCGGATTTTATGAGCATCCTTGAAGAAGGAGCGGCCAATATCCGGGCTTATCATGAACGGCAGGTGGAAAAGACCTGGTTCGATACCTTCCGTCCCGGTGTCCGTCTGGGCGCTAAGTTTACGCCTATTCAACGAGTCGGCGTCTATGTACCCGGCGGCACGGCAGCCTATCCGTCGACGTTCTCATGGATACCATTCCGGCTCACGTCGCCGGCGTCCCGTCCATTGCCGTCTTTACGCCGCCGGCCAAAGACGGATCGGTCAATCCTTACATCCTGGCAGCGGCTCACGTCGCCGGTGCTACGGAAATCTACAAGGTCGGCGGGGCTCAGGGCATTGCGGCGGCCGCTTACGGAACGGAAAGCATTGCCCCGGTCTTTAAAATCGTCGGACCGGGCAACGCCTATGTCGCTATGGCCAAACGGCTGGTCTTTGGCACGGTCGGCATCGACATGATTGCCGGACCCAGTGAAGTCGGCGTCCTGGCTGATCACGAAGCCAATCCGGCTTGGATTGCGGCCGACCTCTTGGCCCAAGCCGAACACGATCGGCGGGCTGCGGTCTTCCTGGTTACGCCGAGTGCCGCCCTGGCGGCTGAAGTTGAACGTGAAATCGAACGCCAGTTAGAAGAACTGCCGCGGAAGGATATCGCTTCTGAAGCGATTGAAAAATACGCCAAGTTCTTCATCGTCAAAGATAAGGACCAGGCCGTCGCGATCATGAATCTCATTGCACCAGAACACTTGGAAATTGCCTTTAGCGATGCCGAAGCCTATGCGAAAAAAATCGTCAATGCCGGAGCCATCTTCATCGGCCCTTATACGACGGAACCCTTAGGCGATTATTTTGCAGGGCCTAATCATACCTTGCCAACCATGGGGACGGCTGCTTTTTCATCGCCTCTCGGCGTCTATGATTTCGTCAAGCGCAGCAGTCTCTTGTCCTATAATAAGGAAGCCTTTGAAGCCGTCGCCGATAAGGTCATCCGCTTTGCCAATGTCGAAGGATTACAGGCCCACGGCCTGGCTGTCAGGAGGAGAATCGATGAATAATAAATGGCTTCGTCAGACCATACAATCTTTTAAGCCCTACGCGGCTCCGAACATCAACGAAAATATCGTCATTGATGCCAATGAAAGTCCGTATAATATCTTCGATTTTCCCAAGGTGGCAGAAGCCTTTTTGGCCCGCATGAAACAGACGCCGTCCTACCATTATCCCGATCCTTTTGCCGGAGAACTGCGGCAGGCCCTGGCTGGTTACGTCGCTGCGAGGCCGATGAAGTCCTAGTTGGAAATGGCGGCGATGAAATCATCAGCCTGGTCATGAACACCTTCTTAAATCCCGGTGATGTTCTGCTTACGCATGCGCCGACTTTTGATATTTACGGCCTCGATGCCGAAGTCCTCGGTGCTGAAGTGGTCACCGTTCCCGACCTCGACGGCTACCGCCGGGACTGCGACGGATTCCTTGAAAAAATAAAAGAACTGCAGCCTAAGGTCACGGTCCTCTGCAATCCCAATAACCCGACCGGGGAACTCCTGCCGATGTCCTATGTCGAAGCGGTCTTACAGGCTTCGGAAAATCCCGTCGTCGTCGACGAAGCGTACTTGGAATTTTCCGGGGTACCCAGCATCATTACCAAGCTTTCCCAGTACGATAACCTCATCGTCATCCGTACCTTATCTAAGGCCTTTGGCCTGGCCGGTTGCCGCGTCGGTTACGGCGTAGCCCAAAAAGAGGTCATCGACGCCTTGAGCCTGACAAAACTGGTCTACAACCTGAACGTCCTTTCTCAGAATGCAGCGCTTTCCGCCTTGGAATACGCCGACGAAATCTTGGCTCACAACATCCCGCCGACGCTGGCGGCCCGCGACGTTTTCTATAAAGCCTTGGAGGATGTGCCTGAAATTACGATGTACCCCAGCGCGACCAACTTCGTCTTAATCCGCGTCCCTGACGGACCGGCCATGGACAAGGCCCTGCGCGCTGCCGATATTTCCGTCCGTTCCTATAAGGCGGAAAATCTCAAAAACTGCCTGCGAATTACGATTACGACAGAAGACGTCGTCCGAAAGGTCGTCTCTGTCCTGAAGGAAGAGGTGAAAAAACATGCGTAGTGCTCAAATCGAACGAGAAACGGCAGAAACGCAGATTGCCGTTTCCCTCAATATCGATGGTTCCGGAACCTTTGGCGGTTCGACGGGCATCGGCTTTTTTGATCACATGATGAACCTCTTGGCCTGCCACGGCGGCATGGATATCAAACTCCACGTCCACGGCGACCTCGACGTCGATACCCATCATGTCCTGGAAGATTTGGCCATCGTCTTTGGCGACGCCCTGACCAAGGCTCTCGGGGATAAGAAGGGAATCCGCCGCTACGGCATGTTCTACTGCCCCATGGATGAAGCCCTGACACGGGTCGTCATCGATCTCAGCGGCCGGCCCTACCTCGTTTACGATGTGGAACTCAAGGTAGAACGAATCGGTGCCTTTGAAACGGAGATGCTGCGGGAATTCCTCTATGCGCTCTCTGTGCACGGCCGCATGAACCTCCACGTGACCAACTTATATGGTGTAAACGCCCATCACATCGTCGAATCGGTCTTTAAAGCCTTAGGCCATGCCTTGAAAGAAGCCGTCCGTATCGATGGGGATGAAACGAGTGTCTTATCGACAAAAGGGGTGTTGGAATGAAAATCGCTGTCATCGACTATGAAGTTGGAAATTTGGCCAATGTCTATCATGCTGGAAGCGTCTGGGCATCGAAGCGGTCATTACCCGCGACGCCGCCGTCATCCGCGACGCCGATTTAATCGAACTCCCCGGCGTCGGGGCCTTCCGGGATGCCATTGGGAGTTTAGAAAAATTTGACCTCATACCCCTCCTTCAGGAACAGGTAAAGGCTGGAAAATTCTTCATGGGCGTCTGCCTGGGGATGCAGCTTTTATTTGAACAGAGCTTTGAAGGGGGGACGTATAAGGCTTAGGCTTTTTGCCCGGTGATATCGTTCCCTTCCACACGAAATTGAAGGTCCCCCATATGGCTGGAACGCCTTGGAATTTCGGAAGGCTCACTGGCTCCAAAAGAATCTTCCCAAAGAACCTTACGTTTATTTCGTTCATTCGTATCATAAAGCACCGGCTGATACGCCCGACGTCATTGCCACTGCCGACTATGGAGAACCCGTACCGGCTATCTGCGGCCTGGACAACGTCCTTGGCTTTCAGTTCCATCCGGAAAAGAGCGGCCGCGTCGGGCAGCAGCTCCTTAAAAATGTCGTCGATTACGTGAAACAGGAAGGATGAGACCATGATTGTATTTCCCGCTATTGATATCCAAAACGGCCGTGCCGTCCGCCTGCGCCAGGGCGTAAAGGAAGACAGTACGACGTATTTTGACAATCCTGTCGAAGCGGCGGTAAAGTGGGCCGACGAAGGGGCTCTCTTTCTCCACGTCGTCGACCTCGACGGCGCCTTTTCGGGCAGTCTCTCTAACGCTCGATAATCGGTGATATTTGTGAAGCCGTCGATATCCCTGTCGAAGTCGGCGGAGGCATTCGCAGTGAAGAAGCTATCGAAACGTATTTAGAGGCCGGCGTCAATCGGGTCATCATCGGTTCTAAGGCCGTCGAAGATCCGGACTTTATGGCGGCCATGGCTAAAAAATATGGCTCTATGCTGGCCGTGTCCATCGATGCCAAGGAAGATGTCGTCGCTACCCGCGGCTGGGTCGACGGCAGCGATAAACGCGTGTTGCCCTTTGCCCAAGCGATGTTGGACCTGGGCATCAATACCTTGATTTACACCGATATCAGCCGCGACGGGATGCTGACCGGACCGAATTTTACCATGCTCGGCCAGCTTCAGCAGCTGCCTTATATCCGCCTTATCGCATCGGGCGGGATGAGCAGCATCGACGATTTGAAGAAACTGAAGTCCATGGGCATCTATGGGGCCATTACGGGAAAGGCCCTGTACGAAGGGAAAATCACCATGGCTGAAATCCGTAGTTTAGGGGGAATGTAAGATGTTGGCGAAACGAATTGTACCCTGCCTCGACGTCCGCAACGGCCGCGTCGTGAAGGGGAAGCAGTTTAAGCACCTGCAGGATGTCGACGACCCGGTCAGCTTGGGGAAATTCTATTCGGACCAGTTGGCCGACGAACTCGTTTTTTACGATATTACGGCGACTCATGAAAAACGCCATATCTTCCTCGACGTCGTCCGTGCTGTGGCCGAAACGATTACCATCCCCTTTACGATCGGCGGCGGTATCGCCAGTATCGATGACTTCACCAGGTTTTGCGGGCCGGTGCCGATAAGGTCTCGGTCAACTCGGCAGCCGTTCTTAGGCCGGAACTGATCCGCGAAGCGGCTCAGCGTTTTGGCAGCCAGTGTGTCGTCTTGTCCATCGATGCAAGCGCGACAACCATGGCAGCTGGCAGGTATACGTCGAAGGGGGACGCAAGAATACGGGCATCGATGCCATGGCCTGGCTAAAGAAGGCGTGGCCTTAGGTGCCGGCGAAATCTGCATGAATTCTATGGATGCCGATGGGGAAAAGGCCGGCTTCGATTTGGAATTGAACCGCCGCTTAGCGTCCGAACTCCCGGTACCGATCATCGCCTCCGGCGGGGCCGGTACGATGCAGGACTTTAAGGACGTCTTCGATACCGGTGTCGATGCGGCTCTGGCAGCTTCGGTATTTCATTTTGGCCAAATCGACATACCCGATTTGAAAGGCTATTTACAGGGACAGGGCATTCCCATGAGAGGGGCAGAAGTATAAATGGATAGTGTATCGATGAAAGATATAAAATTTGACGGCAGAGGTCTGGTGCCGGCCGTCGTTCAGGAAGGCTGCAGCGGCAAAATTTTGATGGTAGCCTATATGAATGAAGAAGCCCTGCAGCGTACGGTAGAAAGCGGCGATGCCTGGTATTACAGCCGCAGCCGCAAGGCTTTATGGCACAAGGGCGAAACGTCCGGCCATTTCCAGCGCGTCCGTTCCATTGCCGTCGACTGCGACGCCGACACGATCTTACTGACTGTCGACCAAATCGGCGCGGCCTGCCATACGGGCCATAAATCGTGTTTCTTCCGGTCCATGACGGAATGGGAAAAGAGCTATACCGGAAGTTTGTCCATTTTGTCGGATCTCAGCCAGGAAATCAGCGACAAGCGGATTCATCCGACGGAAAAATCGTATACGTCCTATCTGCTCCAGACCGGTATCGATAAGATCTGCAAGAAGATCGGTGAAGAATCGGCAGAAGTCATCATCGCTGCCAAGAATGCCGATCCCGTTGCCGATGACAAGTCAGAACAGGCCGAAGACCTGCGGCTCGAAGTCTGCAAGGAGTCGGCGGACTTACTGTATCACCTGGCCGTCTTGTGGGAAGATACGGGGGTTACGGTGAATGACGTCATGAAGGTCTTGGAAGAACGGTCCCATGTCAAGGGCAATAAGAAGACCGTCGGTCATTTAGATAAGACGTTTTAAGAAAAGGGAGTCCCATGAAGAAAGTAATTTTTGACGTCGACGGCGTCTTACTCAGCGAAAAACGGTATTTTGACGTATCGGCCCTGGTCCTCTGGGAGTGGTATTACAGTGAAAAATACCTGCATTTGGGCCATGAGACGGTTACGGCCGAACTCAGTGATGAAGCCATTGACCGCCTGCGCGGCCGGTTTTGGAAAGACGACGCCATATTGTTGTGGCTGAAAAAGCACGGTGTCAACAGCAACTGGGATATGTCCACGCCCATCTCGTCGTCACCTTGTGGCTCCTGTTGGAACGGTATACCGCACAGCATGGTCCCGTGGAAACCGTCATTGAGACGAATGCCGACGTTCAAGGGCTCGGCAGACTTCTTCAGCCTATGAACTTCCATCGGCCGATGACGTCTGTCAAAGGTTGGCTGAAACGGTGCCCGATGAGGCTAGTAAGGACGACGTCTTTGCTTACCTGAGCGATGCCGTTGCGGCATCTCTGGGAGAGGGGACGCGCCAGTGGACGCCCCTTCGTTCGCCGCTGTGGAATCTGGCTTTTGAAGCCTTTCAGGATTGGTACTTTGGCGATTCGCTCTATGAAAAGACGTATGGGAAAAAGCCTTATGCGCCGGGAAAACCGGGCTTTCTGACCCGCGAAGAACCGCTGGGAACGATCGAAGGCATCCGGCATATGTTTCGTGAACTCAAGCGCCGGGGCTATGAGATTGCCATCGCTACCGGTCGGTCCCGGGCGGAAATGGAAATCCCTTTCCGCACCTACGGCTGGCTGGACGAATTTGACGAGCATTACACCGCCACCTACAGCGACGTCGAAGAAGCGGAAGGCATGCTGAACCTGTCTTTGGATAAACCGCATCCCTTCGTCTACTGCTCGGTGCCTTTGGGAAGGATAAGGCCCGCTACGCGGACTATGTGAACTGCATGGATGATTTCAAGCAGGGGACGTACTATGTCGTCGGTGATTCCTTAGCCGACGTTTGGTGTGCCAAAGCCTTGGGGGCCGTCATGATCGGGACCTTGACCGGTATCGATGGAGACGAGGCCAGGACGATGTTTGAACGAGAAGGCGTTTCTCATATCGTCACCAGTGTGGAAGCTATTTTAGATTTTTTAGTATAGGACATATTTATGAAGATTACAGCCATTGAAATCGGGAAAATTGCCATTCCCTTAAAAACACCTTTTATTACGGCCCTGCGCCGCGTCGATGTGGCCGAAGACGTCGTCGTCAAGGTCCACACCGATGACGGACACGTTGGCTACGGCAATGCGCCGGCAACGGTCGTCATCACCGGCGACAGCCACGAATCGGTAGCCGGGGGCGGTCGAACATGTCATCGGGCCGAAGCTGATCGGCATGGATATCGACGACCGGGAACTCATTTTAGAAACAATCCAAGGGGCGATGGTCCACAATACATCGGCTAAGGCCGCCCTCGACATCGCCGTCCATGATCTCTTCGGCCAGCGTTATGGTCTGCCCCTCTATCGCTTCTTTGGCGGCCGCCGCCAGCGCATCGCATCGGACCTTACGATCAGTGTCAATCCGCCTGACGTCATGGCCGCTGATGCGATAAAAGCCGTTCGGGCTGGGTACCGTCATTTGAAGCTGAAAGTCGGTAGCGACAGTGTCCGTTTGACTTTGACCGCGTCGCTCCATTCGCCAGGCTGTCGGGAAAGACGTTGCATCCGCTCGATGCCAATCAGGGCTGGAAGCCCAAAGAAGCCATCCGCCTCATCCGGGCCATGGAAGATGCCGGTCTTGCTATCGAACTCATCGAACAGCCCGTAAAGGCCGCCGATTTTGAAGGCCTGAAACAGGTGACGGATCATGTCGATACCCTGATCATGGCCGATGAATCGGCATTCAGCCCGGCCGATGTCTTTCGCCTGCTGTCCATGCGGGCCTGTGACTTGATCAATATAAAGCTCATGAAGGCCGGCGGCCTCGGGCCGGCTTCGAAAATCGCTGCCATGGCGGAAGCGGCCGGTGTCGAATGCATGATGGGCTGCATGCTGGAATGCAAAATCGGTATCACGGCAGCGGCGGCCTTATCGGCCGGGACGGCAGTGATTACAAAGAATGATTTGGATGCAGCCGATCTCATGGCGGCAGATCCATTCAGGGCGGCATTACCTATGATGAGGACCATCTCTCCTCTCGGACATGCCGGGCTTGGCATTCAAGGTGTGGAAGGCTGGACCCTTTTTAAAGGACGGGTCCGGCTTTTTCTGTTGACACGATGGCTGACATTTTTTATAATAAAAAAAGTATCATACAGTTTGTTAAGGAACCCTTCCGGCTTGTGCAGCAGGTCTGAAGGGTTCTTGTACGATGAATCCATTTATGAATCGAGGAGGATACATGCGTTTACGAAGAAAACCGTGGATTGACGAGGCTATCAAGGAGTACAATGAGTTTCTCCACCTCGACGATTGTCAAATGTATAAGGGGAAGTGGCATACGCTCTTTAAATCCCCGGAAGCGCCGTTGTGGGTAGAGCTTGGGACCGGCAAGGGAAACTTTATTTCCCAATTGGCCCAGCTTCACCGCGACGTCAACTTTATCGGCATTGAAATTCAGGCCGGGGTCCTCTATTATGCCGGCAAGAAGTGTGCCGATGCCGAAGTCGATAATGTGCAGCTCCTGCGCTGTGATGTCGCCCGACTGGAAGATATTTTTGAGCCCGGTGAAGTCGACCGCTTCTTCATCAATTTCTGCGATCCCTGGCCTAAAAAGCGCCATGCCAAGCGGCGTCTGACCTACCGCAGCTTTCTCGACCGCTATGCCCGTCTTTTAAAAGAAGGCGGCAAGATCTACTTTAAGTCCGACAATGCCGGCCTTTTCGACTTTACCCTCGATGAATTTAAAGCCTGCGGATGGCCGCTGTCGGAAGTGACCTATGATTTGCATAACAGCTCGGTGTTGAATGAAGCCATGACCGAATACGAGGCTAAATTCAGTGCCAAGGGACAGCCTATTTTTCATTGTGTTGCCACACGCCCACAGGAAGTGATAGCTCATGTTGTCGAAAAAGATGAATGCCGAAACGAAGGCCCGGAGGAGTAACCTCCTTTGGATGCTGGCGTCTGTATCCCTCTTGGTTGTCATTGGCCTTGAAAATATCCTCAGCTCGACCTTTGTCCTCGACGAAGGAGCGTCCTTGTCCGGTTATTTGGGCAAACAACTGGGTTTTTTAGTTGCCGGCGTCGTCATTGCCCGGGTCATTTGGAAGCTGGGGTATCAGTTTATTCGCCGCTGGTGCAGCAAAATTGTCCTAATCAATATCGTCTGCCTCATCGCTGTCAAATTCGTCGGCATTACGGTCAACGGCGCTCGCCGCTGGTTGGGCTTCGGTGCCTTTTCCTTTCAGCCTTCGGAGTTTGCCAAGTTAGCGGCGATTATCACGATGCTGCGGCCATTGCCTTTTATTTGGAACGACATGGGAATAAGGAATTGATGTCCCTTCACCTGCGCAATATCTTTCCCATCGATAAATTGGAACGAAAGATTCCCTTCGGGAAGCGGCTCTTTGCCTTATTCCTCAATCGATACGGCCTTTTTGCCTTTTTCCCGACCCTCTTTTTTGCTTTCTTAGTAGCACTGCAGCCCGATGCCGGGACGGCTATCGTCATCTTTTTCCCTGTTCTGATGATGTTTTTTTGCTGCGAACTGACGGTGATTCACACCAAATTTTCATGGAAGCAGCGCCTGGCCTTTGCCATTGGCGTCGTCGCCTTATCGGACTCGGTGTTTATCTCTTTGCCCACTCGTACCAGATGATGCGAATCGTTACCTGGTGGGACCCGTGGCCTTATAGTCAGAGCAGCGGGTATCAAAAGGTTCAAGTTATATTGCCGTCGGCTCCGGCGGCGTCTTTGGCCAGGGGATGGGGACCGGGATCAGTAAGTTCAATTACTTGCCGGAAGCCCATACGGACTTTGCCTTTGCCGTCATCGCCCAGGAATGGGGCCTCATCGGGGCCGTCACCGTCTTGTTTTTGTTTTGCAGCCTGCTGTCCGTCGGCGTGAAAACGGCTATCCGCTGCCGCGACCGCTTCGGAACCTTTCTGCCTTGGGCATTACCTTTTCGCTCTGCATCCAGGGCCTCATCAACATGGCCATGGTCACGGGCATTGTCCCTGTCGTCGGGGTGCCCCTGCCTTTTATCAGCTACGGCGGGTCTTCGCTTATTTTAAATATCATTTCGGTTACGTTTTTACTGCGCATCAGTTATGATAATTCTGCGAAGCCGAGGCGGGGCAGGCTGACGTCGAACAGGAGCCGTTCTAAGGAGCGGCGCCTGATAACGCTGATTTTTTATAAGAAATCTGTCTTTTTTTGGGAGGAGATTGCATGCAACAACATAGGGTTATCCACGTAGAAGAACGGCTGCCCGTACTGCCGACTATTCCGTTGAGTTTGCAGCATTTATTTGCCATGTTCGGCTCGACAGTCCTGGTCCCGTTCCTGCTCCATGTCGATCCGGCAACGGCTTTATTTATG
>ENA-OQCE01000486-OQCE01000486.1-human-gut-metagenome-genome-assembly--contig:-NODE-486-length-19154-cov-2.827035_pt1 | contig 19154 bp, 27 predicted proteins | sample MGYA00242495_ERZ504572 | MGnify/ENA primary metagenome ERZ504572 (study PRJEB26092, sample SAMD00036228) | human gut metagenome | host: Homo sapiens | study: EMG produced TPA metagenomics assembly of...
ATTCATTATTTCAACAAGGAAAGGATTCAGAAAAAAACAAAATGGATGCCTCCCGAAATATATCGGGAAACATCCACTAATGCCATTTAACTAATTTATATGCGTCCAGTTTTTGGGGTACACATCAAACATCAGCGGTACCTTTGGCAACGGCGAAAACATGGTTGGTCTGGGTGCAAGCTTCAAGCTTGGCAAGGAATCCTCCGTGACAAAGGGAAATCTCCAAAAGACCATTACAAACCTCCAGACGCTTGTGGCAAGTCAGGATAAAGCCATGAAAGCGCAAAATGAAAAAATCGCCAAGCTGGAAGCCATAGTGGCCCAGCTCATGGCAAAATAAGCTCACCAAAAACAAAAAAACTCCGCCCTTCGGGGACGGAGTTTTTGTTTTTGATGATGTGATCAGTGGTTGACTAGGCCAAGGCGGGCAATCATTTCCATGTCTTCTTTGATGGTTGTACCGCTTGTGGTAAGCATATTTCCCGTAATGGAAGCAGATGCACCGTGAAGCAGGGCCGATTCCCCGTTATCAGGAAGCAGCTTCCGGCCTGCGGCAAGACGGATGTTTGCCGTCGGGTTAATGAAGCGGAAGAGGGCGATGGTCCGCAGGATGTCTTCGGCAGGAAGGGAAGGGCGGCCTTCCATCCCTGTTCCGGGAATGGCCATAAGGGCATTGATGGGGATGGACTCGATGCCGAGCTCTTGAAGGGTAAAGGCATATCGATGCGGTCCTGCCAAGTTTCTCCCATGCCGATGATGCCGCCGGAGCAAACACAGAAACCCGCGCGCTGGGCGGCCTTGATGGTGCGGATGCGGTCATCGAAGGTATGGCTCGTGCAGATATGAGGGAAAAAGCGGCGGCTGGTTTCAATGTTATGATGGTAGCTTGTGACGCCGGACGCAAAAAGGCGGCGCAGCTGGTCTTCGCTTAAGATGCCATGGGACGCGCAGAGGTCAATCGTCAGGTCTTTTTTCATGGCCTTGTAGATGGAAAGCGCTTTATCGAAATCCTTTCCCGTGAGGGCGCGGCCGCTCGTGACCATGGCAAAGCGGTTGGCACCGGCGTCCTGGTCCATTTTGGCCGTTTCCATGATGGTCTTTTCGTCAAGAAAATCGTATTCTTCACAGCTTGTGTGATGGCAGGCAGCTTGGGCGCAGTATTTGCAGTTTTCGCCGCAGCGTCCGCTTCGAGCATTGATGATGGTGCAGAAATCAACATGGTTGCCGCAAAAATGGCGCTGTAGGGCGCCGGCACCTTCTTGAAGTGCTGCAAGCGGCATGGTCAGCATATCCTGAACAAAGGCATCGTCTTTCTTGAGGCGATAGCATCGATGATGGATTGTGTCATGGTTTTGATCGTTTGATCTGACATGGTCTCATAACCTCCCTTAATTGTACAGGTATCAGTATAACGAAAAAGAAAAACGAGAGTCAACGGTTAAATAATTATGGTTAACATAAAATGAAAGGGAACCGTGGAAAATCAGTTCATTGATATTATCGTGATAAAATCACGAAAATATCATAAATCACTTAATTAAATTAAGTAAAGTACTAAAAAACTAGAAGATACTGGGTGATTGTAATCGTCCGACAACTTGAATTATAATGAAGTCAAGAGAGATGACGGGCTGCCGCGCAGCCTGTCCAAGGAAAAAGGGAGGTTTATTTATGACAGCTCCTCTTGTCATTCGTGTCAAGGACCGCGATAATGTTGCCATTGCCGTCCATGACCTGGAAACGGACGTTGAAGTCATGCCCGGTGTTGTTACCCGTGACCCCATTCCACAAGCCCATAAGGTGGCCCTTGTGGATATACCCAAAGGGGGTGAAATTATCCGCTACGGGGTTGTCCTCGGTTATGCCAAGGACGACATTGCCTGCGGCAGCTGGATCAATGAACATATGCTGAATCTGCCCCAAAGTCCTTCCGTAGAACATATGGAATATGGGACCCATATTGTGCCGATGGAGGAACTCCCCACGCCGCCACGCACGACATGGATGGGTTATAAAAATACCGTCGGGCCTGCCGGTACGCGCAATATCCTCGGTATTGTGACGACTGTCCAGTGCGCTGCCGGTGTGGTCAACGTAGCCGTTCAGAAGATTAAACAGGAACTTTTGCCCAAATACCCTCACGTTGACGACGTTGTTGCCGTGAACCATCCTTATGGCTGTGGGGTTGCTATCAACGCCCCCCTTGCCGTCATTCCCATTCGTGCTGTGAGGAACCTTATCCGTCACCCGAACTTTGGTGGAGAAATCATGCTGGTTGGTCTGGGCTGCGAAAAACTGACCTATGACCGGCTTCTTGAAGAGAATGAAATCAATGCTGAAAACTGTCTCACCCTGCAGGACTGCAAGGGGCATGACGCCATGATGAAAGCCTTGATGGAAATGGCGGAACGGAAACTGCAACGCCTCAATCAGCGGCACCGTGAAGTCCTGCCTTTATCGGAACTGGTTGTAGGTATGCAGTGTGGCGGCAGTGACGCCTTCTCCGGCCTTACGGCAAATCCCAGTGCCGGGTATGCTGCTGATATGCTTGTTAAGGGCGGCGCCACGGTCATGTTCAGCGAAGTTACGGAAGTGCGTGACGGTGTCCATATGCTGGCCGCCCGCTGCGTCAATAAGGAAGTGAGGGACAAACTGGCTGCCGAAATGAAATGGTATGATGATTATCTGGCTGAAGGCGGCGTTGATCGCGATGCCAACCCGACGCCAGGCAATAAAAAAGGCGGCCTTGCCAATATCGTGGAAAAAGCCATGGGTTCCATCGCCAAAAGCGGTACAAGCCCCATTGTGGAAGTCCTGTCGCCGGCTGAAAAACCGACCAAACATGGACTCATCTATGCCGCTACCCCGGCAAGTGACATTGTCTGCGGGCCGAGCCAGCTGGCAAGCGGCATTGGGCTGCAGGTCTTCATGACGGGCCGCGGCACCCTTATGGCCTTGCCATCGCTCCTGTCATCAAAGTCTGCAGCCGCAATGAAATGAAGGACAACTGGTTTGACCTCATCGATATCTCGCTGGCGGCGTTGCGACGGGAGAGAAGACCATTCCTGAAGTCGGAACGGAAATCTTCAATTATATCCTGGATGTAGCAAGCGGGACGAAAATCCCCTATTCCGACCAGTATGGCTTCCATAACGACCTATGTATCTTTAATCCGGCCCCGATTACCTGATAAAAAATGAAGCCCTTGCTCCATTTCATAGAGAGCAGGGGCTTTTTTTGCATCTATTTGCTGTGTTACAATGGAAAAAAGGAGGAAAGAGCCATGGAAAGAGCACTGCCTAAAGCTGGGGAAACTTGGCTTCATTTTAAAAATAAACGCTATGAAATCATTGCCTGTCCCGTCATCCATTCAGAAACACGGGAACAGTACTGCGTCTATAAAGCACTTTATGGCGATGGCGGCATCTACTGCCGCCCCCTCGACATGTTCATGAGTGAAGTGGACCATGTCAAGTATCCTGACGTAAGGCAAAAATATCGGTTTGAAAAGATTGGGAAGTAGAAGAAAATCGCTTGGCACCGGCGTAAGGCAAAAGACCCGACAGGGACGGTTCGATGCATTCTGCATCAAACCTAAAGAAGAATAAAAGAGGGAAAGCCTCAAACTGAATCAAGACATGCATTCGGTTTGAGGCTTATTCTTTGGGCTGGCAACGCAGATGGACCGATAGGGACCGTAGGCGAAAAAGGTTTCCTACATCATCCGAAAAAAATCCAAGGAGCGGCCCGCCCAAGGGCTCCATTTTTTCGGACGTCTTAGAAATGAGATTGTGGTACGTACCTTCTTGCGACGGGACATGTCATCATTGGCATCAGATATATCTTTTTAAAGCCAATGATGACACGCAACTGCATCGAATCGGAGCGATTTTTGCTCCGAGTAGATTCTACAGGCAGAAAGGGAAACTTCGTTTTCGTTTGCATGCAAAATCCTCAGCAAAGATGAAGGAGAAGGTGAGGGCCATTCTAGACAGCAACAAACCAACTTCGAATGAGGATAGGTCCATCAGGCTGAAACAGTTCATCTAAGGATGGATCAATGATTTCAAGCTGGCAGACATGAAACAGCTGCTCACGGAAGTAGACACATGGATACGGCGGAAAATCCTGGGCAATCTACTGGAAACAGTGGAAGAAGGTGCGAACAAGGTGCCGCATGATACGCCACTGCGCGATTCCAGAATGGAAAGTGCATGAACTGGTAAATTGCCGAAAAGGACCATGGAGAGCGGCGCTTATGCTGAGCTCGGTCCTTACGAACAAAAAAATAGCCCGTCCTGGTTATATATCCATGACGAGCTATTACAAATAAGTATGTGAAAATGAGGAAACCGCCGCGCTTTGAACGGTACGCACGGTGGTGTGAGAGGAGTGATTTCTATTTAGAAATCACTCCTCTCGATTTTCTTATTCCTTGTCTCCTTCAGCAGCAGCGATGCAGTCGTTGATGTCTGCAATGAGGCATCGACGTCCAGCCCGTGGGCAGTTGCGCCCTGGCCGATGGTTTCAAAGTTGGCGGCCATGCAGCCGACACAGCCGAGGCCATATTGCATGAAGATTTCGATGATCTCCGGATGCTGCTGCACCGTGAGGATAATCGGGGGAATCTGCAGTGACTTTTTCCATGGTAGGATAACCTCCTTGTTCTTTTATCCTAGTCATTATATCGGAGAGGTACAAAGAATGCAATACTTCCCAAAAAGATGGAAGGGAAAGAATACAAGTTCCATACCTAGGTAGAGTAAAAAAGAGGCTTTTTGTTAAAATTTCATATATCTAAATAAAGTGATATAAAAATTTCATAGAAACCACCAAACATACAAGGTATTGTACCTGTTTTCATACCAACCACAATACCTTGTGCTTTTGTTTCTTTGCTTCTTTGGCTGTCCAATTTGATTTCCCCCACATGGGAAAACCCTAGGTAAAATCAGGCTTTTTCGCTCCTAATTGAATTGATTTTTTGGATATTGTGCTTTATAATGGGGAAAAGTGGTGGAAAGTGGTGAATTTCGGAAAGAAAGGTGGGAATTGCAGCCATGCTCATGGGTGAATATGAACATAGTGTAGACGCCAAAGGCCGTCTTTTTGTTCCTGCCAAACTCCGGAGTGAATTGGGAAAGACGTTTGTCATCACCAAAGGAGTCGATGGCTGTATCGATGTCTATCCCATGGATGCCTGGGATCGTCTGCAGCAGAGCTTTGCTCAGCAGACGCTCCCCAAGAAAAAAGCCCGTGATGTTTCCCGCTTCCTTTTTGGCAATTCCATGGAAGTGGAACCGGATAAACAGGGCCGCATCCTTCTGCCGCAAACGCTTCGCAAATTTGCCCAGATCGAGGGCTTGGCGACCATTATCGGTACGGGGACCAAGGCGGAAATCTGGGATACCAAGCGGTATGAAGCTTATAGCAGTGAAGTGGAAAGCGATGTTGCCGCCATCGTGGAAGATCTTGAAATTTAGTGACTGAAAAGAGGGATGACGGTGAACTTTGTACACAAAAGTGTGCTCCTAAGGGAAAGCGTTGACTGGATTGTCACCGATCCCAAAGGGATTTACGTCGACTGCACGTTGGGCGGTGCTGGTCATTCCCATGCTATAGCTGAAGAATTGGACCCGGAAGGTCTCCTTATTGGCATCGATCAGGATGAAGACGCATTATGGCTGCCTCAAAACGTCTTGAGGATGCTGCGTGCAAGGTCAAGATTGTTCATTCCAATTTCCGAAACCTGGGAACCATCCTTGAGGGACTGAATCTACAGGAAGTGGACGGCATCTTTTTTGACCTCGGCGTTTCTTCTTATCAGCTGGATACGCCGGAACGGGGGTTTTCCTATATGCATGATGGTCCTCTTGATATGAGGATGGACCAGGAGGGAAAACTGACGGCTGCTGACGTGGTGAATACATACAAGGAAGAAGACTTGGCAGACCTGATCTATAAGTATGGGGAAGAACGCTGGAGCCGTCGTATCGCCCAGTTTATTGTGGAAAAACGAAAGGAAAAGCCGCTGCGCACAACAAGCGATCTTGTTTCAGTAATCAAGGCCGCCATTCCGAAAAAGGCCCGTCAAGATGGACCTCACCCCGCCAAACGGACTTTTCAGGCGATTCGGATCGAAGTCAATGATGAACTGAAGATCCTTGATTCGACAATGGAAACGGCTGTCAAACACCTTAAAAAAGGGGGACGCATTGGCGTCATTACCTTTCATTCTTTGGAAGACCGCATCATCAAGCAAAGTTTCAAACGAATGGCCAAAGGCTGCATCTGTCCGCCGGAACTGCCCGTTTGTGTGTGCGGGCACAAACCAGAACTAAAGAAACTGAAGGAATTTATTCCGTCGGAAACGGAATTGGAGGATAATCCTCGCGCTCGGAGCGCACGGCTCCGCGGAGCCATCAAGATATAGGATCCTTACCTTATAAAGGACCATTCCTGATGCGTAAGAAAAGCGGGGAGAGAGTACTCGCTGGATGAATGAATCAGTAGTAGGGGATATTGCCATGCTTAAAAATAAACACAAGGTCTATGGGACCTTTGCCTATCATACGGCTTATAACTATGGAAATACGGCAGCACAAGAGGAACCGCTTTACGAGGTACCTTTCTACGAGCCTGCCAAAAAAAGCCGAACTCGGTCCAAGGTGGCTTCCGCTGCTAGCAAGAAATTTGTACTTTCTATCGTAATCATGTTAATATTAGTAGCTGCCAATACCTTTCTTGCAAAAGTTGTCATGGATCAATCCTATAACCTGATCCAGATGAAGAAGCAGGAAGCGGCGCTCATCGACAAGAATGTAACCCTTCGGATTGATGTGAGCCGGCTCAAGAGCCCCAACCGCATTGCTTCGATTGCCAGTAAAAAAATTAGGCCTCAATACAGCGAGAGAAAATATCTACGTCAATATTAACGTGCCCCCAATAAAATAGGGTTCCTTTGGCGTGCTGTATTGGCTTATCCTGAAAAAAGGCAGCCACCATTGGCTGCTCTTTTTACGTGGCAGCGATTTTGTAACCATTGAGGAGGAATTATTATGGAAAGAACGCTTCAAGACGTGATTTCCCATATTAAGGGATGTACCGTGACAGGCGACCCAAAAAACAAAATCATTACGGACCTTACGATTGATTCACGGACGGCAGGCAAGGGCAGTCTCTTCATTTGTCTTGTTGGCGTCCATACAGATGGTCATGCCTATATCGAAAAAGCAGCAAGCTTAGGGGCGGAGGCAGTCCTTGTGGAAAAGGACGTGCCGCCTGTACCGGGACTTGTCATGATCCGTGTGAAGAGTACACAGGAAACCATGACGGAACTTGCTCCGTGGTTTTATGATTATCCTGCTCAGAAGATGCGCATGATTGGCATTACAGGGACCAACGGCAAGACAACAACTACCAATATCCTGCGAACCTTGCTCACTAATACGGGCCATAAAGTAGGGCTCATTGGAACCATCAATATCATGATCGGCGATGAGGTGGAAGCAAGTCACAATACAACGCCCGACGTGGTGGATCTGCAGCGGACCCTTTGCCGCATGGCAGATGCAGGCTGTGATTATGTCGTAATGGAAGTGTCAAGCCACGCCTTGGCCCTGAATCGTGTCGCCGGCATCGAATATGATACGGCGGCCCTTACAAACATTACCCAGGACCATCTTGATTTCCACAAGACCATGGAAAATTACCGTGAGGCCAAGGCACTGCTCTTTACCCATCTCCATGAAGGCCGCAAAAAGGGAAAGACGGCCATCTTCAACATGGATGACGCGTCCAGCCCACTGATCATGAACCGCGTGAAGACAAAGGTCATGACCTATGGCAAAGCACGGACCAACGATGTGTATCCCATCCGCTTCCATGTCGGGGCCAAACATATGGAACTGTCCCTTCATACGCCGGAAGGGAATATGGACTTAAGGCTTCACATTACAGGGGAATTCAATGTTTATAACGTCATGACCGCGGTCTGCGCTGCGTTAGCGGAAGGCCTCAAGCATGATGATATTGTCCGCGGCCTCGACAATTTTGCCGGTGTGCCCGGTCGCTTTCAGCTCATCGATGCAGGCCAGCCCTTTACGGTTATCGTGGACTATGCCCATACGCCGGACGGTCTGGACAATGTCCTAAGGACTGCAAGACAGATCACCAAGGCAGATTGTGGGCCGTCTTCGGCTGCGGCGGTGACCGGGATGCCAAAAAGCGTCCATCATGGGAAAGCTGGCTCTGGAGCTTGCTGATATCCTTGTTGTTACGAGCGACAACCCGCGCAGTGAAGATCCGGACACCATCATTCGCGATATCGAGACGGGTTTTTCAGACAATCCGCAGCATAAAGAAATCTATACTATTTCCGATCGTCGGGAAGCAATTCAATTTGCTATCTCCCATGCACGCCCGGAAGATGTTATAATGATTGCCGGAAAAGGTCATGAGAACTACCAGATCCTCAAGGACCGGACCATTCATTTTGATGATGGGGAAGTTGTTCGCGACTTCTTCCGGAAGGGAAACAGAGCATGATCAAAATCGATCTCATAAAAAAAGCAACGCAGGCAAAGACGCTTCTTCCTGACAGTATAGATTTTATTGATGTTTCCACTGATTCCAGAAGCATAGGGCCGGGGACGCTCTTTGTAGCACTCCGGGGTGAAAAGTTTGATGGTCATGATTATGTGGCAGCCGCCCTTGAAAAAGGAGCTACAGCCGCTCTCGTAGATCATAATCCGGGTGTGGCGCCGCAAAAATGCATCCTCGTGCCTGACACACTTAAGGCCTATCAGGAGATTGCCTCAGCGTACCGACTTTCCAAGAAGAACCTCAAGGTCATTGCCATTACCGGGTCGAACGGAAAGACGAGTACGAAGGATATGACGGCAGCGGTTCTTGCTGCCCGTTACAACGTCGTTAAGACGCAGGCAAACTTCAATAACGAAATTGGCCTTCCTATGACGCTCCTGCGCATCAAGGACAATACGGAAGTAGCCGTTGTCGAAATGGGAATGCGCGGTCTTGGACAGATTCGTGAGATGAAGCAGATTGCCTATCCTGACGCCGCCATCATAACCAATGTGGGGGAAACCCATTTGGAACTTCTTGGCTCTTTGGAAAACATTGCAAAGGCAAAAAGTGAGATTCTGGAAGACTTTACGAAAGACAACTGGGCCGTGCTCAATGCCGATGACCCCCGCGTGTCTGTCATGAGGACCGGGGCCTCGGTGCGGACCTATGGCATCGACCATGACTGTGATGTAAGGGCACGGGATATTACGACCATTGGCCTTGTGACCTGCTTTACCTATGAAAGCAAGATCACTGGCGCTAAACAGAAGGTGGCCCTGCCCATGCTGGGACGCCACAATGTCATGAATGCTCTTGCGTCCATCACCATGGCGGAACTTTACGGTGTACCTGATACGGCCATTGCGGAATCCCTGCAAAACATCAAGATGACAGGGAAACGGCAGGAATTCCTGCGCCTTGGCGATAAGACCATCATCAATGATGCCTATAACGCCAGTCCCGCTTCCGTGGCCGTGGCTTTTGAAACGCTTCAAGAAGTGGTGAAGAACCAAGGCTATGGCAGAGAGATTGCCGTCCTTGCGATATGCTCGAACTGGGGAGCGTCAGCGAAGAAAGCCACCGCAAAGTAGGACGCTGGACGGCAGTCTATGGAATCGAGGAAGTCATTTGCTACGGGAAAGAGGCCCGCTTTATTTATGAGGAAGCAAAAAAGGCCGGCGTTTCCGCCCATTATGCATTTGATAAAATTGAAGCTGCGTCCCTCTTGAAGGACCTTGTGAAGACTGGAGACGTGATCCTCCTTAAAGGTTCCCATTCCATGGAAGTTGACACGGTTGCGGACCTTGCTTTTGGGAAGGAAGGCCTCCAGAAATGAATATCACGTTCTTTTGGCAGTTTGCGACAGCGTTTGCATTGACCGTTTTCATTGGAAAATTCCTGATTCCGGAACTGCATAAATGGCATTTTGGACAGAGCATCAGGGAATGTGGCCCGAAGGAGCATCTCAAGAAAGGCGGTACGCCCACCATGGGTGGAATCATGATGATTCTGGCCGTCATTGCAGCAAACCTTTTATGGAACGGTCATGACCGGACCATGTACCTTGCCCTTTGGCTTTTTGTGGGGTACGGACTCATCGGATTTATTGACGATGGCCTCAAGATTTTCTTTAAACGCAATTTGGGGCTTACGTCCAAACAGAAGATGGCCCTGCAGATCCTTGTTGCTGGTATCTACCTATTTTTACCCGGTGACGTACTAAGTACCCGTCTTTGGATTCCCATCCTTAATGTGACCGTCAACCTTGGCACGGCTGGGTATGCTCTTTTTATCCTGCTGCTCCTTGTAGGAACCACCAATGCCGTAAACCTGACCGATGGCCTTGACGGCCTTGCTGCCAGCGTAACCGTCTTTGTGATGCTGGCCTATTCGGCCATTGGCTTTTTGGCCGGCGAGCGTTCCATCAGTTTGTTCAGTCTTTCCATTGTAGGCAGCTGCCTTGGCTTTTTGGTCTATAATCATCATCCGGCCAAGGTTTTCATGGGCGATACCGGTTCCATTGCCCTTGGCGGAGCGGTTGCCGCGGCGGCCATTGGGTCCCATACGGAACTGCTGCTTGTGATCATTGGCGGCGTCTATGTCTTGGAAACCCTGTCCGTCATCATCCAGGTAACGTACTTTAAGCTGACGGGCGGTAAACGTGTCTTTCGCATGACACCGATCCATCACCATTTTGAGCTGGGCGGCTGGAAGGAAACGAAGGTCGTTGCTCGGTTCAGTATGCTGAGCTTACTTCTTTCCCTTGTGGGATTTTTTATCTATACAAACCGATTTTAACTAGGGGGCGTCTATCTTGGCACAACATGATTTCGTATTCGTTTATGGCGCTGGCATCAGCGGTCAGGGCGTGTCCCAGGTCCTACTCGACCAGGGCGAAAAAGTAATTTTATATAATGATGAACAAAAGGATTTGGAACAAACGTTTCGTGAGGATATGAAAAAACGGGGGGGAAAAATCGTCTTTTCCGAAGACCCCCGACCCTATCTGAAAAAGAGCAAGCTTTTCATCATTTCCCCAGGGATCCCCTTTACGACAGATGTCGTAAAAAAAGCCCGCGAGGAGAAACTCGAAATCATTGGTGAAGCAGAATATGCAAGCCGCCTCTATAAAGGCCACTGGTGGGCATTACGGGAACGAACGGCAAGACGACGACAACGACCCTTGTTTCTCGGATGCTTGCAACGCTGCCGGTTCCGACGACGGTTGCCGGCAACATCGGCTATGCCCTTTCCAAGGAATTGGAACACATGGGACCGGAATCCTATGTGGCGGCTGAATTGTCAAGTTTCCAGCTCGAGGGAATGACGACCTTCCATCCGCAGATTGCCTGTATCGTCAATATCACGCCTGACCATTTTGAACGGCACGGCAACATGGAAAACTACATCAACGCCAAGGCTCAGATTTTTGCCCATCAAACGGCAGAGGATGTGCTGGTCTTGAATTATGACAATGAACCTGATCGTAAGCTTGCATCCCGCGCGGCAAGCCGTGTCTTTTTCTTCAGCACCGAAGAAAAACTTGAAAAGGGAGCCTGGATCGAAGAGGGAAACTTTGTCTTTGATGTCGATGGCTCGAAGCATGTGTCTGCAAGGTGTCCGATCTGAAAATTTTTGGCGCCCATAATGAGCAAAACGTTCTTGCAGCCATCCTTTGCTGCCACTTTGCTGGCGTCACCGTAGAAAATATGGAAAAGGTCCTGAAAGCCTTTGAAGGGGTGGAGCACCGTCTTGAATATGTGACGACTATCAAGGGCGTGCCGTATTATAACGACTCCAAGGCAACGAATACTGATTCTGCTGTGAGGCCCTTGAAGCTTCAAGGAAGGGCATGTGATCCTTCTTGCCGGTGGTCATGACAAGATGACGGACCTTACGGAATTCATGCAGGTGACGGCTAGGAAAACAGATGCTTGATCCTTTTGGGAGAGGCTCGCCAGCGTTTTTTAAAAGCGGCCCAAAAAAATGGTGTCAAGAACATCGTCATGTGTGATGGCTCCTTTGAAGACGCTGTGCGCCTAGCGTACGATATGGCCAAACCACCTCAGGTTGTGCTCCTGTCGCCGGCCTGCTCTTCCTATGATATGTTTGCAAACTTCCCGGAACGGGGACGTGTCTTTAAGTCCATTGTCCATACACTCAAAAAGGAAGCAGGGGAGGAAGCATAATGAAGGTCCTCATTGCTGGCGGTGGTACGGGCGGCCATATCTACCCGGCCCTGACCATTGCTGATGCCATTCGGCACAAGGTCCTGATGCGGAAATCACCTTTGTCGGGACGCGTAAGGGACTCGAAAGGGATATTGTTCCCCGATATGGATATCCGTTGGAATTTATCCGCGTCGCCGGGTTTGAACGCCATCTGGGTGTGGGAACGCTCAAAAGCGCGGCGGCTCTGGTCAGCGGAATGAGCGACGCCTACAACCTGGTGAACCGAATCGAACCTGATCTTGTTATAGGCACGGGCGGCTATGTTTGCGGGCCTGTCCTTTTTGGGGCGCCATGAAACGGTACCTACGGCAATCCAGGAACAAAATGCCATGCCCGGCGTGACCAATAAGATCCTTTCCCATTTTGTGGATAAGGTCTTTTTGGGTTACAAGGATGCGGAAAAATATTTTTCCACTCATGCTAAGATGATTGTTACAGGCAATCCAGTTCGCCGAGATGTCACGGAAGCGGATCGGCAGGAAGGGTATAAGAAGCTCGGCCTTGATCCCATGAAAAAGACCCTCCTCGTCTTTGGCGGGTCAAGGGGAGCGCGGACCATCAATGAAAGCATGGTCTATGTGGAAAAGAAACTTGCTGGAAACCGAAGAATCCAGATTCTCCACGCGACGGGAGATTTAGGCTACAAGGCCCATTTGGAGGCTTTGGGAAGCTTTCTTGAAGGGGCTGACAATCTTCACATTGTGAATTATCTCCATGAAATGCCCCTTGCACTTTCTGTTGCCGATCTTGCGGTTTCACGGGCTGGGGCCATTGGCCTTGCGGAACTCATGGCGCGTGGCATCCCGTCCATCCTTGTTCCATATCCCTATGCAACGGCGAACCATCAGGAGTACAATGCCCGGGCCTCAAGGCTCAGGGAGCAGCCGAAGTCATTCTCGATAGGAGCTTACGGGAGAGACTTTGTATAACGTGATGGAACGGCTTTTGAAGGACCCCGATCTTTTGAACATGATGCATCGGGGAGCCCTGAAAGCAGGACAGAAGGATGCGGCGGACCGTATTGCCGCAGAAGCCTTGCCATGACCGGTGAGGGTAGGGAGGGATAACAGCGTGATCGATTTGGATCAGATCAAAAACATTCATTTTATCGGCATTGGCGGCGCCGGCATGAGTGCCCTTGCCAATGTCCTCATTAAACGCGGGTTCCATGTCTCTGGGTCCGATGCAAAACCGGGAGACATGCGACCAAGCTCGCAAAAGAAGGTGCCCTTGTCTTTATCGGCCATGCTGCCTGTCAGATTGAGCGAGCCGAGGTCATTGTCGTTTCAACGGCCATCCATCCAGACAATCCAGAGCTGGTGGAAGCTCACAAGCGCGGTGTTCCTGTCATTCATCGCAGTGACGTCCTGGCTTATCTCATGAATAAGCATAAAGGCATTGCTGTAGCCGGTGCCCATGGAAAAACAACGACAAGTTCTATGCTGAGCCTTATTACCTGTGATAACGGCATCGATCCGACTGTCGTCGTAGGTGGCGTGGTCAATAATCTAGGAACCAACTCCGTCAATGGCAAAAGCGATTATGTCGTAGCAGAAGCTGACGAAAGCGATGGGTCCTTCCTTAAGTTCCGTCCTTATTTGGCTGTCATTACAAATATTGAAAATGACCATCTGGACCATTATGGAACGGAAGAAAAGATCCAGGAAGCCTTCCAGCAGTTTGTCGATCAAGTCAAGGAACAAGGCAAGGCCATTCTTTGCTATGATAATGAAAAGGTGCGCCGCGTCGGGGAAAAGACCGCGACCGAGGTCATCAGCTATGGCATCGACGCAAAGGATGCGGACTACCGCGCCGAAAATATCGAATATGGTAAGGATGGCACCCACTATGATATCCTTTTCCGCGGTAAAAAGATCGGAAAAGGCCATCTGATCGTGCCGGGCCGGCATAATGTCCTCAATGCCTTGGGCGCTTTGGCAGCGGCTCGTGAACTGGGTCTTTCCGTGGAAGAAATTTCTAGGAGCCTCGAAAAGTTTACGGGAGCTAAACGGCGCTTTGAGACCAAGGGACGGGTACGCGGCATCTGGGTCGTCGATGATTATGCCCATCATCCTACGGAAATCAAGGTTACGCTAAAAGCTGCGCGCCAGACGCAGCCCAAACGGCTGATTGTTGTTTTCCAGCCCCACCGTTACACGCGGACACAGCTCCTGCTTGACGAATTTGCCGTTGCTTTCAAGGAGGCTGATGAACTCATTGTGACGGATATCTATGCTGCCAGTGAGGATCCCATTCCCGGCATTTCAGGCAAGATGCTGGCTGAGACCATCCAACGGACGACGGGGCAGGATGTGAGCTATATGAGCGGTTTTGAATCCATAAAAAACTACCTTGTGGATCATGCAGCCGCCGGTGACCTTGTCATGACCATCGGTGCCGGCAGTATCAATCAGCTGGGCGCAAGCCTTGTGGAAGCATTGGAAGGGAGTCATAAAGCATGATGAAGACAAAACGAATTGGCGTTGTTATGGGCGGCCCCAGCAAGGAGCGGGAAGTATCCCTGAATACAGGCTCGGCCATTGTGGAAGCGTTAAAGGAAAAAGGTTATGACGCGGTACCCATCGACCTTGATCCGTCCCTTTTCCCCTCCCAGATTGAGGATGCAGGAGTTAAAGTCGTTTTTAATGCCGTCCACGGTCTTTATGGAGAAGATGGAAGGCTGCAGGCCGTCCTTGAAATGCTTGGCGTTCCTTACACAGGGTCGGGCGTTCTTTCAAGCGCCATTGCCATGAATAAGTTCTACACCAAGCGAATGTTTGAAGCAAACGGCGTAAAGACCGCTAACTGCCTTTATCTAACCGATAAAGACAGACAAACGGCCAAACAAGATATCATCCGTAAGCTTGGAATTCCTTGCGTCGTCAAACCGGCAGAACAGGGTTCGAGCATTGGCGTGACCATCGTCAAAAAGGAAGAAGACCTGGATAAGGCCTTGAAGAAGCGTTTTCCTATGGAAAACTGGTCCTTGCCGAAGCTTTCTTTACGGGTAAGGAAGTGGCCGCGGGCGTCATGATGGATAGCAGTGGAAACCCGATTGCGATGCCCCTTGTCCTCATTGAGCCCCATGTCGACTTTTATGACTACCACAATAAATATACTAAGGGAGCCACGACCTACACCTGCCCAGCACCTTTTGATGAATGCCTCACAAAGGCGCTCCAAGAAGAAGCCGTCAAGGCTATAAGGCCCTTGGCTGCAGTGGGGTCGCCCGCGTTGATGAAATGGTTGACGCAGAAGGCAACTTCATCTGCCTTGAAGTAAATACCATTCCTGGCATGACGGCAACGAGCCTTGTGCCAAAAGCAGCAAAGGCCATGGGTCTGTCTTTCCCGGATCTGTGTGAAAAGATCTTGAGACGGCTCATTTGGCTAATTGCTATGGAACCGCCAAAGTGGAATCGGCAGCCTTTTCGCCCGCCCGTGCCGCCTGCCCTCATGAAAAGGGGAAAGGAAAGGAGGCTGGGGAAAGACGGACCGGTAAAAAACGAAAGAAACACTGGCATTTCAGGCCGTCCCTCATGCTCCCCAGTCTTTCCCCCCGTGTGGTGAGCGCGCTCCTTGCCTTCTTGGTTGCCTTTGGACTCTTTTGGTTCCTGATCCATCGTCCGGGTCTTCATATTGGGAAAATCCGCATCATAGGGGCCACCTATGTCACGCGGGAAGAAGTCTTGGAAGAAGGCGGCCTGTGGGAACCTATCAATGTCCTTGATATTGACCGAAAGCAGCTGATCCAGAATCTTGAAAAGGATGTACGCATTGAAAAAGCGAGCATTTCCTTTGCCTTTCCTACGTATTTTGATATCCATATCACGGAACGGCTGCCCGGCCTGTACGTGGAATGTGATGGTCCGCAGTTTGCTAAGGTTTCCTATTCAGGACACGTCCTTGCCGTCCATAGCAGCATCCCTGACGCGACAGCACCGCTATTGACAGGCTATCATGGGGGTAACCTCATGGAAGGAGACGAAATCGAAGATGAGGATGTAAGGGGGCTCTTGCAGTTTTTGGGCCGCTTGGAACCTTCCATTCAGGACCAGATTACGGAAGTTTCCATGGATGGGCGGAAGCAGATCACTATCCATCTGCGCCGGAGCCTTCCCATTATCGTTGGCGATGCGGAAAATGCCAACAAAAAGATCGATACCTTTGTGATGCTCTGCCGGGAAATGGGGAACCGGAAATTCAAGGGTAAATATATCGATATTACGTATGAACAGCCTTATGTCAAGCTCGAGTAGAAGGAGAACGCTCTAATGGCTTATAAAGATAAAAAAGAGAAGTTCTTCATGTTTCTCGTTTTCCTTGTGCTCGGAATCATGGTCTCCACGCAGTTTCGCAGTGCCGAAATGCAGCGGAGCCATAATATCAACCAGCAACGGGCCGAGGATTTGGTAGAGAAACTCAAGACTTCGGAAAAGGAAAAGACGGCCTTCAGGAACGGGTCAAGAAACTGGAAGAAACCGGTGCAGGCAACAGCGATCCCAAGGAAACCTTTGCCATGAAGATGCGGGCAGGGGAAGTGACCATGCAGGGACCCGGCGTCGAAGTGACCTTGGATGACAGCAAAGTGCCAGCCAAACAGGGGGAAGACCCAAACCTTTACATCATCCACGATGATGACCTCCTGCGTATCCTCAATGAATTGCGGGCAGCTGGCGCGGAAGCCATTTCCCTGAACGATCAGCGCATCCTCGATATTTCGGAAGTGCGCTGTGCTGGACCGACCGTTTCCGTCAACAACACACGGTTTTCACCGCCTTATGTGGTCCGTGCCATTGGCGACCCCAAACGACTTGAAAGTGCCCTGCGCCTGCGCGGCGGTGTGGTCGAGACGCTGAAGTTCTGGGGGATTACGTCGATGTGATCAAAAAGGACCAAGTGACGGTTCCCGCCTTTGAAGGGACCCGCCATTATGAGTTTGCCAAACCAAAGGAGGAGAAGTGATATGGTCTATGCCATCTTTGGTCTAGCTCTAGGTATTGCACTGGGTGCTTACCTGCCGGTCTTTCCCCAGGTCTACAGCAAGCTTGTTGCCGTTGCCTTTATGGCGTCCCTTGACGCTGGTTTTGGCGGACTTCGTGCCGTAAAAGAAGGAACCTATGACAGCAGTGTCTTCATTAGTGGCTTTTTTGCAAACGGTCTTTTCGCTGTTTTTCTCTGCTATTTTGGCATGAGATTAGGCATTGACCTTTATTATGTAGCCGTTTTAGCCTTTGGCCTCCGGATCTTCAATAACATTGCCATTATCCGCCGGCTATTCATGAAAAAGTAGGAGTTCAGATCGGGGTTCCCAATAAAGAACTCAAAAAGCGAAAGGTTTCTTGAATTTTCTTGTAAAAGTGCGTGAAATAAAGCGCGCCAAATGGTATACTATAGTACAGGATATTTTTAAGATTACAATCTAAATCTATTCAGATAATCGATGTGAGGAGGACCATGGAGATGTTTGAAGCGGAAAAGCAACAGGCTGGGCAACAGCCGCTGGAAAAAATCAAAGTTATCGGTGTCGGTGGTGGCGGAAACAACGCCGTAAACCGCATGATCGATACGGGTCTGCAAGGTGTTGAATTCGTGGCTGTAAACTGCGATGCACAGGCACTGATGACCAGCAAGGCCCCCACCAAGATCCAGATTGGTGAAGAAGTAACGAGAGGACTCGGCGCAGGTGCCGATCCGGAAGTCGGTGAGAAAGCGGCCCAAGAAAATAAGGACCAGCTGGCAGATCTCCTCAAAGGTTCGGATATGGTCTTTGTTACGGCCGGCATGGGCGGTGGTACTGGCACGGGGGCTGCCCACATCGTGGCTGAATGCGCAAAACAGGCTGGCGCCCTGACTGTTGGTGTTGTCACCAAACCGTTCACTTTCGAAGGCCGCCGCCGCTATAATGTTGCCGAACAGGGCATTGCCAACCTCAAGAGCAAGGTTGACGCCTCATTACCATCCCGAACGACCGTCTTCTCCAAGTTGTGGACCGCCGTACGAGCATGGTTGATGCATTCAAGATTGCCGATGACGTCCTGCGTCAGGGTGTCCAGGGCATTAGTGACCTCATCAGCGTGCCTGGTCTGATCAACGTTGACTTCAATGATGTGAAGACCATTATGTCCAATGCTGGTTCTGCTATGATGGGTATTGGCTCTTCCAATGGGGAAGAAGGCGCTGCCGCTGCTGCAGAAGCGGCCATCAAGAGCCGCTGCTTGACAGTACCATTTCCGGTGCCAAAGGGGTGCTCCTTAACATCACGGGCGGCCCGAACCTGTCCTTGATCGATGTCAACGAAGCCAGCAAAATCATCACCGATGCCGTTGATCCGGATGCCACCATCATCTTTGGAGCTTCCATCGACGAAAACATGGGTGACACCATCCGTGTCACTGTCATCGCCACGGGGATTGATGACACCAATGGCGGTTCCATCAAGCTCCGAAACCGGCTCCTTTCACCAAACCGGAAACCCCGCAGAGCCGTTTTACCAAGGCTGCTGAAAAAGAAGCTGCTGGCAAGGTTGGCTCCTTCGGCGCTCCGAGCTCGGAGATTCCGCCCTGGATCCGCAATAAATAAGGAATCCTTTTGAGGTAACGCTTATGAAATGTCCATTCTGTTCCTATGCTGACAGCCGTGTCATTGACTCCCGTTCCGTTGATAACGGGACTTCAATCAGACGCCGTCGGGAGTGCCCGGAATGTGGGCGCCGTTTCACGACTTACGAAAAATACGAGGAAACGCCGCTCCTGGTCATCAAAAAGATGGCCGCCGGGAACTGTTTGACAGCCAAAAATTGACCAACGGCTTGCCTGAAAGCTTTCGAAAAAAGACC
>ENA-OQCE01000487-OQCE01000487.1-human-gut-metagenome-genome-assembly--contig:-NODE-487-length-19150-cov-3.072544_pt1 | contig 19150 bp, 25 predicted proteins | sample MGYA00242495_ERZ504572 | MGnify/ENA primary metagenome ERZ504572 (study PRJEB26092, sample SAMD00036228) | human gut metagenome | host: Homo sapiens | study: EMG produced TPA metagenomics assembly of...
CTTTTAAAATACCGGTATATGAAGTATATAAGAACAGCCCTAATGTGGAGTATTCCACCGACAGGGATTTTTCCTTGAGAATCAGATTGTCTGCATTGTAGGCAGGAGGGTATGAAGTTTTGCAGTCTGATAGAGAACCGTCTGTTCATGCGTTCCCAAAGCCGCCATATCAGCAAGCGGATGCAGATGCATATCATGTGTGAAATCCATGAAGACATCTGCCGCCTTCACTATGGCGGCGAGCCGGTGGAATGACCTGCCACACTCCACACCTGAATACTCTCTCTTAAAAAATCAGATAATTCTTATAGTATTTTTCCACTAATACGATAATAAAAGATTTATTGATAACCAGATGAATAGCCGTTTATCTTTTCAGTTATCCGTTCTGTTGTCTGTTTATCCGGTTAGCTATATAGCTATCTATCTATTCAGCTACATAGCTAAATAGCTATGTAGCTATGTGCATATTCAAACGGCAGCCCACATATCCATATAATCATATATCCATTCGGCCGGATATTTGCCTGCTTATTCGGGTAGCTATCTTAATAATTGCCTGAACAGCAATTCAAATACCAGACCATTTACTTATTCAAACGGATAATTGAATAACTGTCCGGCTATAAATAAGCCTTAAAAGAGTATCCATAAAGTATTCCCTGATTTCAAAGTCATTCATTGGCGGGTGTTGGCGGGAACCGCCATAATGTGCGGATAGAAAAAACTCCCTACCTTTGTCGCCGGGAGAACGCAGCCCGTTCTCGGCAGAGAACGTAAGACAATCCTTCAGACCTTTAATCCGGCTGTGCCGGATTTTAATATGCGCCAGCATATAGCAAGGTGTACTTTCAGCGGTTGAAAATATTTCCAACGCTGAAAGTCCCGCCCCGAAAGGTCTTTCGAAGGCAAAGGTTCTCCCAAGTCGAACCTTTTAAAATTTTCATGTATGAAAGATGAAACAAGAATCCGTAACGCCGCAGGGCGCAAGGTGCTGGCAGACCCGCGTACGCACCGCTACTACCTTTGTCTCAATGACAGTGAGAACGAGAAGTTTCTCACGATGTTCGAACAGTCCGGCATGAAGAACAAGGCCGAATTTATCTTCGCCCGTATCTTCGGCTGAGAGTTCAAGGTGGTGAAGATTGACAAGGAAGCGCAGGAATATTATGCCCAGCTCACCGCTTTCTATCAGCAGTTCCGCCGTATCGGGAATAACTATAACCAATGTGTAAAGGTCATTCATACCATTTATGGAGAAAAGAAATCGCTTGCGTTCCTTTATAAACTGGCAGAAGAAACCCGTAGACTGGAAGAACTCTGCAAACAGATTATCGAACTGACAAAGCGGTACAAAAAGGAATATCTTACTAAAAAGGAATAATGTTATGGTACCGAATATTACATCCGGCAGTTCCTCCTACGGAGTGATTGCTATAATAAGATAAAGATGGATGATAGTACGGCAAAGATATTGTGATATTTCTAAATAATGGCCAATACTTTCGGCTATGGACTGATTGAAAACTACATACAGATTATAGAACTTTATACGAATATCATGCTATTAATAAACAAAAACGTTAATACACAAAACATAATATGAAAAAATACTCCATGTAAATTTGGCCATATTCCAAACAATGCCTATATTTGTATATAAGTTATTTGAAATTATGCAAAGCAGCGTAAACTAAAGCAGAACTTTTGCTACCAAATCGTTACCTGCATCTTTTAAATGCTGTAATTAATTTCTGATTTACAGTAGATTACGATAAAATATTAAGTTTCCCCTGCATGAAACAAAAGTTTCCTACAGGGGAAACTTTTTATAAGATATAGGAACAAGGTAAAGAAGATACGAATGGTTATAGAAAAAGAAATAGGCGAGTTGCTTCGTTCCCGCCATCTGACGATGGGAACGGCTGAAAGTTGTACCGGCGGATATATTGCACATCTGATTACACGTGTGGCAGGCAGTTCCGATTACTTTTGTGGAGGAGTCGTTTCCTACAGCAATGAAGTGAAGCACCATGTTTTAGGCGTTTCGGAAGATAGCTTGGCGCAGTACGGGGCAGTCAGTCGTCCGGTCGTCGAGCAGATGGCGTTAGGTGCGATCCGTGTGTTAGGTTGCGACTGTGCGGTTGCCACTTCCGGCATTGCCGGTCCCGGTGGAGGTACGCCGGAAAAGCCGGTTGGAACTGTCTGGATTGCTGCCGCCCTGAAAGACATGGTCGTATCAGAATGCTGTCATTTCGGGACAGAGCGTGAAGATAATATCCGGTTGGCGGCGAATACGGCGTTGAGGATGCTGCAGCAGTTGCTATAAAATATGTTTCTCATTATTTATTGGCCTTTAGATGTGAAACATCCTGTATAAAACATCCGGTTGTTTTCTCGTGCCGTTTGGTTGGACACTTTGAATTGCGGAAAGGCCTGTTCCAGCCTTAGCACCAATGTGTCGCCTAAAGATGTATATAAACTGTCGGCGGTCGAATTATAGGGAAGACTGCGAAATAGCAAAGATGATTTTCATTCATGAAAGATCGGCGCCTAACCAACCTTTTCGGATACCCCATTCGGTTGAATCGGGGAGGGAAACATAGAGGTCGAGACTGTCCGATTGTACCATCAGGTTCAACGGGGCGTTTTTGTCGAATGACTTGCGCAGACGATCTTGGTCGGGTAGCAGGTAACTTTGCCGGTTTCGTTGGATTTGGGCGACTTCTTCGAGTAGTTTCTTGCTGTAACTTGCCACCCATATGCCCTCGTGTTGATAATAACCGAAAAAACGGTTTCCGGTATCCGGGTAATAGGTAAAAGTGATGCCGTCCCTTTTTTGTTTCTGCGGAGCGAACGAGCCGAAAGCCTTTTGCAATGTGTTTTTCTCTATCCGGCCGACGAGGTTGTTTCCCGCTTGTGCATAAAGGATAACTCCCTGTGGATGGAAAGATAGAAGTAACCACGGGATATTCCGGTTGTTTTGGATGATGGAAAGGTAGATATCCGGAATCTTCGAGGCGAAAGCATCCCGTTCCGAGTCTCGGGATAAGATATATTTGGTGAAAGCGGCAGGGCGATTTACACTTAGGATCGCATCCGATGCCGGGGCGACTAAGGTATATAGATCAGTCCGCACCGTATCTTTCTCTTTTTGCATTTTGCCTAAAAAGAACCAGACTGCCACCAGTGTAGCGAGAGCAGCTATAACGAATGTCACTATTTCTCGCTTGTCAGCTTTCATTGTACGTTATGTTTTCTTGGGACTCAGGAAATATTTACACCAAGGTTTGAGACCACATTCTTCGCATTTGGGCTTGCGGGCGATACAGGTGTAACGTCCGTGCAGGATCAACCAGTGGTGGGCGATCGGGATTTGTTCCTCCGGGATGTGCTTCACCAACTCCTTTTCCGTTTCCAACGGGGTTTTGCTGTTGTTTGTCAGGCCGATGCGGTTGGCTACGCGGAACACATGTGTGTCGACAGCCATTGCCGGCTTGTTGTAGACGACCGAGGCTATGACGTTTGCGTCTTGCGGCCTACGCCGGGCAACTTTTGCAACTCGTCGATATCGGATGGTACGACACCGTCGAAATCGGACATCAGCATCTTCGCCATGCCGACTAAATGTTTTGATTTATTGTTGGGATAAGATACGCTTCGGATATATTCAAAGATCACTTCCGAAGTAGAAGCGGCCATGACTTCGGGGGTCGGAAAATCCCGGAAGAGGGCAGGAGTGATCATATTCACCCGTTTATCCGTACATTGGGCGGACAGGATCACAGCGATAAGCAACTGATACGGGTTGTCGTAATGCAGTTCCGTTTCGGCGACCGGCACATGCTTGTTGAACCAATTCAAGACTCCTTTATATCGTTCCTCTTTGCGCATATATTATTTTATTAGTGACATGAAATTTTTACCAAGAAGCAATCCTAAGAATACGGCTAACAATCCTAACACATTGCTGGCGATCAGGTTTAAAAGTGCCAACTTATATTCGCCTGTTTTCATCAGCGACATCGTATCTAGTGCAAACGAAGAGAATGTGGTAAATCCGCCGAACAGCCCGGTGAAGAGAAATACTCTTGCGCCCGCAGATAGATTACAAGTTTCGGCTATACTCCAACAGAAGCCGATGAGGAAAGAGCCGATCACATTGACCGAAGTATCCCGAAAGAAGGAGTGTAGCATCGAACGCTGTACCCACGTGGAAACTCCGTAGCGGAATACGGTGCCGATTGCCCCTCCTGTTATAAGTAGTAAAACCTTTATCATACCATTTACGTTTTTAGTGTGTTTTTCCCCGGGCTGGTTAAGGACCCGGGAAGATGGTAAATGATTTAGGTTCTCAACTTAATTGGCTGACTCAAACTGTCTCAGAAAACGGACATCGTTTTCGGAGAACATGCGTAAGTCTTTTACTTGGTATTTCAGGTTTGTTATACGCTCAATCCCCATTCCTAAAGCATAACCGGAATATACTTTGCTGTCGATACCACAGTTTTCAAGCACATTCGGGTCTACCATACCGCAACCGAGAATTTCCACCCAACCGGTTCCTTTACAGAACGGGCAGCCTTTTCCACCACAGATATTACAAGAAATATCCATTTCGGCAGAAGGTTCAGTGAACGGGAAATAAGATGGACGCAAGCGGATTTTCGTGTCTGCGCTGAACATTTCTTTGGCGAAGAACAGTAATGCCTGTTTCAAGTCGGCGAAAGAAACGTTTTTGTCCACATACAAGGCTTCTACCTGATGGAAGAAACAGTGTGCGCGATAGGAGATCGCTTCATTACGATATACACGTCCCGGACAGATAATACGGATAGGAGGCTCTTGATTCTCCATGACACGTGTTTGTACGGAAGAAGTGTGTGTACGAAGCAATACGTCCGGATTATGTTGGATAAAGAAAGTATCCTGCATGTCGCGGGCAGGGTGGTCTTCTGCAAAGTTCAAAGAAGAGAATACATGCCAGTCGTCTTCGATTTCCGGTCCTTCAGCAATGCTGAATCCTAAGCGTCCGAAGATGTCGCAGATTTCTTTCTTTACGAGTGAAAGCGGATGGCGAGTACCTAATTCAATAGGATAGGATGTACGGGTGAGGTCGATGTCATCATTCGTCGTCTGTACATTCTCAAAGCTGGCTTTCAGCTCATTAATTCTATTTTGGGTTGCCTCTTTCAGCTTGTTGAGGTGCTGGCCGACTTCACGCTTCTGATCTGCCGCTACATTGCGAAAATCATTCATCAGCAAAGATATTTCACCTTTTTTGCTGAGATATTTAATGCGTAATGCCTCCAGTTCTTCAGCGTTTGCCGCTTTCAGGTTCTCTACTTCCTTAAGCAGAGCGTTAATCTTATTGATCATTTCTAATCATTTTTATTTTCAACGTGCAAATTTACTCCTTTCTTTGAATACTGCAACCGATTACGGCGGGTTTTTTTTGAAAAAAGGGAGTCAACTATTCTCTTTTTTATCAGAAATTGTAGCTACGCCGATACCTAAAATATCTTTGAACTGAACTTTGGCGCCGCGTTTTTTGCCTTCATCATTAAAGGTTTTCACGTCGTTGTCGTATTTGAGCGTGGTGTTGAGTGTAGCATTGAGGTATTTGTTAATTTTCATGTTGATCAGAACATCCCAGTTCACGTCTACGTTACCGAACTGCTTATTATAAGGAGTAAAAAAGTCCACGTTTGTGATCAGGTTCACGTTCTCCATGATTTTTTGCTCTGCTTTAGCTTTAATATAAATATAAGCCCGATCTCAGCCCGAAAACGGTCGCCGGGATCGACACCGAATGCACCTTCATTGGACAGATAGCCGTCTTTCACAAATGTAAAAAACAGGTAGCATTCGCTTTTGTTTACCCAGACTTCACAGATCAAAGTTATTATCCGTTCATCTTACCGTTTTCTTTTGAGCGGCAACCGAGGGAAGAGCTTTCTAAAACGGATCAAATGACTCGTGATGTTGCTGCCCGCAATGATGATTGTCACGGCGAGAATAATTAATAATATCCCGCAACCGATCCTTGGTGTCAAGGTTTCGCCGAACACGGCAACCCCGAAAAATACAGCTGTGACCGGCTCTAGTGCTCCCAGTATGGCTGTCGGTGTCGAACCGATATACTGGACAGCACTAGTTGTACAAAGGAATGAAATGGCGGTAGGGAAGACGGCAAGCGCGATCAGGTTTCCCCAAAGATACCATTTGTCCACAATATAAAGGTCTTTCCCGAACCCGACACGGACAAAGAATAGAGATACGCCGAAAAGCAGTATGTAAAAAGTCAGCGGAAGCGTAGCCACGTTTTTCAGTGTCGATTGGTTCACTCCTATTATGTAGATGGCATAGGAGAGAGCTGAAGCCATAACCAGCAAAACACCGGTGAGACTGAGTGTTGTGCCATCACCGCTTTTATAGAGCAGACCGATACCTGATAGTGCCAGTAAAATGCAAAAGACTGTTTGTAAGGTTAGTTTCTCTTTGAATACAAGTGCCATAATCAATGCGACCATGATCGGATAGACGAAAAGAAGTGTAGAAGCAATCCCGACTTCCATATAATTGTAACTTTGGAACAAAGCTAATGAAGAAAAAGCAACCAATAGCCCCATGACAATCAGTGGAACTGCTGCTTTATGTTCTATTTTGAAACTTCTCCCTCTCCCTTTAATCATCATGCCTAGTATGGGAATTGCGAACAAGTACCTGAAAAAAAGAACCGAATCAGGATCCATTCCGTCTTTATACAGTGGAAGAGCAAATAGTGGGTTAGTTCCGTAAGTCGCAGCGGCGATCGCTCCCAAAAAATATCCTTTTACCTTTGTATTCATGTCATGTAGAATTTGAGGTGCAAATGTAATAATATATATTGATCTTTTTTGTTCTGTTAAAATCTGCAATTTGTAATTTCCTGCCTTGTATCTCTCCCTTTTGGAGGCTGGACAGGGAAGGAAGCGAAACTACAGCAGCTTACAATAATCCCTGCAAAAAGTTATTCACATTCGGATACCTATGAGAGGCAAAGGCATTTGCTTAGTCAAATAATAAAATAAATGTTTCCGGGCATTGAAATAAAAAGAGGATAAATATTGGGGGAGGATACCCGGGAACATTCTTTGTATTTAATTTATTTTGACTTTTTCCCCTGATGGGCTACGGCATCCATTAGTTTTTTGATTTTTTCCGGATCGTCGAGGAAATAATCCTTTACGAAATTCAGATTATCGTCAAACTCAAATATATACGGTACGGCAGTCGGCAGATTGAGATGTATGATTTCGTCGTCCGGAATGTTTTTTAAATATTTGATGATCCCGCGTAGGCTGTTCCCATGAGCGGCAATCAATATCTCATCGGAAGTTTCGAGTGAAGGGATTTTCCTTGTTCCAGATACTTTCCCCGTGGCGGAGCAATACTATTTTTTTCATATTCTTCTGTTTTTACATTTATATATATAACAACAGGACGAAGGCGATGGATTAGAGCTGCTTTTTCATTAATCTGTAAAAGTGGTTATATTATCTGTAATCCGTATACAGTCCGGTTATTATTATCCGTCTATTTTTGCAATTGTAAAAGCTTGTCTGGTATTTTATCGAAAAAGTAGTATATTTGCAGGCAATAATTTAAGAATCAAAAAATTGTGGGATATGCCTTTGAAGCGTTTCGGAGTCTCGTTGGAGGATAACCTGCTGGAGTCGTTGGATCAGTATGTGAGCGAGAACGGTTTCGCCAACCGTTCGCAGGCGATCCGTTTTCTGGTGGAGAAGAATGTCGCTGAAAAGAAATGGCAATGTAACCATATCGTGGCAGGTACGATCATTCTTATGTATGACCAGGTAAAAAAGGATATTACTTCCCGGATTGCCGATATTCAGCAAAATTATCAGGATGTTATCTTGTCTTCTTCCCAATATTATGTGAACCGGAATTTTTGTCTGCACATTGCAACCGTGATGGGCACAGCTTACCGTCTGACTGAGTTGTCGGACCGGTTGACTACGATAAAGGGGCTTAAGCATGGCAAGTTGGTTATGAGCCGGCTGATTAGATATATTTTTTACCCGTATGGTGACACGAATTTTGAAAAGTGTAACACGATTAAATAACAATAGAAATTTAATACATAAAAGTGAGATATGAAAAAAGTAATTTTACTTGCTTCCGGGCTTTTGTGCAGTTCGCTGGTCTTTGCAAGCGATCCGGCTGCAATTGATAGTCTGATTAATTTACAGGGGGTTGTGATTTCAGCGAATAAGGTACAAGTGAACCGAAGCAGTGTGCACTTACTATCTCGGTGATAGACCGGGAGCAGATCGAGGCGAGCAGCGAATCGGCATTGTTGCCGGTACTTTCCCAACATGTCCCCGGATTGTTTGTGACGCAAAAGGGAATTACCGGTTTTGGAGTTTCGGAAGGAGCGGCAGGTACGGTTAACATTCGTGGTGTCGGAAGTGGAAATAAGGTTTTAATGCTGTTCGACGGGCAACCGCAATGGGCTGGAGTGTTCGGACATTCTTTGCCTGATACCTATGTGGCTTCGGATGTAGAGCGAGTGGAAGTGATTCGTGGTCCCGGTTCTTTGCTGTATGGTTCTAACGCGATGGGAGGGGTTGTCAATATCATTACCCGTCATCATAAACAGGAAGGACGGCGTACGCAGGCGCGTGTGATGTATGGCTCTTACAATACGCAAAAATATATGGTGAATAACGGTTTTAACGTAGGTAAATTCAGTAGTTTTTATCTCGATAAATCACGATCGAACCGATGGGCATCGATCAAATTCGGATTTTAACATCACAAATGGTTTTGCTAATTTAGGATATGCTTTCAATGAGCATTATAAGATGACAGGTGATGTAAGCCTTGCCAAATCGAAGTTTCAAAATCCTGGTAAAACATTTGAGCCTGTTATAGACAATAAAATGAATATTTTGCGTGGAACAGCTTCTATGGCATTGGAAAATAATCAGGGTAAGATGAGCGGGGCCTTGCGCCTGTTCTATAATTGGGGAAACCATAAAATCAATGATGGTTACAATCCAGGAGAAGAGCCTTTGACTTATCTTTTTCGTTCTGACGACCACAACGTGGGAGTCAATTGTATGAATCGTTCCGTTTGTTTAAGGGGAATAACTTTACTGTCGGTGTGGATTATAAAAACTGGGGTGGACATGCTTGGAATGACAATAATGACGGTTCAAAAAAAGAATTGGTGGATAAAACGGTGAATGAAACAGCCGGATATGCCATCATGCAACAAGAACTTTTTGGCATATTGAGCCTGAATGCCGGTGTCCGCTATGAACACAGTAGCACTTATGGAGGCGAATGGGTTCCGCAGGGAGGAGTTACGGTACGTCCGTTTGAAGGAAATACGATCCGTGCATCTGTCTCTAAAGGATTTCGTAGTCCGAATATCCGCGAAATGTATATGTGGGGAGCTGCCAATGCAGATTTGAAACCGGAGAGTATGGTAAATTATGAAGTTGCTGTCGGACAGTCTTTTTTAGGGGGCGACTTGTATACTGAGCTGACAGCTTTCTTTATCGATGGGAAAGATATGATTTATTCCGTAAGCGTGAATGGGGACGGTAGACCTCCTTATAAGAATTTGAATACAGGAACCTTTACGAATAAAGGTATAGAGTTTGAAGCTCGCTATCAGATTTGCAAAAATTTGAACCTGGATATGAACTATAGTTATCTGCACATGAGCAAACCTATTCCTGGAGCCCCTGGACATAAGTTCTATGCAGGGGCCACCTATATGCCGGGACGTTTCACTTTGAACGTGAATATGCAGTCTGTCTTTGATTTGTATACAGATGCAGAATACTCTAAGAAAGAGGATTTTACAACTTTGAATGCGAAAGTCGCTTATCGTTTCGGTACACGTGATAAAGGATTGAACCTCTTTGTGAAAGGAGAAAACCTGACGGCAACCCGTTACACTATTAATGATGGTTTTCCGATGCCGAAAGCGATCTTCATGGGTGGGATCGATGTCACTTTCTAAACATTTTGTATACCTTTGCGCCTTGTAACAATTAATAAAAATCATTATGTCAGTTGCAAAAAGGGATTTAGAGGATAATAGAAAGGTGACCACACATCGCCTGATAGAAATGAAACAGCGTGGGGAGAAAATTTCCATGTTGACAGCTTACGATTATTCGATGGCTCAACTGATCGATCAGGCTGGTATGGATGTCATATTGGTAGGCGATTCGGCTTCCAACGTAATGGCTGGTAATGTAACGACACTGCCGATCACGCTTGACCAAATGATCTATCATGGCAAATCGGTCATGAAAGCGGTGAAACGTGCCTTGGTGGTGGTGGACCTGCCTTTTGGCACGTATCAAGGAAACTCAAAAGAAGCGTTGGCTTCGGCTATCCGTGTGATGAAGGAAACGCATGCGGATTGTATCAAGCTTGAAGGAGGTTCTGAAATTCGGGAATCTATCGAACGTATTCTGTGTGCGGGTATTCCTGTCATGGGACATCTGGGATTGACGCCTCAGTCTATTAATAAGTTCGGGACATATACGGTTCGTGCCCGTGAGGAAGCGGAAGCGAAGAAGTTGATCGCAGATGCTCATCTGTTGGAAGAGATCGGTTGCTTTGCAATCGTATTGGAAAAGATTCCGGCTGCTTTGGCTGCACAGGTCGCTTCCGAACTGACGATTCCGATTATCGGTATCGGTGCTGGCGGAGGAGTAGACGGACAGGTGTTGGTTATGCATGATATGTTAGGTATCAACCAGGGATTTTCTCCCCGTTTCTTGCGCCGTTATGCGAATTTGGCAGAAGATATCACTCGTGCCGTGCAGACTTATATTGAGGATGTGAAGACGCAAGATTTCCCGAACGAAAAGGAACAATATTAATAATGTGTCAGTCCCATCTGTTGATCGGTGCTGCTTCATCGGGGAGCGGGAAAACAACTTTTACACTAGGTTTGCTTCGTGCCTTGAAGAACCGTTCGTTTAAGGTACAGCCTTTCAAATGCGGACCGGACTATATCGACACACGCCATCATAGGATGGCTGCCGGTAATCCGTCCGTGAACTTGGATCTCTTTATGATGTCAGAGGCACACGTGCGTGATTTGTATGCCGGCTATACGGAAAAAGCGGATGTGGCGGTAACCGAAGGCGTGATGGGATTGTTTGACGGGTATGACGGTATGAAAGGGAGCTGTGCGGAAATCGCCTGTATGCTGAAAATACCGGTAGTCCTGATTGTAAATGCGAAAAGTACGGCATATTCGGTGGCTCCTTTATTGTACGGGTTTAAACAATTCAACAAGCAAGTGCAGATAGTTGGGGCTGTCTTTAATTTTGTTGCTTCCGAAAACCATTATTCTTTTTTGAAACAGGCTTGTGAAGATGCCGGAGTCGAGGCATTGGGATATCTTCCCAAGTGTGCGGATGTGGAGATCCCCAGCCGTCATTTAGGGTTGTCTCTCGATGAAGATTTCTGCTTTGAAGAGTTCGCCGACCGTGTAGCGGAACTTGTCGAAAAGCATGTAAACATCAATCGGTTGCTGGAGTTGACAAAACCAGTTGCGACAGCTGTCGTTCCTATATCCGCAGGTCGTCATACCTATAAACGTGAGCCTTCTTTCCCTATTGCGGTAGCCTGCGATCCTGCATTCAATTTTGTATATGAAGCGAATATTCGCTATCTGCATCATTTAGGGGAAGTTACGTATTTCAGTCCGTTGGCAGACACTTCTTTGCCGGATGCTGGTTTCGTGTACCTTCCCGGAGGTTATCCGGAGTTATATCTTGCTGCTTTATCGGCAAACAGCAGATGCTTCAATCCATTCGCCGGTATGTTGAGAGTGGAGGAAAATTGTTGGCTGAATGTGGAGGTATGATGTATCTATGTGACGAGATACGAGATAAAAATGGATACGTTTATCCGATGGCTGGCGTGTTGCACCAGTCTGCAACAATGGAGAATATGAAGTTACGCCTGGGATATCGCACCTTATTATACAACGAAACTCGTCTGAAAGGGCATGAGTTCCACTATTCCCGTCTGGTGGAACAACAGAATCCGCTTCCGTCCTGCGCTGTTGCTTATACTGCCAAAGGAGTGGAAACGGATACTCCGCTTTATCATTATAAAAATGTTTGGGCAGGATATACGCATTTGTATTGGGCGGATCCGGTCGGAAACGAATGGTTTACCAAATTTGTCATCGATGGCAATACTTGAAGTCTGTATACAAATAAATAAGAAAGATGAAAATATATACGCGTGGAGGAGATAAAGGTCGTACTGGGATTCATGGAGGCGAGCGGTGGATAAAGATGATATCCGGATCGAAGCGAACGGGACACTGGACGAGGTGAATGCTGAAATAGGCATTATCCGTGCATTACTCCCGGCTGAACATGAATGGCAAAGCTTGCTGGGGAAAATACAAATGGAGATGATGGCGGTCATGTCACATGTGGCGACTCCATCGGCTATTCGTGATAAGAATCCGAACAAAATATCCGATGATCTTGTTCTTGTTTGTGAGGAACAGATCGATGCTTTGTCGGCAAAGATGGAGGATAACGGTTATTTTATCCTGCCTGGCGGCTCTTTGGTTTCCGCTCACTTGCAGTTGGCCCGTACGATCGTACGCCGTGCCGAACGCCGTCTGTGGACGTTGAACCGGAAAGATCCGGTTTCACCAGGGATCATGCAGTTCGTGAACCGCCTTTCCGATTTGTTTTTTACAATGGCACGCTATGAAATGTTTCGCCAGGGGAATGCGGAGGAACGTTGCAGTCGTTTTTGTATAAGAGAAAAAAATAGAATAAGACTTGAAGATTCCATAAAGAAGCTGTTCACATTTTTGTGAATACTGAAAGAATACGTTATATTTGTACGCAAATACGAGAACGATATGTTTGTTACATTCGAAGAAGTATATTTGCGTGACCTTTACGAGAAAGGAAAGACTGATAACAAGAAGCCTCGTTATCAGCCTGATGTGATAAGGTGTTATCAAAAGTGTATAGATTTTCTTTTGGATGCCAAGAAGGTAGAAGAACTTCTTTTGATAAATTCCTTGAATTATGAGATGCTGAAAGGCGATAAGGCTGGTATTTCATTTGTACGGGTGAATAATAAGTATCGAGTTGAGTTTACCGTAAGGGATTCGATAGAAGAACCGATTGTTACCGTATGTAATATAATAGAATTATCAAACCATTATAAATGATTGTAGCTATGATTACACTTCAAGGTATTGATCCTAAAATGATCGCCAATAATTTGACTCCATCCAACCCCATACATCCAGGCGAGTTGATAAAGGATGAAATAGAATATCGAGGTATTTCGCAGCGGAAATTGGCATTGCAAATGGGGGTTTCTCCGACATTGCTGAATGAAATATTGAATGGAAAGCGTTCTGTTTCGACAGAATATGCTCTTTTGTTTGAAGCGGCGCTTGGTATTGATGCAGAAGTTTGGATTCGTCAGCAAGCTCGGTATGACATGCAAATGGCAAAATCCGATATCTCTTTTTTGGAGAGATTGGCCCATATTAGAAAAATAGCGGCAGTATTATAGTAGGTACAGATTAAAATTAAGAATAGATATGATATCCGTAAAAAAATATATCGAGTCCAATAAAGACCGTTTCATCGAAGAGCTTTTCTCTTTGATCCGTATTCCATCGATAAGTGCCAAACATGAACATAAGCCTGATATGGAGGCTTGTGCAAAACGCTGGACAGAACTCTTGCTTGCAGCCGGTGCCGATAAAGCGGTTGTGATGCAGACCGAAGGCAACCCGGTTGTGTATGGGGAAAAGATGGTTTCTCCTGAGGCGCAGACCGTTTTGGTCTATTCGCACTATGACGTAATGCCCGCCGAGCCGTTTGACCTGTGGAAGAGTCGCCCGTTCGAACCCGAAATCCGGGATGGCCGTATCTGGGCGCGTGGTGCGGATGATGATAAAGGGCAGGCCATGATGCAGGTAAAAGGTTTCGAGACTGCCCTGAATCTGGATTTGCTGAAATGTAATGTGAAGTTTATCTTCGAGGGAGAAGAAGAGATCGGTTCGCCGAGCCTCGAAGCCTTCTGCCGTACACATAAAGAATTGTTGGAAGCGGATGTGATCCTGGTTTCCGATACCAGCATGGTCAGTGCCGAAACGCCATCCCTGACAACCGGACTTCGTGGGCTTGCCTATTGGGAGATCGAGGTCACAGGTCCTAACCGCGATTTGCATTCCGGGCATTTCGGTGGTGCGGTTGCCAACCCGATCAATGTGTTGTGTAAGCTGATGGCCGATATAACAGATGCTGACGGGCGCATCACAATCCCCGGTTTCTACGATGATGTGGAAGATGTTTCGCCTGCCGAACGCGAGATGATCGCCCAGATTCCATTTGATGAAGCGAAATATAAAGCGGCCATCGGTGTGGATGAGTTGTTCGGTGAAAAAGGATATTCCACGTTGGAACGCAATAGTTGCCGTCCTTCCTTCGATATCTGCGGCATCTGGGGCGGTTATATGGAAGAGGGCAGCAAGACGGTCCTTCCTTCCAAAGCATACGCCAAAGTTTCCTGCCGTCTGGTTCCGCATCAGGATCATGAGAAGATTTCGAAACTGTTTGAAGAGTACATCGCTCGTGTGGCTCCGGCTTATGTCAAGGTAAGAGTGACGCCTAAACATGGTGGACAAGGTTATGTTTGTCCGATCGATCTTCCCGCTTATAAGGCGGCAGAGGAAGCCGTTGCCGTAGCTTTTGGCAAACGTCCGTTGGCCGTGCGCCGTGGCGGAAGTATCCCTATTATCTCGACTTTCGAGCAGGTGTTGGGCATCAAGACTGTCCTAATGGGATTCGGCCTCGAACAGAATGCGATTCATTCGCCGAACGAAAGCTGTACGCTTGACTTCTTTTATAAGGGAATCGAGTCGGTAGCCGAATTTTATAAACGATTCAATTGATATGACAAATAATGAAATAGTTGTTCGTGCGCTTGCCAATACAGGCATTACTGCTCTGAACGAGATGCAGCAGGCGGTATTGGATGCCGGGACGACAAAAGACATGGTGCTGCTCAGTCCGACAGGGTCGGGCAAGACGCTGGCTTTCCTTTTGCCTTTGCTGACGACGTTGACGGATGAGGACAAAAAGATACAGGCCGTGATCATCGCTCCTTCCCGTGAGTTGGCCTTGCAGATTGAAACGGTATTCCGTTCGTTGGGAGCCGGATATAAGGTGAATTGTTGCTACGGGGGGCATCCCATCCGCACGGAGAAGAAGAGTCTCGAACATCCGCCGACGGTCCTGATCGGCACGCCGGGGCGTATCGTCGACCATCTGGAACGGGGTAATATCAATCTGGACAGTGTGCGTACGCTGATCCTTGATGAGTTTGACAAATCGCTCGAACTGGGCTTCCTTGCTGAAATGAAGGAGATTTTGGCACATCTCCCAGGCGTGCGCCGCCGGGTGCTGACTTCGGCAACGGCAGCAGTCGATATTCCTGCTTTCACCGGGATTACAGCTCCGGTACGATTGTCGTTCTTGAAAGAAGTGAAGGAGTCGAAAGGGCTGGCTTTGCGTGTGGTCAAGTCTCCAGTTAAGGACAAGCTGGAAACCTTGTACAAGCTTTTAGGTGAACTGAAAGGTGGTTCTGCCCTTATCTTCTGCAATTATCGGGAGACGGTAGAACGGGTGAGCAACTATCTGACCGAAATGGGTGTAGATAACGAATACTTCCACGGAGGAATGGAGCAACCGGAACGTGAACGTGCCTTGTCGCATTTCCGTAACGGCAGTGCTACCGTATTTATTTCTACTGATTTGGCCTCTCGCGGTCTTGATATTCCAGAAGTGAAGAATGTGATCCATTATCATCTTCCTGTGAGTGAAGAGGCGTACGTGCATCGTAACGGACGTACGGCTCGTATGAACGCGGAAGGGGTTGCTTATCTGATCTTGAATGCGGAAGAGACAATTCCTGAATATATCACCCGCGAGCCGGATGAGTTTTTCTTGCCGGAAGTGGCAAAGAAGCCCGTCCGTTCCGAGTGGGTGACACTGACGATCAATCGGGGGAAACGGGACAAATTGAGCAAGAAGGATGTGGTCGGCTTCCTCTTTCAGAAAGGTGGACTGGAAAAGGACGATTTAGGCATAGTCGAGATAAAGGAAAGTTGCGCTTTCGCAGCTGTCAAGCGGACTAAACTATCCGGTTTGCTGGGGCGTATTCGGAATGAAAAGATAAAGAACATGAAAGCTAAGTTTATATGAGCATATTGATAAAAGGCGCTTTATTGGATGGTGCTGTAACTGATGTCTATATAGAGAAAAAGGAGATCAGGCAGGTAGGGACGGATCTTCAGGTACAGGCGGATCAGGTGATAGACGGAAGGCGTAAAGCCTTGATCCCTGGTTTCGTAAATGCGCATACACATGCCGCTATGACGCTTTTCCGTGGTTTTGGCGATGACATGCCGTTGATGCCTGGCTGGAGCAGAAGATCTGGCCGAATGAAGCGAAATTGACGCGCGAGGATGTTTATTGGGGAACGAAGCTAGCTTGTCTCGAAATGATAAAAAGCGGGACGACAACGTTTTTCGATATGTATCATAAGTTCCGGCTACGGCCGATGCTGTCGAAGAAATGGGGCTGCGTGCATTGCTTGCCGGTGTCTGTTTCGATCATTCAAACCAGAATTGGCAGAAAAGAGCAAGCGTGAAAACGAGAAACTTGTTGTCGATGTGGAAAACTATAGCAAGCGCATACGGTATGCGGTCGGTCCCCATGCCATTTATACCGTGTCTGGCGAACTGTTACAGTGGATACATGGTTTTGCTGCCGAGCATTCCGTCCCGATTCATCTGCATTTGGCAGAGACGGAAGGCGAAGTCAGAAACTCAATCAAACAGTTCGGCTTTACTCCTGTACGTTATTTATATAAATTAGGCATATTATCCCCACGTCTGATCATTGCGCACGGTATCTATGTCGATGATGACGAGATTCGTATGCTGGCGGATCACGGAGTGAAAGTGGTGCATAATCCGGCATCCAATATGAAGCTGCCTCCGGCATTCAATTCAAATTTTGTGAGATGCGAAAGGCCGGTGTTACTGTCGCTTTGGGTACTGACGGTTGTTCTTCTTCCAATAATCTGGATATGATCGAGGCGATGAAACTTGCTTCGCTTTTAGGCAAGGCCTGGCGGAAAGACCCGGAGGCGATTCCAGCTGGTGAAATATTCCAGGCGGCGACGGAAGCCGGTGCTTTGGCTATCGGACTGAAAGCCGGACGGATTGCCGAAGGCTATCTGGCGGATCTCTGTTTGGTCGATTTGGATATTCCGGCTTTTACCCCGAATCATAACTTTGTCTCCAATCTCGTGTATGCAGCAAACGGCAGTTGTATCGATACCGTTATCTGTGATGGTAAAATCCTGATGCAAGACAAAAAGGTTCCGGGCGAGGAGGAGATTATGGAGCATACAGCCGAACTTGCCTATAAGTTGGTAAGAGAACCGTAGGCGAGAAAACCGAAGTACCCTCGATATGAAACCTATTCTTTTGTGACGTTGAACAATTAATTTGAATGTATATGAATACAAATGACAATACTATTTATCGGGAAGCGGCTGGTTACCTGTCGTCTCGTATTACTGGTAATCCGGAAACCGCTATTATCTTAGGCAGTGGCTTGGGTTCCCTTGCGACCAGATCGAAGAAGCTGTGGTTATTCCCTATAGTGAGATTCCGCATTTTATGCATTCGACAGCCGCAGGACATAAAGGAAACTTCATCTGCGGCAGGTTAGGAGGGAAGCAGGTGCTTGCCATGCAGGGACGTTTCCATTATTATGAGGGCTATACCATGCAGCAAGTGACCTTCCCCGTCCGGGTGATGAAGCTCTTGGGTATTAAGAATCTGTTGGTTTCCAATGCCGCAGGCGGTATCAATACGAGTTTCAAAGTCGGTGACCTGATGATCATACGCGATCACATCAATATGATCCCTAATCCGCTGATCGGTCCGAATGACGAACAGTTCGGAACCCGTTTCCCGGATATGACGCGCGCGTATGACCGGGAGTTTATTGGGCTTGTCGAAGAAATTGCCGCGTCCCACGGTATCTCATTGAAGAAGGGCGTATATGTCGGACTGACAGGTCCTTCTTTCGAAACTCCGGCTGAGTATGCTTTCTACGGCAGAGTCGGAGGCGACGCGATCGGAATGAGTACGGTTCCGGAGGTAATCGTGGCTCGTCATGCCGGTTTGCGTGTATTCGGTATGTCCGTGATTACAAATGAAGGCTATCATTTTGCCGATGATTTCGTCAATGACGGGGCCGATGTGATTGTCGCCGCCAATCAAGCGGCAGCGGTCATGACCATTCTCTTCCGGGAATTAGTTGCCAAGATATAAGAAGGGAAGAAGATGAAAAAGTGTTGGATTATGGGGATTGTGGGATTGGTGCTTTTTGCCGATTGCACCAATGTTGGTGCACAATACCAAGTTTGTTGAAATGCTTGATAAGAAGGACAGCATTGTCTGGCAAGAAAAATATCCGGTACAAGCTGGCATTGCTGACGGTCACATTTATATAGATAAGGAGCTGAATCCTGGAAGATTACCGTATCCATGCCTATACCAGATTCTCCTTTTTGGACGATACTATCCGTCCTTTTTATCCTAAGAAGATACGTATCGTAAAGACTATAGCAAATAAAGGATATGATTCCTCCGTACCTCGCGGATACGCGAGTCGCTAAACTGACCTTTTTTCCGGAAGGAGGTAATTTGATAGAGGGGATACCTGCAAAAGTGGCATTCAAGGCGTTGAACGAGAAAGGTATATATGGTATAAAAGTTTTTTCGCAAAACAACTGTCATACTATCATAGTTGAATTTATATGACTGTATAACAGTTTGTTATTCTATGATAGTTCCTGTTTTCAACTATCATTCATCTATCATAACCATGTAATCGTCTCGTAATCGTCTCCGCGATGCTACCTTTGCCATTTATGGGGGAGTAAATTTCTTATAGTCTCGTGATCTGTATTGGGATTTATATCAATGAGCTTAGTAAGCAAATCTTTAAAATACTCAAATGAGTTA
>ENA-OQCE01000490-OQCE01000490.1-human-gut-metagenome-genome-assembly--contig:-NODE-490-length-19072-cov-3.434046_pt1 | contig 19072 bp, 20 predicted proteins | sample MGYA00242495_ERZ504572 | MGnify/ENA primary metagenome ERZ504572 (study PRJEB26092, sample SAMD00036228) | human gut metagenome | host: Homo sapiens | study: EMG produced TPA metagenomics assembly of...
TTTGTTGTGTTATGTGTGTTATGTACCCGATGTGTGCAGATCGTACATACCGTTTTCTGTCTTATTACAACTATAATTGTAATTTTGTTTAAAGAAAATGTCAATTTATTTCGTCCGACATCTTATGATATGATTCGACATTTATCTGAAAATATAACAACAAAAAAACTGCTGTTCCTCACGATCACTGTAGGAACAACAGTTTTTTTCATCATTTTTTATGTTCGGCGGATAATCCTGTTCAATTTCACAAAATCTATTACCGCCTGTTTTCCGATCTTACAGATTTTCTTCATGTTAATGGAATTCACCCCGCCCTGACGAGGTCTGAATGTGACAGGAAGAAATTTGATGCTGCATCCCTTCTTCTTATAAATAACAGCCAGAAGTACATTGGAAAGATTAAAATCCTTCGGGATCAGATGTATGTACCTGGCCATCGTCTCTGCTTTCATCAAACGGTACGGAGTGTTGGCATCTGTCAGATTTACCCCAAAACAGATACGGATAACCAGTTTCAGAGTTTTTGTTACAAAAACACGTGATATTCCATCCTGTCTGTCTTTTCTCCAGCCAATGACCATATCATATTTCTGTCTTCGTTTCCAGAACGGTTCAAATTCTTCCGGCAGTGTCTGGCCGTCTGAATCTGTCTGGAAAATGTAATCTGCACCATTTTTGAGTGCATACTTATAGCCATAAAGCACAGTTGCACCATGACCGCCGTTTGGTTTTGTTATCGGAATCAGCAGAGGGCGTGTCTTTGTACACTGTTTCAGTTTTTCATATGTAGAATCTTTGCTCCCGTCATCAATGACAATCAGACGTGACTGACCGTTTCCGTTATGCTTCTCTATAACAGGATACCAGTCATTAATGACCTGTTCAATGTTATCCTGCTCATTGTATGCCGGGATAACAATGTATAACTTATCCATATTTCTCTCCTTTGGATGATTGATGGTATCCATTATAGCATACATATACATGAAATAATAATATTATTTCGAAAACGATGTACTATAGCTCTGCCAGTATTCCCAGTTCCCGCGCAAGGCGAAGCAGTTCCCTGTTTGCGGCATTCACTGTTCCGAAGTCTTTCAGAGGACAGATAACTTTCTGACATTTTTTTCATCAATTCTACAGCCTTATCATAAGATTCCTGTGAAATACTTTCGAAAGGTTTCTCTGTAATCACCTGGTCTGCAAGTGCACCGGCTACCTGACAGTCTACATCATTCGTGTGAAGCACTCCTGCCGCAAACGGAATTCCCTGTCTCTGCAGTTTTCGATAATACGGAATTCCGCTTCCATTACCGCCAATTACAAACACCTGAGGTTCACCTCTGGGCGGATCCATCTCCACACATCCAAAAGCAGCATTATAGCTTCCTCTGGTAATTCCATACAACTTCCGAATATACTCAGAAGTAAAGATTTCTTCCGGAGCACCGTATTTTTCTATATATTCTCCATGTACACAGATAACTTTATCAGATATTTTCTGTGCAAGATCCAACTCATGCAGCGACATGATCACTGTAAGCTGATGATCCAGCACCATCTGTTTCAAAATGGTAAGAAGTTCCAGCTTATGACGGATATCCAGAAAAGAAGTCGGCTCATCCAGTACAATGATCTCCGGCTCCTGACAGATAGCCCGGGCAAGAAGGATTCGTTGTCTCTGACCATCGCTGATGGCTGTAAAATCCCTGTCTTTTAAATCCCATGCATGGACGGTTTCCATTGATTTCTTTACCTTTGTCTTATCCTCTGCGGAGAGTATTCCCAAAGTTCCTGTATAAGGATAACGCCCTGTGGCTACAATGTCTTCGCAGGTCATCAGTTCCGGACGCATACGCTCTGTGAGCACGACTGCCAGTTTCTGAGAAACCTCTTTATTGGTCATCTTTGCCATTTTCTCTTTATCCAGATAAACAGTACCGCTGATCGTGGCAAGCTGTCTGGTGATGCTTTTAAGAATAGTGGATTTTCCGGCACCGTTAGGACCGATGAGAGTGAGGATTTCTCCCTTTTTCAGCTGAATATTGATTTCTCTGATAAGAGGTTTTCCGTCATATCCCACAGTCAGCTGATCCGTACGGAAAAAATACTGTTCCTGCCGGTCTGCTTTGTTATTTTCTGTTTCCTTTATTACATCTGCTATTTTCTCTGACATATTTTTTCCTGTTTTCCTTTTTATGCTGCATCTTATAGTAATCTGCCCGGATAGCGTATTCTGCTCCTGCTTTTTATATCAATTTCTCTTCTGTCTGCGGATCATGATATAGATTACAACCGGTGCGCCAAACACTGCTGTTACGGAACTGATACTGAGTTCTGTAGGTGCAAATACGGTTCTGGCGATCAGATCACAGAAAAGACAGAATACTGCCCCTCCCAGAAAACAGGCCGGGATCACAAGGAGCGGTCTGGCTGTTTTCAGCAGGCTTTTTACAATGTGAGGCACTGCAATGCCAACAAAAGAAATTGGTCCTGCAAAAGCTGTCACACAGGCAGACAGAATACTGGATAAGAGAATCAGTCCTATGCGGAACAGCTTGATATTCACTCCCATATTCTGGGCATAAACTTCACCCAGCTGGTAGGCACCGATAGGTTTGGACATAAAGAACACGATCACCATTGTGAGCAGAACTACTGTTGTCATTACCTTCACATTACCCCAGGACATTCCTGAAAAGCTTCCCAGTGACCAGTTGTGAAGATTGACGATATTGGAGTCATCCGCAAAGGTAACTACGAAATCTGTAACTGCAGAACAGATGTAACCGATCATGACACCGCTGATAACCAACATGGACATGTTGTGGACTTTTTTTGCAACCAGCAGGACGAATCCCATGGAAATCATAGAACCGATAAATGCTGCAATGATCATGGCTGCAGAACCCATGGAAATAGATCTGCTCAGAAAATAAATCATCAGAAGTGCAACTACCAGCTTGGCTCCTGAAGAAATTCCAAGTACAAAGGGACCTGCAATAGGGTTATTAAAAAATGTCTGAAGAAGAAATCCGGATACAGAAAGTGCTCCTCCAAGAATGATCACTGACAGAATCCTGGGAAGACGGATTTCCCATATTATATTGTAAGCAGTCGCATCTCCCTGATGTCTGAAAATAATATTCAGAATCTCACCCACTGAAAGATGAATGCTTCCGGCATTTACATTCCAGACAAATAAAATCACCAGAAACACCGCCAGTATAAAAAATGCTATCCAGTATCTGGCTGTACGTTTTTTGTCATCCATATTTTTTGTTCCTTTTGTTTTTATATTTCCTGCTTTTGGCAGTTCTGCAGAATCCCGCAAACATATTTCAGTGCCATTCGTAAATAACTATACCAATCGCATAGGATGCGGATTCGAGTGTGCCGAAAAGTTACAAATATCATTTTAACTTATGCATATATGCAAGTTCATCCAGCGAATCATCATCTGTAGTAAGAATTGTATGAATATCTTCAATCATAGTTCCAAGCTCAGTGTTTCCTGGAAAAGATTTTTCCCCGTACACCACACATTTCCATCCTTCACTGCCTTAAAATCTGCCAGAAGATTACTTTTTGCCAGCAGTTCATCAATAGTAGAAAGTTCACCGTCGATAGTACTGTTATAGATGATATAGTCCGCATCTTTTGCTTTGGCATAAAATTCTTCCATCTGCATATTCATGGTAGACAAAGCGTTATCACTTTCTCCTGTATCTTCGGGAACATATTTGCCGCCTGCAAGCTCGATCATGTTTGAAACATAATCACCATTTTTTCGCACATTGACAGCACCTGTGGAATTAATGTAAAAGAATGCTACTGTTTTACCTGTATCTTTATCATCAGAGGTCAGAACTTTGTCAAGCTTGTCTGTCTGCTCCTTAAATGCCTTCTCAGCTACATCTTCCTTTCCGAGAAGCACAGCATAGAGTTTCATCCATTCAGTTCTTCCCAGAGGATGGCTCTCATAACTGGAACGTTCTACCATTACCGGGATACCAAACTGTTCCAGTTTCTCTTCCACCTCCGGATTATGGTGGATCATAGTTGATTCAATGGCAAGACCACAGCCTTCATTCAGGATCAGTTCATAATCCGGTGCATTGTACTTGCCTGCATAAATCATTTTTCCGGATTCCATGGCATCTTTTGCTTCCTGGATATACCATCCATTCTCCTGAGTTCCTGAAAGACGAATGCTGTCAATACCGTCAATTGCGCGGAAAAGATCCATGGCAGAGGTTGCTACCAGATAGATGTTGTTCAGCGGTTGTTGAATAACTGTGATATCTTTTTCAAGCCCCTTTGGAGCCTTTTTTCCCTCTGGAACTACAAGAAACTGTCCTTCCTGATTGATAGTGATCAGAGCATAGCCATCATTGTAATAGTCTACGCTGAATTCTTCTGCGTAGGAAAGTTCCATACTGTGATCATAGGTAAGTCCCGGGATATCCACAGGAGTTTTTGCATTGTCTTTATCTGCTGCGTATGCTGTACAGACAGTGCATATACAGATAATAAATAATGCAACTGATATAAAACCGATAAATATTGTTTTTTGCTGTTTCTTTATTATGTTTTTCATCTTCATAATTGTTTCTTTGTTTGTATATGATTATTTTGCTGTTTTTTCTGCTTCTTTGGCAGTTGTGGAATCAAAATTTAAGGTGTAGTCAATCTCGTGAGGCTCACTCATTGCTACTGTATCTGCTGTTACCTCCATCTCTGCATCAAATACGCTGACAGGGATTTCAAAAGTGGAGTTTCCATCTTTATTAACCGGCTCATATTTCTCACCATCCACAAGCATATAATCATAGTTCGGACTGCTCCATACGATAGTTGCTGTAGCTTTATCGCCTTCTACCTTAATGGCAGCAGGAGAATCAATGGTTGCTCTTCCTGAACCGCCTGTAAGAGTTACATCCATGGTATAGTCGCCATCTTCAAGATTCAGATCTGCCAGAGTCTTACCTTCACTTGTCTTACTGTCTTTCGCATCTTTGTCTGTGTCATCTGCTTTGGAATCTGCATCTTTATTTTCTTTATCATCTTTTTTTGCATCTGTATCATCAGATTTTACAGGATTTTTGACACTTACCTTATGGTCATACCATTTTCCTTTTGTTCCGATCAAAGCTACATCGAATTCTTCATCAATTGCGGGTACCGGGATATCAAATCCATATACTTCCTCACTCATTCCATCGCTGTATGTAACAGTATCTGTGGTTGGCTCAAGAACCTCTGCCCCGTCTTTCTGTGCATCTTCTGCCTTTCCGACGAAAAGGTTTACAATTTTCTTAGAAGCAAGGCTTACATGGATAGTCATCTTGCCATCCTTTACTGTAAGGGTTCCTTTTCCGTCGTTTGCTTCATTTACATGGAACATTCCGCTGTCTGTATCAAATTCTGCTGTGTAGGTGCCATCCTCTAATGTATCACCCTTGGATGCATCTGTTTCTTTATTATCTGTGTTTTCTGAATCAGCATCTTTTGCAGTGGTTTCTTCTGTTGCCGTATCAGTATCTGTCTTTGCAGCAACCGGGCTTGTACCGATCAGAGTGGCTGAAATAGTAAGTGCTGACATTAATAATGTAAATGAACGTTTCTTCATGATTATTTCTTCTCCCTTATCTTCATATTTTTTATAGTTTTTTTTATCGTGCTGTTCAACCCATCTGCTGCAGAGCAACAGGCTTTTGAACAGGTGATGGCAAATATATTATAGTAATTCCAGAAAATAATGCAATTAAGACAGTTCCTCTGGATCTTTCTCAGATGTGCGCACGTTACTGTGAACGGAATGAACAGAAACGTGCGAACTGTTTGCAGTATTTTATGGAATTGCTATGACTTCTTTTTTTCTTATCATATAATATATCTGCCCGGAAACTTTTGCAAGTTCTCCGGGCAGTTTATCTTGTTTGAACAATATTTTTTATTCAGCGTCAGCCTCTGCAGTATCAGCTGTTGTCTCAGCTGCGTCATCTGCCTGTGCATCGTCTGCACTGTCATCTGTTGCTTTGGCATCAGTATCTTCTGCCGCTGCATCGTCAGATGCTCCAAGAGAATCAATTGCTGCTTTTGTATGAGCCACATACAGATCTTCTACTGCTGCGATTCTTCCAAGACCTGCGATCTGACAGTCAACACTGTCGAAATCACCGGATGCCTCAAACTGAGATTTCCAGGAATCTGCATCATCACCAGCCATATCATTGTTAGCGTGGTCTCCGGCAACAACCATCAGAGGACGAAGGATTACATTCTTGAATCCTGCTTCTTTTACTTTCTCGATAACCTTGTCACATGCTGTGTCTTCCGGTTCTCCCTCTACAGTTCCGATGAAAGCGTTTGTGAATCCAAGATCATCCATCTGTGTCTGCATCTGGTCATAGGTTACGTTAGCTGTATGGGATGTACCATGTCCCATGAATACAAATGCTGTGCCTGCATCTGCTGCTGCTTTCATATCATCAAATCCAGCTTCCTTGCAAGCTTCATCTGTGATTGCCTGAGCAACTGCTTTCTTGTCATCATTGATCACTGTAGCGTCATCACCAACTTCACCGAGCATTGGCTCTGCAATTGCAACAGATTCAAATTTGTCTTTGTATCCATCAATTGCCTCTGTCATTTCATCATATTCTGCACCATGCATCAGATGTGTCGGCTGTACAACAAGATTCTTAACACCGTTAGCTACTGCACGGTCAAGAGCCTGCTGCATATTATCGATTACTTCATCATCTCTTGCCTGTACATGGTTGATGATAATCTGTGCTGTAAATGCACGTCTTACTGACCAGTCCGGATATGCTTTTGCAAGGGCATCCTCGATTCCTTTGATATCCTCTGCACGACTGTCGTTGAAGGATGTACCAAAGCTTACTACAAGAAGTTCGTTCTCACCGATCTCATCCTGGTTACGAGGATCATCCTGGGAAGCATCACCTGTGTCACGTCCAAAGTATTCAGGACTTGCTTCTTCACCTGTTACCAGCTCTTTCTGAGCATCTGTAAGTTTGTCCCATGCTTCTTTTGCTGCTTTACAGTCTTCGTCAGTTGTGTCTGTTCTTTCCTGAACATAAATCTTATCGATCAGGGCACCAACTTCGTCTGCGGCTTTCTGATCATCATCAGAAGCTTCTGTTGTATCATCAGATGCTTCCTCTGTATCTGCTGCATCTGCATCGTCTGCAGCTGCTTCTGTGTCATCTGCAGCCTCTTCTGTTGCTGCATCATCAGATGCAAAAGCAACTGTACCTGTTGCTGCTGTCATGGAACAGGTCATGGATACTGCCAGTAATAAGGCTAACATGGATTTTCTTTTCATTTCGTTTTTCCTCTTTTATTTCTCGTATTTCCGGACAATTGTATGCACAAAAAAGGCAACTGCATATTCTGCAGCTACCGCTTTCCCATAAATACATGGTTTATATGTACCAGATATATCTGTAATTTCCGATTCTGTCTGATTCATTTAATAAAAGAGCTATGTATCGTTATGAGAATACAGGTTCTGTATACCGCAGACCTTAAATTCTACGCCAAGGCAGTTCTCCTGACTTCGATCATCGCTGTTTCTCCCTTCCCGGTTTCCCAGTGGTCTCTGAAAAGCAGCTCCCATACACAGTGACGGTATCGCTCCGGATTCTCACCGGATTCTCTTTTGCGCATCAAGTACGATGCAACCTTTGCGTTATAACATTGCACATATTCAATTCGGATATTCTTTTTTTATCACATTTTACCAAAAATGTCAATACAATTCGTGTATATTTTCCTTTAATGTTTGGCATTAGTGTTACTGTTCACTCCGTTCACAGTAACGTAGCCAAAATTCATTCCAGATTGCCTGCGGCAATGGAATTTTGGCTTGTATGTATATTATCGCGTTATTCATTACACTTCTGTCAGGGCTTTGAAAAAACAGGTTCTGTTTCCGGTATGGCAGGCTGCACCGATCTGCTCTACTTTAGCAAGGATCGTATCATTGTCGCAATCCAGTGTAAGGGATTTTACAAACTGGAGATGTCCGGACGTAAGTCCCTTCGTCCAGAGTTCATTGCGGCTTCTGCTCCAGTAAGTCATTTTACCTGTTTCAAGAGTGGTATTAAATGCTTCTTCATTCATATACGCCAGCATCAGCACTTCGTTTGTCTGATAATCCTGGGCTATAACAGGTACCATTCCATCACTGTTTAATTTAAAATCAGACCATGCGATGCTGCTTTTTAAATTCACTGTATTTTCCATTTTCTGTCTCCATCTAATTTATTGATTGTCATAAATCATTTCGTAAATTTTCAAATTTTACAAACTGCCCTTGGTAGACAGAACATCTGTGATCCTTGGATCATAGGATGTGGCTGCGTCCAGTGCTTTGGCAAAACTTTTGAACATTGCTTCTGCTACATGGTGATTATTCCCACCTGCCAGAACCTTGATATGAAGATTCATGCCACAGGCATAGGAAATGGCATAGAAAAATTCTTTCACCATTTCTGTGGACATGTCACCAATCCTGTCTGTGGTAAACTCTGCATCCCATACAAAGTAAGGTCTTCCGGACAGATCGATTGCACAGAGCACCAGGGATTCATCCATAGGAAGGATGCAGCTTCCATAGCGCTTAATCCCCTTTTTGTCACCAATTGCTTCTTTTAATGCTGTTCCCAGAACAATTCCTGTATCCTCAATGGTGTGATGATCATCCACCTGAAGATCTCCATGGACTCTGACACTGAGGTCAAAAAGTCCATGACGGGTAAATCCATCCAGCATATGGTCAAAAAATCTCACACCTGTCTCAATATCAGAGTATCCGGTTCCATCCAGATTTATTTTTAATTTGATTTCTGTTTCTTTTGTATTTCTTTCTGCTGAGGCTTCTCTTGCCATGGTTAAGTCCTCTCTGTCTTACTTATTTTCAAACACTCTGAATCCATTGTTTTAATGCGCAAACTACAGTTTACATTATAGCAGATTTCAGATTCAAAGCCTTACCATTATTCTTCATCTTCATCCTCAAAACGAACTGCAATAGAATTTGCATGTGCAGTAAGCTGCTCAGAAGTTGCAAACTGAATGATATCTTTGTGTATATTACGCAGTGCGGATTTTGAGTAATATACAATACTTGATTTCTTGATGAAATCATCTACGGAAAGGGCTGAGAAAAATTTGGCTGTTCCGTTTGTAGGAAGTACATGGTTCGGACCTGCAAAATAATCTCCCAGTGGCTCGGAACTGTACTCTCCGATAAAGATCGCACCTGCATTCTTCACTTTCATCATATCTTCAAAGGGATTGGCTGTCACGATCTCCATATGTTCCGGAGCGATTTCATTGGCTGCCTCAATCGCCTCGTCCATATCCTCTGCGATCAGAATGTAGCCAAAGTTATCAAGAGATTTCTGAATGATTTCTTTTCTGGAAAGAACCTCCACGAAACCTTTTACTTCTTCATCTACTTTCTTCGCAAATTCCTCACTTGTAGTGATCAGGATAGCACATGCCAGTTCATCATGCTCTGCCTGGGAAAGAAGGTCTGCTGCCACAAAATGCGGATTAGCTGTCTCATCTGCAAGAACAAGGATCTCACTCGGTCCTGCAATGGAGTCAATGCTTACATAGCCATATACTGCTTTCTTTGCAAGAGCTACGAAAATGTTTCCGGGACCTACGATCTTATCTACCTTCGGAATGCTCTCTGTTCCGAAAGCAAGAGCACCGATTGCCTGTGCACCACCCACCTTATAAATCTCATCTGCTCCTGCTTCTTTGGCTGCTACCAGTGTGGAAGCGCATACTTTGCCATCCTTTCCGGGTGGTGTTGTCATAACAATATGCGGGACTCCTGCCACTTTCGCAGGTACAATATTCATCAGTACAGAAGACGGATAAACTGCTTTTCCACCGGGTACATAGACACCCACACGATTTAACGGTGTCACTTTCTGGCCAAGCATGGTTCCATCTGTTGTGCTTGTAAACCAGCTGTTCTGAATCTGCTTTTCATGATACTGACGGATATTGACCAGAGCTTTGCGGATCACTCCAAGAAGTGCAGGATCAATCTGCGCATAAGCCTCTTCAATTTCTGCATCTGTGACGCGGATAGTCTCTTTTGTCACATCAGCTTTGTCAAATTCTTTTGTATAGGCAAAAAGGGCTGCGTCCCCTTCATTTTTTACTTTATCAAGGATCTGAGCTACTGTGGATTCAAATTTCCCATAGTTATTCGGGCTTCTTTTCAGCAGATTCTCAAGAATATCCTTTGTTGATTCTTTTGTTAATTTTACTGTACGCATCTTTACATCTCCTCCTGAAGAACTCTTCTTAAGTCTTCAATAAGTTTACGGATTCTCTCATTTTCCATCTTCATGCTCACCTGATTGACTACCATTCTGGCAGACAGCGGGCAGACCTCTTCCAGCACCTTCAGTCCGTTTTCCTTCAGTGTACTTCCGGTCTCCACAATATCTACGATCACTTCAGACAGACCAACGATGGGTGCCAGTTCAATGGAACCGTTTAATTTGATCAAATCTACTGTCTGGTGTTTTCTGTTAAAAAAGTAATCCTTGGCAATATTTGGATATTTAGTCGCCACACGGATCAGCTGGTTGTTCTCCAGAACTTCTCTGGCACTCTCCGGTCCACAGACACACATCTTACATTTTCCAAATCCAAGATCCATCACTTCATAAAGCTTACGGCCTTCCTCCAGGATCGTATCCTTTCCCACAATTCCGATATCTGCCGCACCATACTCTACATAGGTAGGAACATCCGGCCCTTTTGCAAGGAAGAATTTCATCTTCAGTTCTTCATTGGTAAAGATCAGTTTACGGGAATCTTTATCTTTCATCTCTTCGCAGGTGATTCCTGCTTTCTCAAACATCTCCATTGTTTTGTTGGCAAGTCTGCCTTTTGTCAGGGCAACTGTCAGGTATCTCATGGCTTATCTGGCCTCCTTTTTCAAACGTAATGCCACACATCTGCTCTGCACGAAGTTTCTGTGCCTCTTTAATGGCTTCTGTACGGTTCTGTGGCTCGTATTCGATTACTTCCGGCTTCTCCTCTTTCTCAGAGATCAGTTTCTGGCTGGAAAGTGCAAGAAGAAGGTTATCTACTTCAAGGGCAAATCCGATAGATGCCGCAGGTTTGCCAAAGTGTTTCATCAGGCCATTGTAACGGCCTCCCTTGATCATAGGTTCACCGGTTCCGTACGTATATGCCTGGAAAATGATACCTGTATAGTACTGATATTTACTAAGCATTCCAAAATCGAAAGAGATATACTTTTCATATCCGTAGTTTTTCATAATCTCATAGATTTCTTCCAGTCTGGAAACTGCCTCCAGTGCGCAGGCGTTGTTTGTCAGACTTCTGGCTTTCTTTAAGACTTCTTCTGAACCAAACATCTGTGGGATTTCAGTAAAGGCTTTCTGCATACTGTCTTTAAGTTTCTGTTCTTCTACAAACTCTTCTACTCCGAAAGAATTTTTCTGCGAGATCAAAACACGAAGACGTTCTTCTGCTTCCGGACCGAGTTCGGCTTCTTTTAATAAGGATTTGAAGTAATCTACCTGCCCGACACTGACCTGAAATTCTGTAAGACCTGCTGTCAGAAGGCATTCCACTGTCATGGCAAGAAGTTCTGCATCTACATCTGCGGATTCATCACCGATCCGTTCTACTCCCATCTGTGTGGTTTCTTTGAGATGTCCTCTGTAGCTGGTGTTGTTGATAAAGGTGTTTCCTGTGTAGCAGAGGCTTACAGGTTCTTTGTCCGGGGAAAAGTAGGTTGCACAGGCTCTGGATACAGACGGGGTGAAGTCAGGTCTGAGTACCAGGGTATTGCCTTCTCTGTCAAAGAATTTGTAAAGTTCTTTGGATGGGATGGTTCCTACTTCGCGGCTGAATACTTCAAAGTATTCGAATGTCGGGGTTTCTATGTCTTCATAGCCATACTGGTGGAAGACGCGATGGATTTTCTCCTGTACCTTTCTTTTCTGGCTGCATTCGCCGTTGTAGATGTCTCTTACACCTTCAGGGGTGTGGAAAATACGCTGCATGGGTGGTCCTCCTCTTGGTTATGTTGTAATTCTTTTTGTTATTATTTTATATTTTGCTTTAGTGCGGTAACGTGCTACCAAAGCAATGTGTAACTAGATAGAATTATAATAGGTTTTCAAATAAATGTCAAGTACAGTTAATGTTATTATATTGTTGTTTTTGTCTATTCGTTATGTGTATTCAAAGGGACGCTCAGAAACATATTGTATTTGAGGTGCGGTTTCGGTATCTAAGAGCTTCTAAGTCTTCGGAAAATCTGCTAAAACCATGAGAAGAAAAGCCCGGAATTACTCGCTGTCGCTCAGACAAGGGGCTTTTCTTCTCATAACGCAGATTTCCTGAAAACTAAGAATCTCTAAGACACCTGCAAATGCACCTCAAATACAATATGTTTCCGAGCTGGTTTTCGCAATGCGGAAGATTATGATGGCTATAGCAAGTCTATTAACTAATACAGCGAATATTAAGTAACTGCTATATTGACTTGTCTGATTTTTCATCTGCAGCGTTGTCGTCAATCGCCGTAGCCACCGCTACGCCTCATTCCTCCGCCTTGCGGCTGAAAAAATCATCCTGCGTCAATATAGCAGAAACTTAATTTTCGCTGTACTAATGCATTTGAGGCAATTCAGCAGAGTGCGAAAAACAAGAAAGATACCTACAGGCGTGCTGACGCAGGATTTTACGCTCTGATGAACTGAATCAATAACATTATAAGAGGCTTGCTATAGTATGCCAGCAAGTTGATTTCTTCATAGTTACTGCCAATACACAGCGCAGAAATTTATTTTATTTCCGGTGCATTTGCAGGTATCTTAGAGTTTCTTAGGCAAAAAAAATCTGCGTTATGAGCCGGCTGTTTCACTGTCTGAGCGAAGTCTGCGACGGAGCGAGTTTGAGAAGACGGCTCATGCTTTTAGCAGATTTTTTTTTGCCTTAGAAACTCTTAGATGCCGAAACCGCACCGGAAATAAAATAAATTTCTGCGCGTCCCTCTTCTATTCCCGCTCATCAAGATCAATCTGAATCCCATCCAGAAAGGGCACAAGAAACCCGCTTTTTTTATTCAAATAATACTGAGATTCCAGTTCTTCGCGCCGGAAGCTCTTGCGGCCGCCTTCCTGCATCCGGTTCCAGAAAGTAAGGAGACTGCGCAGTGTAAGGTAATAGAACTGGTTTTCATGGCTGTAGAATATAAGGAAAAAAGCCACCCCTCCCTGCTTTTCAAATGCCTGCATAAATTCCACCTGATGAGGATGGATATTCGCAAGCGGAAAAGTATCCGCCGCACATTCTTTGGCATCAAAGCAGACAGGGATGCCCTGTACTGCTCCGATATAGTCTACAGTGCTTCGTTGCTCGAAATATGCCAGCGTAATATGACGGTTTTCCTTATCCATACGGACAGGTGTGATCGGAGTGGGAATTTTCTGGATAAGTGCCAGTCCCTTTTCTCTGTATTGTTCATTTGTACGATTTACAAGATCCTCCAGAGTGGATCCCCGCAAACCTCTGCTGTTCCATGTTGCCACTTTATTTCTCCGTAAATTTTATTTTCTACTTCAATAATTTTACCGACGGATAATACCTGATAACTGCCTTTCCGACAATCTCATCAAAGGTCACAAAACTGGTGCTTTTCCAGCAACGGGAGTCTTTGGAATGATTGCGGTTATCACCCAGGACGAAATAGCTGTTTTCGGGAACTTCATACGGGCCAAAGCTGCCCCTTGGTTTTTCCGGAACGAAACTGTCATCCAGAGGAATCTCTGAATCATTGATATAGACTTTGCCGTCCTTAATCTGTACTTTTTCTCCCGGAAGTCCGATGACTCGTTTGATGAAAAGCTTGCTTTCGTCATCCGGGTATTTGAAAATAACAATGTCAAAGCGTTCCGGATCTTTTATTTTTTTTGATATTTCATGTCCGAAGAAATCCAGATTGAGTCCATATGCAAGGCGGAATCCGAAAATACGGTCTCCTGTCATAATGGTTTTTTCCATTGATTCGGAAGGAATTTTGGCATTGATCAGTACTACGCTATTCACAAGCGTTACGATCACTACTACTATGATGATCATTTTTGCGTAATCCCATATTTCTTTCCAGATTCTCATGATAAGCCTCCTCAAGATTTTCCTCTTTGATGATTTTACAGAAAAGCTCCGGTGCCGGCGCCACAAAGGTCTGGTCTGTCTCCGGAATTACTAACCTGTATGCATGGAGAAGCTGATGCCTGACTCCATGGCGGATGTATTGCTTATTAAATTCAGAATCTCCGTATTTGGTGTCTCCAAGCAATGGATGTCCTGTTCCTGCAAGGTGAGCACGAATCTGGTGAGTACGGCCTGTGATCAGCTCAACTTCCAGAAGAGTTATTTTTCCGTTGCTGCCAAGAGGACGATATTTCGTTTCAATCGGCAGGGAATCTTTGAATTCCTGTCTGCTTACGATTACTTTGTTTGTTTTTTTATCTTTGTGCAGATAACCCCTGATATGATCCGGTTTTTCTATTTTGCCTTTTGTGAGGCAGAGGTAGTATTTGTGAAGTATTCTGTCGTGGAATATCCTGGACAGAAACTGCAGACCGGCAAGGCTTTTACCTGCACAGACCATTCCGCTGGTATTACGGTCAAGTCGGTTACATACAGAAGGTCTGAAGGTTTTGAGCTGTTCTTCTGTAAGGTCACCTTTCTTTAAAAGGTAGCCGGTCAGATATTCTACAAGGGACGGTTCCCCGTCATCTGCCGGCTGTGAAAGCATCCCTGCCGGTTTATTGATGATAATGATATCAGGATCCTCGTAAACAATATCCAGTTCGCAGTATGCTCTTGCTGCCTGACTGCTTCCTGCAAATTTATCGAAAGTTTCATCACTCAGAAACAGTTTGATGGTGTCGCCTTTGAGAAGTTTTTCGTTTCCTGTGGCTTTCTTTCCATTTAGAGTGATGTTCTTTTTGCGGAGCATTTTGTAAAAAAAACTTTTAGGTGCTTCTCTGAGAAGCTTGGCCAGATATTTATCAAAGCGCTGGCCCGCTTCATTTTCTTCTATAATAAATTCTTTCATATTTAATTGTTCCTGTATAATTATACCAAACTCCGAAATAACACATTGCTATAGATATATTTTGTAATTGAATTCCGGCGACTACAGACACAATGCCAGAATGGTCTGTCGGATCAGTTCGTTTCTGGAAAGATCCGGATATTTTTCGTCCGGGGTAAATTTGATTCCTTCTTCCAGACTTTCTCTGTGATCGTTCATGGAATCAAGACGTTCCAGGAACGGACGGAGATCTGTAAAAATTTTCACCGTCACTTTATAACCGTTTTTACGGATGATCTTCTGGGAATTGGTTTCCATGAAAGATGCATCGATTTTCGGATCACTGCTGTAAGCCACTACTGTATTTCCACATACTGCTGCTGCATCAATATAGGCACTTTTTTCATAAAAAGTCATGTAAAGTTCATATGCCATATCCAGACTGCCTGATGCTCATGGATTTTCTGATATAATCCGGCATCCATTGGTCTGCATTTCAGAATCATGATCAGATTCACCATGGATTTACATGCCGGAAGACAGCCAACTACAGTTACAACTGTCCAGACAGTCATTCTTGTCTTAAAATAGAACCAGGATGTAAAAAAGATGAATAAGGGTACTGCAAAAAGAATTGCAGTGATGATCAGGCGGCGTCTCTTTTCACTTCTGAAATATCCGAAATTCCCTTTGGATACTCTTGAAGATGTTTTCGCTTTACTTTGTTTTTTATTTCTGTTTTTCTTTTCTGTCACTTACGTCCTCCTCCGGAATTTTTCTTATGTATATTTCTGATAGTGTTCTTCTTTGCAGATGCTGAACTGTTTTTGTTGTTTTTGTTATTTTTGCTATTTCTGCTGTTTTTCGCATTCCGACTGCTGCCCTGAGTATGCTGTTGGCCTCCATGATTCTCTCGAAGCGGCCGGATCAAACATTTAGGGCCGTAACCTACCAGGTCCATTCTTCCGGTCATTTTGAGGCCTTCCAGCACCAGTTCTCTGTTTGCAGGATTCTTGTACTGCATCAAAGCTCTCTGTATTGCTTTTTCATGGGGGTTCTTCGGCACATATACCTTCTCACCTGTAAGAGGATGGATTCCCGTATAGTACATACAGGTAGAAAGAGTAGACGGGGTTGGATAGAAATCCTGTACCTGTTCCGGGGTAAAGCCAAGATCCCGGACATATTCCGCAAGTTTTACTGCCTCTTTCATGGTACATCCCGGATGGGAGGACATGAAATACGGGACAGCATACTGCTGCTTTCCTGTTTGCCTGTTTGCCGCATCATATTCCTTAAGAAACTGCTGATAAACGCTGTGACTTGGTTTTCCCATATACTTCAGAACCTGATCAGACACATGTTCCGGTGCCACACGCAGCTGCCCGCTTACGTGATGTTCCACCAGTTCACGCAAAAAAGTCTTGTCCCTGTCTGCCACCACATAATCAAAGCGTACACCGGAGCGGATGAATACCTTCTTCACTCCCGGGATCTTCCGCAGCTTCCGAAGCAGAGAAACGTAATCCGAATGATCTACAGTCAGGTTTTTGCATGGCGTGGGAAACAGACACTGCTTATTCTTGCAGACCCCTTTCGTGAGCTGTTTCTGACAGGATGGTTGTCTGAAATCTGCTGTGGGACCACCCACATCGTGAATATAACCCTTGAACTCAGGATCATTTGTCATTCTGGTAGCTTCTTCGATCAGAGACTCATGACTTCTGGTCTGAAGAATTCTTCCCTGATGAAAAGTCAGAGCGCAGAAATTACAGCCGCCAAAACACCCTCTGTTGCTTGTCAGGCTGAACTTGATTTCTTCCAGTGCCGGAATTCCGCCCAGCTTCTCATACATGGGATGAACTTTCTCCGTATAAGGCAGGGCATATACATCATCCATTTCCTCCTGCGTCAGGGGCAGAGCAGGAGGATTCTGTATAATATATCCCTTTGTCCCATAAGATTCTGCCATTGGTCTGGCGCTGAATGGATCTGTATTCTGATACTGAATGGCAAAGCTGTCTGCATAAACCTTCTTATTTACTTTTACTTCCTCATAAGAAGGAAGAATAATCGGGTCATAAACTCTCGACAGATCCCTGCACTTAAATACAGTTCCTGCAATATAGGTAAGTTCCTCTACCGGCAGTCCACTCGCCAGCGCATCTGCAATCTCTATGATCGAATGCTCACCCATTCCATAGGAAATCATATCTGCCCCGGAATCAAGGAGTACACTGTGTTTTACTTTATTCTCCCAATAATCATAATGTGCCAGTCGTCTCAGGCTGGCTTCAATCCCACCCAGGATAATGGGTGTCTTTTTATAAGTCTGACGGATCAGATTGCTGTACACGATCACCGCGCGGTCAGGACGAAGTCCCATCTGGCCTCCCGGTGAATAGGAATCTTTCTGCCTGTGCTTTTTAGAGACTGTATAGTGATTTACCATAGAGTCCATATTTCCCGCAGACACCAGAAATCCCAGTCGAGGCTCTCCAAATACCTGAATACTCTCCTTCTTTCTCCAGTCAGGCTGAGGAATGATCCCCACTTTATACCCACGACTCTCCAACAGTCTGCTGATGATCGCAGTACCAAAGGAGGATGGTCCACGTAGGCATCACCTGTAATATAGGCAAAATCTACCTGCTCCCACCCTCTCTGTTTCATTTCTTTCTTTGTTACCGGTAAAAAATCCTGCATTTATATTTTCCTCGTATGTATTATAGTCATGCGGATACGATCATCCGCCACACAGTTCTACATCTGCAGCAAACCTTTCAAATTATCATTTCCGGATAATAATCAGACATGATGATACACTGCCTGTGCCCGGTATCCTTCGGATATAATATCAAGCTGTCTGTGGAACCGCTTCAGCTGCTGAAGATCTTTTGTTTTAAATACTCTCAGGAACTCATCCTGAATCTTCATAATCTCCCGCTTATTTGCAATCTTGTACAGATTTTCAATGTTGATCAGAATATCCTTCACCAGATTAGACTGCATCTGTGACGAATTCTGTGCATCCATAATCTCATTCCGCACAGAAGACATCTCATGGTCAAGAGCATTAATGGCATCTGCTGCCTTGCTCAGACGTTCTGCCACATGCTCCGGCATATCCCCTTTATATTTATACTGCAGGGAATGCTCAATCGTCGCCCAGAAGTTCATAGCCATTGTACGGATCTGTATCTCCGCCTGCAGCTTCTTTGGCCCTTTGATCGTATCCACTGTATAATAAATAATCAGATGATAACTTCTGTAACCACTCTGTTTAATATGCTTCAGATAATTCTTCTCACTCTTTATAACCATATCGCTTCTCTTCTGGATCAGGGAAGCAACCGTCTCTATATCCTCCTCAAACTGGCAGATAATACGAACACCGGCAATATCCTCCAGTTCTTCTTCCATTCTCTCCATAGGAATATGCTTGCGCTGCATTTTCTCAAGAATACTGCTCACGCTCTTAACCCTGCCCTCCACCTGCTCAATCGGGCAGTAAACATCATTCTCTTTACATTCATCAATAATGTGATTGAATTTCACTTCCAGCTCTCTCACAGCCAGTTCATACGGGCACAAAATGCTTCTCCATAACTGTATTTCCATTTTCACTCGCTCCTTGCATTTCATACATTTTGTTATTATAGCATAGATTTTGAAAAATATCTCGCTAATATGAATAGTTTCTGTTTTTTTTAGAAATGCGGTTACTGTTCACACACCACTATCCCGCGAGGTGTTTTGGCATGAATATGCCAAAATCCCGAGACATACAAGCCAAAATTCCATTGCCGCAGGCAATCTGAAATGAATTTTGGCTACGTTACTGTGAACGGAGTGAACAGTAACGAAATGCTTAGTTCCGCATTCTGATACAGTATATGCAAAGCACCGGACATATAG
>ENA-OQCE01000491-OQCE01000491.1-human-gut-metagenome-genome-assembly--contig:-NODE-491-length-19035-cov-2.947853_pt1 | contig 19035 bp, 16 predicted proteins | sample MGYA00242495_ERZ504572 | MGnify/ENA primary metagenome ERZ504572 (study PRJEB26092, sample SAMD00036228) | human gut metagenome | host: Homo sapiens | study: EMG produced TPA metagenomics assembly of...
CTTCTGCCTCTTTCTTTTTTCTTATCTTCTTCGGCTTTTTTGTCATCGTTGGGTTCACTTACCCGAACCGGTTCCTTGAACCGCTGGGACGCTCAAAATCTTCCACAGGCAGTTCTTCGACGGCATAAGTCATAAAGGTCCGCCACAAGGTGGCCGGTTCACCGCCGCCCGTCATCCCGCCTAAGGATCATTGTTGTCGTCGCCGATCCAGACGGCAGCGGCCAGATTCGGTGTAAAGCCAACGAACCAAGCATCGCGGTATTCACTCGTGGTCCCCGTCTTGCCGGCAGAAGGCCGGCTGATGGCAGCACCGCGCCCGGTACCGCGGGTCATGACATCCTCCATCATGCTGATCAGCATATAGACGCTGCTCGGTTTAGCTACGGTAACAGGATCTGCTTTGTGTTCATAGATGGTCTTGCCGTTCCGGTCCACAATCTTGACGATCGGTGTCGGTTTGTTGAATTTCCCCATGTTGGCAATGGCACCATAGGCACCGGCCATTTCAAGGGGCGTGACGCCGTGGGTGAGGCCGCCCAAGGCCATGGCTGAGTTGTCATCGGACTGGTCCATCTTCCACAAGGGTCGTGATGCCCATTTTCTTGGCAAGCTTCAAGACATTACTGTTGCCGTATTTTTCACTGATCTTGATGGCTGGAATGTTGTACGAATAGGTGAGGGCCCGACGGTAGGTCATCTTGCCGTGGAAGCGGCGGTCATAGTTCTGCGGGTTCCAGCTGCCAGGAATCGGGGAGTCATCGACAATATCATTTGGCGTGGCGCCATGCTCCAGGGCATTAAGGTAAACAAAGGGCTTGAAAGCGGAACCTGGCTGGCGCTCTGCCATGACGGCCCGGTTGAATTGGTCCGTCCCGCGGCCGCCGATCATGGCCTTGATGTATCCTGTCTTCGGATCGATTGCCACGATGGCTGACTGAGGCTGCTTGAGCTTATTGTTGTCCGTGTAGTAGGTCGGCGTCAGGGCAGCGGCCCGTTCGGCGGCTTTCTGCATGGTCGGGTCAAGGGAGGTGTAAACCTTGAGCCCTTGCTTATAGACGGCATCAGGACCAAATTTATCAATGAGGATCTGGATGCAGTAGTCGATGAAATAGCTCTTGGAGCCGGGATTTGAAGTCAGGCTCTTATATTCGAGCTTTTCCTCACTTGCTTTTTTGTGCTCTTCCGGCGTAATGAAATTATACTTTTCCATCTGGCTGAGGACTGTTTCCTGACGGGCCTTGGCTGCCTTCGGATTGGCTTTCGGGTTGTAGTAGTTCGGGCTCTTGGGGATGCCGGCAATCATAGCGGCCTCGGCAAGATCCAAATCTTCAACATGTTTCCCAAAGTAGGTATTGGCTGCCGTTTCGACCCCGTAGGCCCCTTGACCGAAGTAAATCTGGTTCATGTACATTTCCAGAATTTCCTTTTTGGTGTACTTCTGTTCAATCTGGAGTGCAATGAAGGCTTCGTGGATCTTTCGCGTCAGCGTCCGTTCCTGCGTAAGGAAGTAGTTTTTGGCCAGCTGCTGGGTAATGGTACTGCCGCCTTGGACCTCATCATAACGAATGTAGGTGTAGATGGCGCGGGCAATCCCTTTGAAGTCAATTCCGCCGTGTTGGTAAAAGCGGATGTCTTCAGCTGCAAGGAACGCGTTCTGCAGGTTTTTAGGTACCTTACTGATGGAAACGGGGATACGGTCTTCTTCGGAATCAACGGTCGAAATCAGGTCGCCATTGATGTCATAGAACTGGGACGACGCCATGGGCACCATATCTTTTGACATAATCTTGGCTGTTGTGAACTTTGCAGGGCAAAGAAAGCCGTGAGGGAAATGAACCCTACAAGGATCAGGGCAAGGACAGCCGAAAGAATCATGCCTCCTAATTTTTTCTTTTCCCGAGGGTTTCGGGGCTTGAGGAGATTCCTCCAGTTTCTTTTTCCTTTATACGTCATTGTGTCAGCTCCTGTTTCTAGATTGATCTGATGGAAAAAGCAAATAGCTAACCGTATTATATCACAACTTGACGGACTGCAATAGAAATTCTTTCCGAATTCGCATGCCTTGTGGCCCTCGAAAGGGGAAGGGAGGGTAGGTCCTTCTTCTTTTGGGACTTTCAATATGATATAATGTAAGTTCAAAATTCTGTTATGCTATTTTCTTTCTATATATAAGGAGATTTTCATGAGACGAGAAGATGTTGAACTTTTGGCCCCGGCTGGGACCTGGGAGGCCCTTGAGGCGGCTGTTTTTGCCGGTGCCGATGCGGTTTATCTGGGTGGCTCTGCTTTTGGCGCTCGGGCCTATGCCGAAAATTTTGGCCCTGAAGAACTGCAGCGGGCCATCACTTTTGCTCACCTGCACCATGTTCGTATCTATGTCACGGTCAATACCCTTGTCACTGATGAGGAAATGAAGGCGCTGGGGGACTATGTCACGTTCCTCAGCAATATCGGTGTTGATGGCATTATTGTCCAGGATCTTGGCATCATCCGGCTTTGCCGCCGCACGGTACCTGAACTGGAACTGCATGCCAGTACGCAGATGACCATTACCAATTCCGCTGGTGCCATCTTTGCCTACCATCAGGGTATGCCCCGTTCTGTCATGGCTAGGGAAACCACCTTAAAGGACTTAAAAACAATCTGTCAAAAGACGCCTGGTGAGATCGAGACGTTCATGCATGGCGCACTCTGCATCTGTTATTCCGGTCAGTGCCTTATGTCAAGCCTCATCGGCAGCCGCAGCGGAAACCGGGGCCGCTGTGCCCAGACCTGCCGCATGCCCTATACCTTGGTCAACAAGGAGGGAAAGGACATGCTCCAAAACGCTGATGCCGGTCAGTATCTCTTGAGTCCAAAGGATATGAACACCCTTGACATCCTCCCCCAACTCATCGAAACCGGCGTTCGGTCCTTTAAAATCGAAGGGCGCATGAAACGGCCTGAATACGTGGCCGTCGTGACAGATATCTACCGCCGCGCCATTGACCGCTATTTCACAGGCAAGTACGTTGTCCCTGAAAAAGATCGTGAACACATTGAACAGATCTTCAACCGTGATTTTACGACGGCCTACCTTGAGAAAAAGCCGGGCCGCACCATGATGAGCGACCGCCGCCCTAATAACCGCGGCATCCTTCTGGGCCGGGTTGTTTCTTTGAATAAAGATCACACGGAAGGAACGGTCAAGCTCGAACGGACCCTACATTTGGGCGACGGCCTGGAATTTTGGGTGAGCGTCGGCGGCCGCGTGGGAACGACTGTCGATTCCATGACGGTCAATGGCAAGAACCGTGATGTAGCCGAAGTCGGTGAGAAGGTCACCATTTCCGTGCCTCGGGGCATCCGTCTCAACGACCGCGTCTTCCGGACAAATGATCACGAACTCATGACCTATGCTGAAAGCTTCTTTGGTCCAGACCATAAAAAACGTATTCCCCTGTCCTTTTATGTGACAGCTGCCTCGGTGAGCCCATGACCATAACGGCCACAGATGATGAAGGGCATACAGGGACAGCGCAGACCCGTTTTATCGTGGAAAGAGCCCGCAAGCATGCCCTTGATGAAACCGTGGTACGCAAACAGGTGGACCGTCTGGGCAACACGGAATTTTCCTTGGGGAGCTTGCTCCTTACGTGTGACGACAATGTCATGGTTCCCATGAGTGAGATCAATGAAGCGCGCCGTCTTTCTGTAGAAGCCCTCACGAAAGCGCGCCTTGAGGAGTTTTGTCCGCCCCGCCAAAAAGTCCAGTGGCACGACCGCTATCTGTCCCAGCCAGTCAATCATTCCCTGCGTCGCCATGCTGAACTGTCCGTCCATGTCGATACCTTGGACAAGGCCAAAGCTGCCCTTTCAGGCGGCGCCGACGTCTTATTGTTGGCGGCGACAGTTTTACCCTGCCTCTTTTGACGCTGAAAGACCTCGAGACCCTTGGTCACTGGTCCGGGAAAAGGGAAAGAAGTGGTATATCGGCACGAGCCGTGTTGTTTCCGAAGGACAGCTTTCCTACTATGATCAGGTCCTTCCTCGTTGGCAGGCCCTGTCGCCTGACGGTATCGTCGTGAGCAATAACGGCCTTGTGGAAAAGGTCCTTGCCCAGGGGCTTCCTTTGTGGGTTGATTGGGACCAAAATACATTTAATAGCCAGAGTATCCTTTTCTGGCAGGAGCTTGGTGCTGAGGGCATCACGCTGTCTCCGGAACTTACTCTCTCCCAGGTCGAGGGCCTTGCAAGAAAATCAAACCTGCCCTTGGAGTGCCTTGCCGAAGGCTCCCTTGAAATGATGGTCTCTGAATATTGCGTAGAGGGCAGCTTCCTTGGCCATCTTGACCAGGGCCACTGCGATTATCACTGCAAGGAAGCAGGTTTTCTCGAGGACCGGAAGAAAGTCCGTTTCCCGTTGAAACAGGACCAATTTGGCCGGATGCATATCCTCAATGGGCAGCGCTTTCCATGCTGGCCCATGCAAAGAAAATGGAGAAGATGGGTCTTGCCCGGCTGCGGTTTGACGCCCGGAATGCTTCTGTCGAAGAGACCGGCGTCCTGACCGCCATGTACCGGGGCGTTCTTGACGGGGTGACCCTTGTCGAGGAAAATGAACCGGGAACCACGCGGGGCCACTATTTTAGAGGTGTCTTATAATGGCAAAATTTGCAATCAATACCTTGGAATTTACCAAAGTCAGGGAAAAGCTTAGCCAGTACGCCGGTACGGCCATGGGGCAGCGTCTTGCCATGGAACTGATGAGTTCTTCCCGCTTTGAGGAGGTCAAGCTTTCTCAGGAAGAAACTGCGGAAGCGGTCCGCATCCTAGATGAAGGACGACGTATCCCCTTAGGGGGGATTACCGATATTTCCGGATTGGTGAAACGTACCCGTGTTGGCAGCCTTCTTGATCCGGAAGAATTCAAGGCCATCCAGGATGCCATTTCGGGGATGCTGGACCTTAAGGCATTCCTTAAGGAAGTCAGCGAGACGGCACCAGCCCTTGTGCGTTACAGCGATGAGCTCCATGATTTCTCGCGCCTTTCTAAGCAGCTTTCCAGCGTCCTTGATGAAAAAGGCAATATCAAGGATACGGCCTCTGTGAAGCTCTCAGGCCTTCGGACGGGCATCCTCGTTGCCCGCAACCGGGTAAAGGATAAGCTTTCCGACCTCCTGCATGACCCAAACAACCAGAAATATTTTCAAGATGCCCTCGTCACCATGCGTGAGGATCGGTATGTCATCCCCATCAAGCAGGAATATCGCCTCAATTTTCCCGGCATTGTCCATGACCAGTCGTCAAGCGGGGCAACGCTCTTTATTGAGCCTATGGCCGTTGTTAACCTCAATAATGACATCAAGAAGTATGTCCTTGAAGAAAAGGCGGAAGTAGAAGCATCCTGCGAACGTTGACAAGCCATGTAGGGGCTGAAGCAGACCATATCCTTGAGAGTCTTGCCGTTGTGGCCCAAGTGGACCTTATTTCGGCCAAGGCCCTCTATGCCGAGGCGCTTGGGGCGCGGCGTCCATGATGGTCCTTGATCATCATCTGCGTATTGTCAAGGGCCGCCATCCCCTTTTGGAACAGGAATCTATTGTACCCCTTGATATTGAGCTGGGGCAGGACTTCACGACGCTCCTCATTACGGGACCTAATACGGGCGGCAAGACTGTCGCCTTAAAGACCGTCGGCCTTTTTGCCTCATGGCCCAGGCGGGGCTCTTTCTTCCTGCTGAAGAAGCAATTTTTCCTGTGTTTTCCGGGGTTTACGCCGATATTGGCGATGAACAGAGCATTGAACAGAGCCTGTCCACTTTTTCCGGTCATATGAAGAACATGATTTCCATTATAAGGGAAGCCACGGATCGCGATCTGGTCCTTGTCGATGAAGTCTGTGTCGGGACCGATCCGACAGAAGGGGCAGCCCTTGCCATGGCCATGATTGAGCATTTTTACAAGGCCCATGTCCTTACGATCATGACAACGCATTACAGCGAGCTCAAGACCTTTGCCTATGAACATGAAGGCATGCAGAACGCCAGCGTTGAATTCGATCCGGAAACGCTGCGCCCGACCTACCGTCTTCTCATGGGGGTCCCGGGAAGCAGCAACGCCTTTTATATCAGCCGCCGTTTAGGTCTTCCTGAAGACATCCTTGATGAGGCACGGACCTTTATCAATGAGCGGCACAGCAATATGGAACGGGTGCTTCAGAACCTTGAAGGAGAGAGGCGGGAATATGAAAGCCGCAAGGATGAAATTGAGACGCTGCGGCGGGAAACGGAAATTCTCCGCAACCAGCTGAAAGCAGAAAAGACCCGCCTTGAAAAGAGTCGAAATGACATCCTTCGCAAGGCACGGGATGACGCAGATGAGCTTTATCGCAATGCTCGCCGTGAAAGCCAAGGCATCCTAAAGGAACTGCGGGCCCAGCAGAATCTTGTGGAAAGTGCCAAAGTCGAACGGCTGGCTGAGATGAGCCGCAAGGCCCTTAGTAAGAATTTTTCCATTTCGGGTCGCACGGAGCCGGAAGGGCAGGGCCTTACAAGCGGCAATGCGGCTGTTGGCAAGGTGGTCTTTGTCAAGACCTTGGGCCAGGAAGGAAAGATTACGGCTGTCAATGGCCGTGATGTGACGGTTGCTATTGGTGTCATGAAGATGAATGTGTCCATGAAGGATTGTATTCTCACAAAGGCCCAGCCAGTTTCGCCGCAAAAAACGCACCGGACGCTTAAGAAAAGTTCCGGCAGCCGTCATGAGTTCTTTGTCAAAAAGGCCCAGGACACGTCTGTACAGACCGATGTACGGGGGAAAACCGTGGATGAAGCCATCCCTGACGTGGACAAGGCCATTGATGATGCATTGCTTGCCGGCATGGACCGCTTCCGCTTGGTTCATGGAAAGGGCACGGGCATGCTTCGCAAAGGACTGTTGGACTATCTCAAGCAGCATCCTAATGTGAAAAAAACGGAAATGGCACCTCTTAACGAAGGCGGTTTTGGAGCGACCATCGTGTACGTCAAATAGGGGAACCATCCGGCCCATACAGGAGCCTTATGGAAAAACTCCTTGCCTTTTATATCTATTAATGATAAAATGTTTCGGTAAAGCTAATTGGTGGAGGTGAAAACATGCCGAATATTAAGTCTTCCGTTCGTAGCGTCAAGACTGATGCTGAGCGCCGCGCTGCCAATGGCCCCGTCAAGGCGGAAATCCGCAGTACTGCACGTAAGGTTGAAGCTTTTGCTGCTGCTGGTTCCAAGGATGAGGCTCAGGCCGCTCTTAAGACCGCTGCAAGCTTACTCGATAAAGCTGCCCGCAAGGGTACGGTGAACAAATTTGCTGCTGCTCGCAAAAAGTCCCGTTTAGCCAAGAAAGTCAACGCAGTCAAATAAGACAGTCCAAAAGACTGACAGCCATTCGGCTGCCAGTCTTTTTGCTATATGGAAGCTTTTTCAGGAGCGGCTTTTTACAAGGAGCCATCCTTCATGCTATAATGAAAAATAACCCCCACGCGGCTTACGCCGCGCGGTGTTTTTAGCTTACTGAAATCTTGGAGGTAGAATCAATCCATGGCACAGACCCATAGAATCCGGAATTTTTCCATCATTGCCCATATCGATCATGGAAAATCCACGCTTGCCGACCGCCTCATCGAAAAGACGGGAACCCTTTCCAAGCGAGAAATGGAAGACCAGATCCTTGACAATATGTCCCTTGAACGGGAGCGGGGCATCACCATCAAGGACCAGGCTGTCCAGCTTGATTACCATGCCAAAGACGGCAATGATTACATCTTGAACCTCATTGACACCCCGGGCCATGTCGACTTCAACTACGAGGTTTCCCGAGCCCTTGCTGCCTGTGAAGGCGCACTCCTTGTCATCGATGCGACCCAGGGCATTGAAGCGCAGACCCTGGCCAACGTTTACCTTGCAATGGAACATGACCTTGAAATCATCCCGGTCATCAACAAGGTGGATCTTCCCAGTGCTGATCCTTGCCGGGTCATCAAGGAAGTGGAGGATGTCCTGGGTATTGATGGGGCGGAATCGATTCTTTGCTCAGCCAAAACGGGCCTTGGCATCGATGAGGTCCTAGAGGCTGTCGTTAACCGCATTCCGGCCCCCCAAGGGGACGATGCAGCTCCGCTGCAGGCGCTCATCTTTGACTCCAAATTTGACTCGTATAAAGGGGTCATGCTCTACTTGCGTGTGGTCAATGGCTGCCTTAAAAAGGGCATGACCATTCGTCTCATGGCAACAGGGAAGGTCTATGAAGTCACGGAAGTGGGTGTCTTCAAACCGGCCCTCGTCAATGTCGAGGAACTGGGGGAAGGCATGGTCGGTTTCCTTGCCGCGTCCATCAAGAACGTCCGCGATGCGCGGGTGGGGGATACCATTACGGATGAAAATCATCCCGCTGCCCAGGCCCTGCCTGGTTATCGCAAGGCTACCCCCATGGTGTACTGCGGCCTTTATCCTGTGGAAAATTCCGATTATGACAATCTCCGCGATGCCCTGGAAAAACTGCAGCTCAACGACGCTTCCCTCATGTTTGAGCCGGAAACTTCCTCCGCCCTGGGGTTTGGTTTCCGCTGCGGCTTTTTGGGACTCCTTCATATGGATGTCATCAAGGAGCGTTTGGAAAGGGAATATAACCTTGCCTTGATAACAACCGCGCCCAACGTCATCTACGAAGTTGTCCGGACAAATGGGGATGTGGAAATGGTGGACAATCCCTCCCTTTTCCCGCCCCAGACTGTCATCGACCATGTAGAAGAACCTTTTGTCAATGCCACCATCATCGTTCCCAAGGAATATGTGGGACCTGTAATGGAACTGTCCCAAGAAAAACGTGGGGAATATGCCAATATGACCTATCTTGATGAAAACCGGGTCATGCTCCACTACAGCCTGCCTTTAAGTGAAATCATCTTTGATTATTTTGACCGCTTGAAATCCGTATCCCGCGGTTATGCCTCCCTTGACTATGAACTGTCGGGATATCGGCCCAGCGATATGGTCAAAGTCGATATCCTCCTAAATGGGGATCCTGTCGACGCGTTGTCGGCCATTGTCCATCGGGACCGCGCCCAAGTACGGGGCCGCGCCCTTGTGGAAAAATTGCGCAAGATCATTCCCCGGCAGCTTTTTGAAATCCCCATCCAGGCCGCAATCGGAAGCAAGATCATTGCCCGTGAGAACGTCAGTGCCCTGAGAAAGGACGTTCTTGCCAAATGCTATGGCGGTGATATTACGCGTAAACGTAAACTTCTTGAAAAACAAAAGGCCGGGAAGAAACGGATGAAACAGGTTGGCTCCGTGGAACTGCCCCAAGAAGCCTTCATGGCCATCCTTAAAATGGATGAAAAGTAAGCATTTCCTTGCTTGCGGGGATTGTCCTTTCTTTACCTAGACTGGCGGACAGTTCTTTTTTCATAAAAAGCAAAGAAGGGGGCCTTTGTCATGAAGGCTGACAAGAAAGAAAACGCTCTCCTTAAGGGAAAAGTAAGCTCGCAGGACCTAATCTTCTCGGTCCTTTCAGAAAAAATCAAAAAGGGAATCCTTTCGGCTGGTGAAGAATTGAAACAGGTGGAACTGGCCAAATCCTTTGGTGTTTCTCGGATGCCTGTAAGAGAGGCTTTGAATCGTCTCGTGGCAGAAGGTTATGCCGAAAAGCTTTCCAACCGCCACATCATTGTGCGGGGAAAAAAAGGTTCCCCTGATGGCTTGGATCTACCCATGCAGGAAAAAATAAAAAGAACCGCTCAAAAATACGGCCATCCAGCCTATCAATCTCTTGCCCGCGCGGGAACAGGTCGCCTCCTATTTGCGCAAGGCTATTTTCCGTAAGGAAATCGAGACGGGAACGGTCCTGACTTTGGAAGAAACGGCCCGCAGGATGGGTGTATCCGTCACCCCTGTGCGGGAAGCTCTGCAGCTGCTTTCTTCCCAGGGACTCGTCCGGCTGCGTCCCAATAAAGGTGCCGTTGTTCTAGGCATGAGCACTAAGAACATTCGTGACCACTATGCCGTGCGCGCGCTCCTTGAAGGCGAAGCTGCTTATCTTGCAGCGCAGGAAGGGACCGATATTTCCGGCATTGAAGCTGTCTATAAAGATATGAAGCGATCCCTTGCGGAGAAAAATTACAGTGCTTATAAGGACTACAACGAAAGCTTTCATATGGCCATTTGGAAAGCCTGTGGCAATGAGAAATTGGAACATCTTGCAGCCAATCTATGGAGTGGTCTATCCATGGGATATCTGGTCACCGAAGAGGAATATGCCAAGATTTCCAGCATAGAGCACGATGAGCTCATGCAAGCCCTGCGGGCCCATGACGGCAAGCGGGCGAGGGCGCTCATGGTTGCCCATATGAAGCGCAGCATGGAAGACGTGCTCACCAATTACCGCAGCTTTGTCACAAGGGAGAAAAATAAAAAATGGATATATCTATTTTATAAACAAACAAAAATGGATAGCAGTGCCTGCGTTGGCGCACTCGTAGAGACGAGATTTTCCAAAAGTCACAAAGTGATTTTCGGAAAGTCTCTTTTTTTATGAGCAGAATGGAAAACACCTGATAAAAACTCGACTAATTAGATAATATTCGTAAGAGCATTTCGTTAATTGTATGGAAAAAACAGAAAACTCTATGATTCTCTTGACGAAATATCAAATTTGGAATATAGTCTAATCAAGAAATGGATACTTTATTAAATATAAAATACAAATGTACATTTTAAAATGTATCCAATGGCGCCAATTCTATCTAAGGGAGGAATTGCTATGTCACCCGTTGCCATTACGTTGGCACTGCTCTTATTTGTTATTGTTATGTTTGTTTGGGAAAAGATTCCACTGGCGGTTACGTCCATCATTGCGCTCCTTGTCCTGGTTCTTACAGGAGTCCTCAGTCCCAAGGATGCCTTTGGTGGTTTTGTCGATAACAATCTGATCCTTTTTGTTGCTATGTTCGTGATTGGGGGCTGCTTTTTTGAAACCGGTATGGCCAATCGGGTGGGCGGCATCGTCACCAAATTCGCCCATACGGAACGGGAACTCATTGTTGCGGTCATGCTTGTGACGGGCATCATGAGCGGCTTTCTTTCCAATACAGGAACGGCCGCTATCTTGATTCCAATCGTCATTGGAACGGCATCAAAATCTGGTTTTTCCCGTTCCCGCCTGCTCCTTCCCCTCATCTTTGCTGCTGCCATGGGCGGGAACCTCTCCATTATCGGCGCTCCGGGCAACCTTTTAGGAAAAGCCGCGCTTCAGAATGTAGGTGTTGAAATCAGTTTCTTTGAATATGGCTTTGTCGGTCTTCCTATTCTTCTGATCAGTACGGCCTTCTTTGCCTGTGTCGGGTATCGTTTCCTGCCGGAAAAAACGAAGAACATGGGAGATTCCATGTATGATGAGGAGCAGGACTTTTCCGATGTGCCGCGATGGAAACAAATGGTTTCCTTGGTTGTCATGGTCCTTACCATTCTTGCCATGATCTTTGAAAAGCAGATTGGCATCAAGTTCTATCTTTCCGGCTGCATCGGTGCAGTTGTCCTTGTGGCCTGCGGCGCTATCAGCGAAAAGGCGGCCTATCGTTCCATTGATATGCAGACCATCTTTGTTTATGGCGGCACCTTGGCCCTTGCCAAAGCCTTCAAAAGACAGGCGCCGGCAAGATGATTGCTGACACGGTCATTAGTGCCTTGGGACCCAGCGCGTCTCCCTTTGCTCTGCTCGTGGTGGTCTTTCTCCTCGCGACCCTCATGACAAACTTTATGAGCAACTTTGCCACGACTGCCCTTCTCGTACCAATCAGTCTCAATATCTCAGCCGGAATGGGGGCGGATCCCAAGGCCGTTGTCGTCGCTACCGTCATTGGAGCGTCCCTTGCTTTTGCCACTCCTATCGGGATGCCGGCCAATATGATGGTCTTTGCCCCAGGTGGGTATACGTTCAATGATTATGTCAAGGCAGGCCTTCCGATGATTGTGGTTTCCGCTATTATCAGTCTCATTTTGCTTCCCCTCATTTTCCCATTTTATCCTTGAGAAAATGATGAACCATATCAAGCTAGGCAGTTATTAATAAGGAGGAATTTTTAAATGTCACACACTGAACAAGTTGAACAGATGACCGATATCATGGCTCGGTTTGTCGGGTATACGTCCAAGGTCCTGCCGGACGATGTTGCAGACAAATTAAAGGAACTGGCTTCCAAGGAAACCGTACCCATTGCCAAACTGCTATATGAAACCTATGAAAAGAACATGGAGCTTGCCAAAAAGCTTGACCGTCCGTCCTGTCAGGATACGGGCGTGCTGCAGTTCTTTGTAAAATGCGGGACCAAGTTCCCTCTCATTGACGACTTGGAAGCACTGCTGCGTGAAGCCGTGATCCGCACGACGGTTACGACCCCGCTCCGTCATAACAGTGTAGAAACCTTTGACGAATACAATACGGGGAAAAATGTCGGTAAAGGAACCCCTTCCGTATTTTGGTCCATTGAACCAAACTCTGATTCCTGCGAAATCTATACCTATATGGCAGGCGGTGGCTGCACCTTCCAGGTCATGCCATGGTCCTGATGCCAGGGGAGGGGTATGAAGGCGTTACGAAATTTGTCCTTGAAAGAATGGTCAGCTATGGCCCGAATGCCTGCCCTCCTTTCCTCGTTGGTGTTGGTGTTGCAACCAGCGTTGAAACAGCGGCCCTTAATTCAAAACTGGCCTCATGCGTCCTGTCGGGTCCCATAACCCGAACGAACGGGCAGCCAAGATGGAACGGCTCTTGGAAGAAGGCATCAATAAGATTGGCCTAGGCCCGCAGGGTATGACAGGATCGGCCTCTGTACTGGGCGTCAATATCGTCAATACAGCCCGCCATCCATCGGCCATCGGTGTTGCCGTGAACATTGGCTGCTGGAACCATCGCCGCGGTCACATCATCTTTGATAAGGATCTGCATTATACTGTTACTACCCACAAAGGAGCTGAATTTTAATGGCTAAGATCATCCTTCATACGCCCATCAAGGACGAAGACATCAAGAACCTCAAAATCGGTGACATTGTCTATCTGACCGGTCACATTACGACCTGCCGTGACGTTGCCCATCGCCGCCTCATCGAGGAAAAAAGAGAACTTCCCGTTGACCTCAAAGGCGGGGCCATCTTCCATGCCGGGCCGATTGTCCGCCCCATTGCCGGCGAAAAGGATCGCTTCGAAATGGTCTCCATTGGACCGACGACTTCCATGCGAATGGAAAAATTTGAAAAGGCCTTCATCAAGGAAACGGGCGTCAAGTTGATTGTCGGTAAAGGCGGCATGGGGGAGGGAACCCAGGAAGCCTGTAAGGAAGATACTTGTATCTTCTGCGTTTTTCCGGCTGGCTGCGCCGTTGTCAGTGCTGTCAATTTCAAGCAGATCATTGACCGTAAGTGGGAAGACCTGGGGATGCCGGAAACCCTGTGGACCAGTGAAGTCGATACCTTAGGGCCCTTGATTGTCGCCATTGATACTCACGGGGACAACCTTTTTGAAGAAAATAAGAAGAAATACCGTAAAACGGCGGAACAGGTCTATGCTGAAATCAGCAAGCAGGTTGGGTTCATAAAGTAATCAGGTCGTTCCCTAACTCAGTAAGTCTCTGAATCAATCGGCCATTTTCTTACGAATTTGTAAGAAAATGCCGATTTTTATATATAAATTAAATGAGTAATTCGTTTAAAGTGAAAGTTGTATTCTGTGAATATAATCGATTTTTAACTATGATTACCAATAATATATATATTATGAATCTATTTTATTTAAAAAATATTATTGACATATAACAAAATTCCTTATAGAATGATGAGACATGAATAAGGATATAAATATAAAAAAAGAAACTAAAATAATTAGTTATCATTAAAACGCATAATATTCTGTAAATAACAAACTTAGTTTACGAAACGATTCATTATGCCTATTTTACAATTTGAAAAGAGAAAAAATGGATAAAAGAGAAAAATACCATGGGGGACTGAAGGAAAACAAGGAGGAGACCGATGAGAGGGACAATGAGCTTGCGTAAAAAGATTGCTATCTTGACCATGGCATCTATGACCGTATGGGGAGTGACCGCGCTTTTGCCTTTTAATCAAGGCAGGATTGTGGGAAATGTGGGGTACGCAGCGGAAATCACGCCGGAAAAACAGGTCTCGATGGATTATAAGACATCAGGCGGTACGACTGCCCAAACAACGGGAGATCTATACTATGCTTTCATTGATTCAACCAATTCATGGTGGGGCCACGCAGGGCAAATCTTTGTTACTGATAGCGGCAGCATTGGAACCGCAACGGCACCTCTTGCGCTATACGGACAGGTCCTAGGCGGCCAATACAATACGGCCAGCGGAAATTATTCCGTTGTTTTAGGGGGATCGGGAAATACGGTCTCTGGCGTTTATTCTGTTGTTACGGGCGGCGCCAATAATATAGCTTCAGGGAGAAACTCCATTGTTGTAAGTGGTTCCACCAATACGGCTTCAGGGGAAAATGCGTCTATTATGGGCGGAAATACCAATACAGCAAGCGGCACCAACAGTACAATCATTGGAGGCTCAAATAATAAAAATGGTGCGGCAAACGGGATCATCATTGGTGGGAATCAACACGAACTGACGAGTGGAACGGATACTGTATTTGTTGGCGGAACGGTAAACAAGTCTTCAGGGAATGCTAACCAGTCCGTTCTGATTGGGGGAACAAAAAATACCGTTGGAGGAAGACAGGCGGGCATTTTTGGCGGAACCTATAATATGACAGCAGGTACGCTGACTTCTGTTTATGGCGGGGCCAGCAATACGGTGTCCGGAACGGGGACTGCCATTTTAGGCGGCTGGTCTAATGCTGCAAGTGGGCTCTATTCAGTTTTGGTAGGGGGAGAAAAAGGGGCTGCTCAAGGACAATATTCTGTTGCCCTTGGCGGTGCTTCAACCGCAGATACGGCAAAAGATGCCGTTGCAATTGGCATCGGTGCGTCAGCAAATGTTGAAAAAGGGGTTGCCATCGGTGCAGGCGCGTGGCCACGGAAGCAGGAACCATTTCCGTCGGACATAACAAAGGTGATAAATATTATCAAACATCGTATACAGTGAACGGGGGAGGAACCGTAAAGGAACAGACTTATAGCAGCAACCTTTATAATCGCTTGGTCAATGTAGGATACGGTAAAGATGGTCACGATGCGGCAACCATGGATCAGCTGACAAAAGTTTCGGCAGGCGATCGCATCAGTGTAGCAAGCGAAACGGACCAAACGACAGGGGCTGCCACTTACAAGATAAGCGTCAACAATGATGGTGCTGTTGCTTCCGGCGATGCGAACCTTGTGGCGGGCGGCACGGTCTATAGCGAAGTGCGGCTTCATCTGATGGGACCTATGTCAAGACGGCAAGCACGACGGGTGATAACCTTCTGGCCCTTGATGGACAGGTGAAGAGTAATGCCGACAACATCTCCACCAATACGTCGAACATTGCGAGCAACGCGACAGATATTAGGAACCTGAAAGATCTTTCCAATATTACAGCTGACGGGCAAACGGTCATCAAGAAAGCTGCTGTAGGGGCCATCACAGTAAAAGCCGGCGACCGCGTAGAAGTGCAGATGGAAAAAGCGACGGACGGTTCTTCCGTTACGTACACTGTCTCTGCAAAGAATGATGGTAAGGTCGCAAAAGACGACGCAAACCTCGTCTCCGGTGATACCGTGTATAACGCCATTGAGGATGCCAAAAATGCCATCGATACTGACATGGATACGAAGGTCAGTAACAAGGCTGATATTGATGCGTCGAACGTCGGCAAGAACCTCAAAGGGGACGATGGCTCGACGGCTGCTTCGGATGATGCCATCCAGCAGAACCTCAACGCTTGGGGCAGCGCCGTTGGTACGGGCACCATTGATAAAAATAATGGCCAGCTTGTAACGGGCGGAACGGTCTATACGGAAGTGCGTCCGAAGGAAGATGGCACCTATGTCAAGATGGCGAGTACCACTGGTGACAACCTCCTTGCCCTTGATAAACAGGTGGGTACTAATGCGAAGAACATTACGGACCTAACGAATTTGACGAACATCACCGATGCCGGTAAGACGGTCATCAAGAACCTCGCCAAAGGCACCATCGATATGGAAAATGGGTCCTATACGACTGTTTCCTCCCGTGAGGTGGATGGGGTGAAAACCTTCAAGGTCGATGTGGCCAGTGACGGCAAGGTCGAAGAAGGGAACAGCGGTCTTGTGACGGGCGATACAGTCTACGATGCCCTAAATAAGGCTTCGCAGGATACAAACAAAAATCTTGACAAGAAAGCTAACATCGATGCTTCGAACATTGGCAGCAACCTCAAGAACGCCGACGGAACGGCCGCTTCCGAAGAAGACCAGAAGAAGAATGCCGAAAGCTGGGGAAAGGCCATTGGTACGGGCGAGGTGAAAGAAAGTGACAACCGTCTTGTGACGGGCGATACGGTGGCAAAAGCCATCAAGGATGAAACCCGCGTCAGCGAAGACGGCACCTACGTCAAGAAGGATGCAACTGCAGGAGAGAACCTGAAGAACCTTGATGACCAGGTGAAGAAGAACACAGACAATATTACAAGCATCAAGAACATCACCGATAATCTGGACAACAATTATGCCAAGACGGATCTTTCCAACGTTACGGATGAAGGAAAGACGACAATCAAGAACCTTGCCCAGGATGCGGTGAAGGTCGTCAATGGGAAGAACACGACCGTAACGACGAAGACGGAGACAAATGGCAACATTTCCTATGCCGTTAACGTTGATGACAGTGCCATCAAAGATGTCATGAAAGAGGACATGGATAAGAAGGCCGACCGCGATGCAGGAAATCTCACGGATTCCGATGTTACAAGCTGGCAGAAGAAGCTTGGCACGGGCGAATCCCAAAGCGGTGACCATCGGCTCATCAGCGGCGACACTCTCTATAACGCTCTTAAAGAGGTGGATGGAAATACCCTTATGAAAACCGATGGCGTGACCATCAATATCGATCAGACTGGGACGGCAAAGACCATCGATGTTCGTGGTAAAGATGGTGTCACGAGGACCATTACCGGAATTGCCACAGATCCAAGCGATCCGACGAGTGCAGCTAATGTGGATTATGTTGATCACCGCGTAGAGAGCCTCAATAGCCGCATGACCCACGAAGTGAGCCGTGCTGGCGCTGGCGCAGCGCCCTGGCAGCGCTCCATCCCCTGGAATGGGATCCGGACAGCAAATTTGAATTTGCTCTCGGTTATGGTCACTATAAAGCGGCCAATGCAGCGGCCCTTGGCCTGTTCTACCGTCCGAATGAAGATGTCATGTATAACCTTGGCGGCACCCTTGGCAACGGCGATGCCATGATGAGTGGCGGTGTCACTTTCCGCTTTGGCACAAAGGGCCGGAAGCCAAAGGCTAGTCCGCTTGCCATGCAGCAGACCATCATGGACCAGAACGCCAAGATTGAACATCAAGATGAAATGCTGAAAATCCAGGCAAATAAAATTGATAGTCTTGAAAAAGAACTCCTCGACCTGAAACGCCTGATCACGCAAAAGTAAGCGTAAGAAAGGCTGCAAAGCATCGCTTTGCAGCCTTTTTCTGATTACGCGGCTTCAAAAGACGTGTGTACGTTGAAAAAGTGAAATCGTGGGCGACAAAGTAGATGAGCCATATGGGACGAGGATTGTAACCCCCTTCCTCTTTCATAAGCTGGGCGCAGGAGATGACGACACGTTATTTTGGAGAAGCGGAGCGATTTTGCTCTTGAATAAAAATATACCCTTCTACCTTCTCATCCATGTTACAATAACCCCATCACACATAAAGGAGTCTTCCAAATGCATCCATGGGAAGCCTATCAAGGCATTTATCTCCATATCCCTTTCTGCCAGCATAAGTGCAGTTACTGTGATTTTATAAGCTACCAGGGGCAGGATGGGGCGGCACGCGCCCGCTACGTCAAGGCTCTGATCAGGGAAATCAGGAGCTATGATGCCCCCCTTCCTGTAAGCCGCGGCGCGACAGTCTATGTTGGCGGCGGTACGCCCAGCTGCTATCCTTGGAGGAACTCGCCGCCATTTTCCATGCCCTGAAGGAAAAAGGCTATCTCCATTCGCCGCGGGAAGTGACCTTTGAAGCCAATCCGGGAACTGTCGATGAAGCCTACCTTAGGGGACTGCGAGCGTTGGGGGTGGACCGCCTGAGCTTGGCATCCAGTCTCTAGAGGACAGCGAACTGCGCCTCATGGGCCGTACCCATACAGCGGATGAGGCGCGGCACATTATCCTTCTCAGCAAAAAGGTGGGGTTTACACGTCTGTCCTGTGACCTTATCTATGGATATCCGACGCAGACGGCTGCAAGCGTCGAGGCATCCTTGACGGAACTCATGGCTCTGGGACCCAGCCATATTTCCATCTACGGGCTTTCCGTTGAACCGGGGACCGTCCTTTCCCATAATCTCCGACAAGGGCGCTGGATCCTTCCCACAGACGATGAGACGGGTAACATGTATGACCTCATCATGGACCGCCTCGTCAAGGGCGGCTACGAGCGCTACGAGATTTCCAATTTTGCCAAAGCAGGTGACAAGTCGCGGCACAACCTTGTCTATTGGCACTACAATCCCTACCTTGCCTTTGGCGCCGGAGCGACGCGCTTTGACGGCAGGACACGGGAGAACAACCCGGCTTATCTTGCGGCCTACGAAAGAGGAGAGGCACCGGAGATAGAATGCCTGTCACCTGCCGTCCAGCGGGAAGAAATGATCTTCATGAACCTACGTACCGTAAGAGGACTCTCCCTCCTGGATTATGAAGCCCGCTTTGGGCGCTCCTTTGCCTTTGATTACGGGCCTCAGATAGAGAACCTCATCCATAAGGGATGGGCCAAATGGGAGGATGGTCATTTTTGTCTCACGCCCTTGGCATGCAGTACGGGAACCTTGCCTTCGAAGCCTTCATCACAACGGACTGA
>ENA-OQCE01000492-OQCE01000492.1-human-gut-metagenome-genome-assembly--contig:-NODE-492-length-19020-cov-3.025512_pt1 | contig 19020 bp, 26 predicted proteins | sample MGYA00242495_ERZ504572 | MGnify/ENA primary metagenome ERZ504572 (study PRJEB26092, sample SAMD00036228) | human gut metagenome | host: Homo sapiens | study: EMG produced TPA metagenomics assembly of...
CTCTTCAGCCGCAAGGTTCACAGGCCCCAGGTCCTCAATCTTTTGAGCAAGGAGAATTTCTTCTTTCTTGAGGGCTCCTTCCCCGATATCAGTCAGGGCTTTTTTCCCGGGCTTCCTCCACGGACAGCTTGAAATTATCAGCTAAGATTCCTGCCGTGCTTTCCATTTCAGAGGTTTTTCTTACGCTGTCCATCTCGACTTGATGACGCTTTTCCTTGAGGCCTTCCAGGCGTTCCTGAAGCTTGCGGGCATTTTCAAGAAGGATGTCACGGCCCTCTTCATAGCCCTTTCGCGTCTTTATAAAGGCCTGGGTCTTTTCATCCGTCCCTTCAAGACTCTTGTCAAAGGCCTTGATTTTTTCCTCAAGGGACGCAATGGTCCCTTCTGATTTTTTCAGCATGGCTTCGGTCTTTTCGATTTCAGCCACTTCGTTCAGGCGATCCTTTTCGGCTTTGGCACTGCGCTCGTCGATTTCTGCCATGCGGCTTTCAAGGGACGTGATCTGCGTTTTGAGGGTGTTATAGGAAACGATGACATCCTGATATTTTTGGTTCAACGTCTCAAGGCGAAGCTTGTCCTTTTGGAGGGTTTCTTCCTGGCTGCGGGCTTCTTCCCGCTTCTGTGAATCTGCCTCCTCAAGGGTCTTTACCTGGGGTTCAAGGCTCTTGATTTTTTCAGTTATGGCAAGATAGGCCTTCGCTGCCTCCGTTTTTTCATCGGAAAGAAGGAGAAGACTTTCATTCTTTTCACCCAATTCCTTTTGGGCCTGTTCCACTTGGGCGGACAGGGTTGCCATGGAAACAGCCAGTTTCTGGTAGGTATCGGCACACTGATTGCGGTCAATGACTGCATCCTGTTCCTGATGAAGGACTTCCTGGAGGGCTTGGTTAAGTCCTGCCAACTCTTTTTCCAATTGGGCCCGTTCCTTTTGGTGCGTTTCAAGTTCCTGATGGCGGGAAAGGAAACTCCTGCGATTTTCTTTTTCACCGCCTGCAAGGGACCCACCGGAATAGATGACGTCCCCTTCAAGGTTACGACGCGAACGCGCATATCGGCCCGTTTAGCCGCATCTAGGGCCTGATCCAGGGTTTCAGCCACAAGAACCTGTCCCAGAAGAAAATCCACGGCCGGCATAAGGTCCGCATCGACCGAAACGAGACTTGAGCAAGGCCGATGATACCAGGTGCCTTGAGGCTTCTTTTTCCTTAGGGGAAAGGCTGCGGGGCCGGATGGTATCAAGGGGCAGAAAAGTCGCCCGCCCTCCTTTTTGGCTCTTAAGGTGACGGATGGCCTCCTTGGCCGTTTGGGCATCACGGGTAATGATGTTCTGCAGAGCCCCGCCAAGCGCCGTTTCAATGGCCGTTACATAGCGGCCTTCGACATGGAGCAGCTCGCCCACAACGCCGCAGATTCCGCTGCGCCAGCCTGCTTTTGACTGAAGGATGGTCTTGACCCCGCGGCTGAAGCATCATGGTCCCGTTCCATATTTTGGATGACCTGGATGCGGGCTTTCTTTTCACTCAGCTGCCTTTCCTTAGCGGCCACGGCCTTTTTGGCTTCTTCCAAACGAGCCGCAAGCTCATCAAGACGGGCTTTGGCAGCCGTGCCCTTTTCCTTGACACGCTCCTGCTGGTTTTTTGCGTCTGTAAGGGCTGTACTGCCGTTTGCCAGGCGTTCTGCCGCACTTTTTACCTCATCTTCAGCAAGGTCCATTTTTTCCTTCATCTGGGCCAGGCGGCGATGGAGCTGTTCTTCTTCCTGATGGGCGGCGTTAAGGTCATTGCGCAGCGTTACAAGTTCCCGCATACGTTCAAAATTTTCGTTTTGGGCATCTTCCCTACGCTTTTCACTTGCTGCCACAAGGCGCGTCAGTTCATCCTTTTCCTTTTCCGTACGGGAAAGGGACGCCTTCACTGCCTGATACTTTGCCTCTTCCTCATCATAGGTGCCCGTGAGGAGGGCCAGGTTTTCCTGATTTGCTTCGATGTCCTTTTCAAGACGCGCCACGACGCCCTGCATCTGCTCGATTTGGATCTTTCCTTGACGCATCCGCTCACGATAAACGCTCGCTTCACTGACGCACTGGCTGCGCGCTTCCTGTTTTTTGCGCACACCTACCTGATAGGCGCCAAAAGAAGCCTCATGAGCCTGGAGCTCCTTATTTTTGGCATCGATTTCAGATTGGAGCTTAGCCGCCTCTTCGTCAAGGCGTCTTTCCTCTTTCCCCCACCCTTCAAGACGCGCTTCAATATCGCCCTTTTCCTTTTCCAGGTGGTCCAGCCTGCGCACAAGCTGCGTTACACGCACCAATTCATAGCGAGCATCCAGTTCCTTATAGGTACGAACCTTTTCCGCTGCCTTTTCAAGGGGCTTCAGCTGGCTGGAAATTTCCGTCTGGATATCGTGGATCCGCAGGAGGTTTCCTGCCGTATCATCGAGCTTTCGCAGGGCCTCTTTTTTACGGAGACGATATTTGGCAATGCCTGCCGTTTCCTCAAAATGGTACGCCGGTCTTCGGGACGGCTGTTTAGGATCTCATCAATCTTGTTCTGGCCGATGATGGAAAGCGACCCGCGCCCCAACCCCGTATCGGCAAGGAGATTTACAATATCCTTTAACCGACAGTTCTTGCCGTTGATGGCATATTCACTTTCACCGCTGCGGTATACGCGGCGGCGGATACTGACTTCATCAAAGTCCACCGGAAGATCATGATCACGATTGTCAAAAACAAGGGTCACATCGGCCATGCCCAAGGGCCGGCGGGCACTGCTGCCGGCAAAGATGACATCTTCCATCTTGGTCCCGCGCAGGTACTTGATGCTCTGTTCACCCATGACCCAGCGGATGGCATCGGAAATATTGCTCTTGCCGCTGCCATTTGGCCCAACAATGGCCGTGATCCCATTTTCGAAATTGACATTGACCTTATCGGCAAAGGACTTGAAGCCATGGGCTTCAAATGACTTTAATCGCACGTAGGTCCATCCTTCTTAATTTGATTTGACATCTGCCAAAGCGACTTCATCTGTACCGTCGATTTCCTTGATTGTGACGTTCACCGTTTCATGGGTGCTCGTCGGGACATTCTTTCCAACATAGTCCGCCCTGATTGGCAGTTCCTTATGTCCCCGATCGACCATAACCGCCAGTTGGATGGCTTTAGGGCGCCCCATATCGATGAGTGCATCAAGAGCGCAGCGAATGGTCCGGCCAGTAAAAAGAACATCGTCAATGAGAACAACGGTCCGACCGTTAAGGTCAAAATGGATATCTGTTTCTCCCATGACAGGATTATACCCCAAGGTAGACAGGTCATCCCGGTACATCGTAATATCCAGGGAGCCAACAGGAACCTTGACGCCCTCGATTTCCTCAATGGTCTTTGCAACGCGTCTGGCAAGCGGTACACCGCGGGTCGTAATGCCTACAAGGGCTACGTGCTCCACACCTTTGTTGCGTTCCACAATTTCGTGGGAAATCCGCACAAGGGCGCGGCGCATTGCATCTTCATCCATTATCGTTTTCTTTTTCACTGAAATGCTCATGATGGATTCTCCTTAATGAAATTGGCCATGGCGCAGACGCGTCAGGATCGTTTCCATATCGCCGGGAAGGGGTGCCGTAAAGGACATGATCTTTCCCGTCCGGGGATGACGGAACGTCAATGTCTCAGAATGAAGGGCCTGTCCGTCAATGGAAAAACAGGTCTTTTGCGGTTGATATTTGGGATCTCCCACCAGGGGATGTCCCAGATAAGTCATATGGACGCGGATTTGATGCGTCCTTCCAGTCTGGAGGCGGCAGCGCACGACCGTAAAGCGGCCGTAACGTTCAAGGACCTCATAATCGGTCACGGCAAGGCGGCCGCCGGAAGGCACAACAGCCATACGCATGCGGTCCTTGGGGTCTCGGTCGATGAGGGTCTCAATATGGCCCCGGTCGTCCTTGATATTGCCCCGCACAACAGCAATGTATGTACGTTTGGCTTCCTTGTCCTTGATCTGTTGGGAAAGCGACAGATGAGCTATCGTTTTTTGCACAGACCATGACGCCGCTAGTATCCTTATCGAGCGATGCACAATGCCGGGCCGGACAACGCCGTTGATTCCTGATAAATCCTTGCAGTGATATAAAAGGGCGTTTACAAGGGTCCCTGTATAGTTTCCCGCCGCGGGATGGACAACCATGCCCCGCGGCTTATTGACGACAATCACATCCTCATCTTCGTAGAGGATAGCTAAAGGAATGGGCTCAGGTTCTGCCTCAAGGCTCACAGCAGGCGGAATGACAACCGTAAAGACATCCCCCAACTTGACCTTATAACTTGCCTTGACCGGCTTTCCTTCTTTGGTGACAAGTCCTTTTTCCATATCGTGCTGCAGGCTTGAACGCGAAAGATCCAGGACGTCAGCAAGATAGCAGTCCGCGCGAAGCCCTTGATCCTTTTCTGCAGCGGGCTCAGTTACTTTTGTGGTTCCGTCTTCCGGCATTCGTCCATGACAATATTCCATACAATCAGCCCCACTCCTACACAAATAAAGATATCGGCCACATTGAAGATGGGCCAAAAATAAAAGTCAAAAAAGTCAATGACAAAGCCCGTTTCGATGCGGTCGATGAGGTTTCCCACGGCCCCGCCCAGGAAAAAGGCTGCACCCAATTGGACGACAATCGCTTCTTCTTTGATCCTGCGCCAGAAATAAATCAGGACGGCAATGACGGCAACCGTCATCAAGATGAAAAACAGCCGCTGGTGCTCCAGCATTCCAAAAGCAGCACCGGGGTTAAGAATATAAGTCAGGCTCATGACCCCTGGCACGACGGGAATGCTCTCTCCCTCTGCCAGATGGGATTGAACCAGGATTTTCGTCACGCGGTCCAGGATAATGACGGCTAAACTGATGAGAACAAGAGGCATAACGCTTCGGACTCCTTCGAACGTGAATGAATTGATATAAAAAAGAAAGAGCCCTACAATGCCGTTTCCGTCCCTTGTTTTGAACCTGCATGAGCAGGTGGGTGCCCTCCCTGTCACTGCTGATGTCCCCTCAGGGGGGCATACCATGAGCGGCCGGAGTTTTCGGGCTCCCTTATAAAGAGTGTTGGCTCAAAACCTATAGGACTTTTTCGTACATCGGAGGGTTGCTCTTTACCTGTATTATAGCAAGAAATGGGGATGGGTGCAAGGTTTGAGGGAGAATCAGCCAGTTCAAAAAGCGGACTGATTGGCAAAATGAACGATTCCCCGCTGCGCAAAAACAGAAGGAACAAGAAAATGCATGACGGCTTCCCGCATGGGGCTTATTTTGCTGCCCTCTTGACTTTTCGCCTTACGTGCCCGCTTGCTGGCTCGCACCTTCGCAGCTCAACTTTCCGACTTTTTACCCTTACCTTTGAGACTTCCCCGTCATACAAAAACGAGCCAAGGATTTCTCCTCAGCTCGCAGTCAATGGGGTTATTCTTCTTTTTCCTTCTTTACGACCGTGCTCCTGATATGCAGTTCGCGCATCTGTTTTTCGTCGACGATGTTCGGAGCTTGGCTCATGACGTCCACAGCACTCTGCGTCTTCGGGAAAGCAATGACATCACGGATGGACGGACGTTTCGCCATGAGCATGATGAGACGGTCAAGGCCAAAGGCAAGGCCGCCATGAGGAGCGCGCCAAATTCGAAGGCATTCAGGAGGAAGCCAAATTTTTCCTGAGCCTGTTCATCTGTAAGCCCAATGGCTTCAAAGACCTTGTTCTGAACAGTGCGGTCATGGATACGAATGGAACCGCCGCCAATTTCTACGCCGTTAAGGACCATGTCATAGGCTTTGGCATAGACATGACCTGGATCGGTGAGAAGCTTATCCACATCTTCATCGCAGGGAGACGTAAACGGATGGTGCATAGCGACATAACGGTGTTCTTCTTCGCTGTATTCGAACATAGGGAATTTCACAACCCACGTAAAGGCAAGCTTATCGGGATCGATGAGGTTCAGGCGTTTGCCCATTTCAAGACGAAGGGCCCCCAACGCGGCTGCCACGACAAGGGGATTCTTATCAGCCACAAAGAGCAGGACGTCGCCTTTTTCAGCTTTGCCCGTTTCCAGGATGCGCTTCATTTCTTCTTCGCTGAAGAATTTGGCAATCGGGCTCTTGATGGAACCGTCTTCGTTGACAATAATCCAAGCAAGGCCCTTGGCACCATAGATACCGACAAAGTCTACAAGGCCGTCGAGTTCACGGCGCGGGATGGCGCTGTAGCCCTTGACGTTGATGGCTTTGACAAGACCGCCTTTTTCGATGATGTCCTTAAAGACCTTGAACTGGGTCCCTTCAAGGGCTTGGTTCATGTTGACAAGCTTCATGCCAAAGCGCAGGTCCGGCTTATCCGAACCGTACTGATCCATGGCATCATCCCAGGTCATGCGGCCGAAAGGAACCTGCAGTTCCTTTCCAAGAGCATTTTTAAAGACATAGGCAATGAGGTTTTCTGTCAGCGTCATAATGTCGTCTTCGTCGATGAAGGACATTTCCATATCAAGCTGGGTAAATTCAGGCTGACGGTCGGCGCGCAGGTCTTCATCACGGAAGCAGCGGGCAATCTGGAAGTATTTTTCCATGCCGGCTACCATGAGAATCTGCTTAAACAGCTGCGGAGACTGCGGCAGGCATAGAACTTGCCAGGGTTGACACGGCTCGGGACAAGATAGTCACGGGCGCCTTCCGGAGTGCTCTTGCAGAGCATCGGCGTTTCGATTTCAAGGAAGCCTGGTTATCCATGAAGTCACGGACGAGCTTCGTCACTTTATGACGGAGGATGAGGTTGCGCTGCATTTCTGGTCTGCGCAGGTCAAGATAACGATAGCGCAGTCTTACATTTTCATCGACGTCCACACCGTCCTGGATATAGAAAGGAGGCGTCTTGGCCGGGTTCAGGATATTGAGGCCTTCGACTACGACTTCCACTTCACCGGTCGGAAGGTTCGGGTTTACCGTTTCTTCCGTACGGTTGCGGACCATACCTTTGACTTGCAGGACAAATTCACTGCGGACCGTTTCCGCCTTATGGAAATCCTTGTCATCATGGGCCGGGTCAATAACGACCTGGACCAGACCGGACCGGTCACGTAGATCAATGAAGATAATTCCACCATGGTCACGCCGTTTGCTGACCCAACCGCACAAGGTAACTTCCTTGCCGGCGTCTTGTTTTCTAAGCTCACCACAGTGGTGACTGCGTTCAAAACTCATGTTGTTTTACACCTCTGCCTTTTTCATATAGGATACAATCTCGGATCGTTTGATTTCTTCCTGGCTGCTGTCAGCCATGTTACGGACCGTCACGGCACCGCGGCTGCGTTCTTCTTCCCCGAAGATGAGGCAAAGCGGGCACCGTGCGGTCAGCCTGTTTCATCTGGCTTTCATGCTGCGTCCAATCTGGTTCATGTCGCAGGAATAACCGGCTTCACGCAGGGTCATGACGGCTTTGAACGCGTCTGCCGTGCCGCCTTCATCAGGCACAACAGCAAAGACATCGATGGCTTCTTTTTCGGACTTGAGGAGTCCCTGCTTTTCGAGAGCCAGGATGATGCGTTCAAGGCCCATAGCAAAGCCAACGCCCGGTGTGGAAGGTCCGCCCAGTTCCTCAACAAGGCCATCGTAACGGCCGCCGCCGCCAACGGCGCTCTGCGCCCCAAGCGGGGAATACTGGACTTCGTAAGCCGTCTTCGTATAGTAGTCAAGGCACGGACGAGGGTGCTGTCGACTTCGTAGTCCACGCCTGCTTCATCAAGAAGTTTCTTGACCATTTCAAAATGATCATGACACTCTTCGCACAGGGAATCCGTGATTTTTGGAGCCCCAGCCATGAAGGGTTTATCATGGTCGACCTTGCAGTCAAGGATACGCAGGGGGCTGCGGTCAAAGCGGCTCTGGCAATCCTCGCACAGTTCCTTCAGATGCGGACGGAAATAGTCCTGCAGGAGGGTGCGGTGCTGCGGGCGGCATTTCGGGCAGCCGACGGAATTGATCTTGAGTTTAAGGTCCTTGAGGCCAAGCCGTTTGAGGACCGTAATAGCAAGCAGGATGGTTTCCGCATCCACACCGGGGACGGGGAGCCCATCGCTTCGACGCCAAACTGATGGAACTGTCTCATGCGGCCAGCCTGGGGACGGTCGTACCGGAACATGGGTCCGATATAGAAGACCTTCAGCGGCATAGGTTCAGCATAGAGTTTATTTTCGACGAAGGAACGTACGACAGCAGCCGTATTTTCGGGACGAAGCGTAATGCTTCTGCCACTGCGGTCGTTGAACGTATACATTTCCTTATCAACAACGTCCGTACCGTCACCGATGCCTCTTTGGAAGAGTTCCGTATGCTCGAAGATTGGCGTGCGGATTTCCTGATAGTTGAATTCGCGGCAAACGTCGCGCAAGACGGATTCGACATACCGCCAGCCATTGACCGCGCCGGGCAGGATGTCCTTGGTACCACGGGGTGCCGTTGTTAACATAATAATCCCCTCCGTTTCCTTCAATAAAAAACTTCATGTAAACCACTTTAGTTTACCACAAGATACTGGATGATTTCAATATAAAGCGGCCTAAATTGCCTTTTCCTCCTCTTTGGGAAGAGGCTCACCCCAGTGCCAGAAATAGCCATAAAGGATCTTGATGATGGCCAGTACTGGCACAGCAAAGATCAAGCCAATGACACCGGCCAGTTTCCCTCCGATGATGACGGATAGGATAATGAGGACCGGATGCAGGGTAATGGCTTTTCCCACAAGGGTGGGCATGATGACCTGAGAGTCGACCTGATAGTAGACAAGGTAAAAAATGAGGACCTGGAGCGCCAAGGCGGGCCGCTGCAAGAGAGCGACAAAAACAGCGACAAGGGTCCCCACAACAGAACCAACAAGGGGAATGAGCTCTGTCAGCATGGCAAGAAGACCAAGGACCAAGGTATACTGCACGCCAAGGACATAATTGCCAACGGTCAGGCAGCCTGCAGCCACAAGACAAAGCTTCAGCATATTGTCCACATAGGTGCAGAGCATGCTGCCAATGTCTTCGAGAACCTTTTCGGCAAGTGCCTGCCGGTCATAGGGAAAGACTTTGACAGCCATGGCCTTTAGGGTCCGCCAATCCTTCAGGAAATAAAAAGTCAAGAAAGGAACAAGGACCATACTCGCCATGGAACGGGCCACGCGAAAAGTCGATGAAATGAGGTCCTGGAAAAGGGCCATGACGTTACGGCCCGCCGTCGTCAGGGCTTCATTGATGAGGGCCTGCACATTGGCAGGAAGCGCGGCACGGGCCTCCGGGCCAAAAAACCAGTTCATGGTCGCTGACACCTGGGCAGCAAAACCCGGCAGGGCCTTGGTGAGGGTATTGACCTGTGTCACCAAAGGGACCATGAGAATCTGGAGGGCAGCGCTCATAAACAGAAGAAAGATGACAAATGACAGGAGGACGGCCACCGCACTCGGCATGCGGCGGTCCCGTCCCCACGTAATCTTTTCAAGCGTCCGGACAATGGGATAAAGCAAATAAGAAAAAGCAATGGAAATCAGGACGGGAAGCAGAAAATCGGCGACAAGGCAAAAAGCCGTAAAAGCAAGAAGTGCAAAAGCCGACTTTACAAGCATTCCCCGGGGTTTTTGTGTCATCATAGGGGCCGCCTCTTACTGCAGAAACGGATTTCTCCGTCTTTCCCAGCCCACGGTCGTATCCGGTCCATGACCGGGAAACAGCCGATAGTCATCGGGAAGGGTCAAGAGTTTTGTCTTGATGGAAGTGAGGATATCATCATAGGAACCGCCGGGAAGATCTGTACGGCCGATGGATTCAAGAAAAATCGTATCCCCGACAAACACAACGCCGTCGCCAATGATGCACACACCGCCGAGCGTATGGCCCGGGGTTGCGGCAATGGTAAAGGTCAGACCGGCTTCTGTAACAGTCATGCCGTCTTCAAAATAGACGTCCGGCGGATCAAAAGTCTTATCCCGGTCTGTCGAATACGACAGGCTGCTGTTCCAAACGCGAAGCATAGGCGCGTCTTCTCGGCTCATATAGACCTTGGCCCCGGTCAGCTTCTTGACTTCGTCCAAAGCTGAAATATGGTCACCATGACCGTGGGTGATAAAGATGGCCGTAATTTTTTTGATTCCGGCTTTTTTAACAGCCTCCATAATCTTGAGCGCTTCATCACCGGGATCGATGATGATGCCCTCCCCTGTCTCCTCATTTTTGATGAGGTAACAGTTTTCCTGAATGGGGCCTACAACGATGCGATAGAGTTTCATAGATGGGTTTCTCCTAAAATGTTTTGCGGCTGTCGATGAGGATCGTCACCGGGCCGTCATTGATCAGGGACACTTCCATATGAGCCTGGAACTGTCCCGTTTCGGTCTTGATGCCCTTTTCCCGAAAAAGGACCACTGCCCTTTCATAAAGCCGTTTCGCCTCATCAGGCGGGGCCGACTGGGTAAAGGAAGGCCGTTTGCCATGGCGCGCGTCCCCCAAGAGGGTGAACTGGCTGACGACAAGGAGCTCGCCTTGGGTATCCACAAGGGAACGGTTCATGCGGCCTTCTTCATCATCAAAGACACGGAGACCGGCAACCTTCTCCACAATGTAGTGAAGGTCTTTATCCGTGTCCCCTCTTTCAACGCCCAAAAGGACAAGAAAACCCTTTTGGATCTGGCCGATGGATTCTTGATTGACACTGACACTGGCGCTTGATACGCGCTGGACGACTGCTCTCATAATGCTCCTTTACAGACCACTGGTCTTGCGTTCGACTTTATAGACGCCTTTGATGCGGCGCATACGGCCAATGATGTAGTTTAGCTGTTCAAGCTTGTAATGTCAAGTCCCAGGTCCACATAAGCCGTTTTATCTGGATTCGTATGGGCATTGAGGGAATTGATATTGACCTTTGTCTCACTGGCTACAGTCATGATGTTGGCCATGACACCCGTCTGATCGATACAGCTCATGCGCAGGACAACCTTGTAGGCTTCATCCGTGTCGATGTTCCACGACACTTCAATCATACGGTCCGATTCCTCTTTATTGGCAAGGACATTGGGGCAGTCGACGCGATGGACAGATACCCCATGGCCGCGGGTAACATAGCCTACGATAGGGTCGCCTGGAATGGGGTTGCAGCAGCGGGCAAGCTTCACCATGATATCATCTTCACCCTTGACGAGGATGCCATGACTTCCTTTATGGGGTTTGGATACCCGCGGTTTAAGTTCCTTAAGAAGCTGGGACAGATTCTTGGTCTGATTCTTTTTCTGGGCATTTTTTGTAAAGCTCAATGAGCTTTACCATGACCGTGCTCACAAGGACGCCGCCATAGCCGATGGCAGCCAGCAGATTTTCCTCACTGCCGTCAAAGTGGGAACGTGTGGCCACTTCCTTGAGGTTTTCGCTCGTCAGGAGCTTTGCCGTATCATAGCCCAGGCGCCGGCATTCATGTTCAAGCATATCCCGTCCATTGACAATATTTTCTTCCCGCCGTTCCTTCTTGAAAAACTGACGGATCTTATTTTTGGTCTGACTTGACCCAACGATGTTGATCCAGTCGCGGCTCGGTCCAGGACTCGTCTTGGACGTGATGATTTCCACGATATCGCCGTTTTTGAGCTTATAGTCGAGAGGAACGATCTTACCATTGATCTTGGCACCGACGCAGCGATTGCCTACGCCCGTATGGATGCGATAGGCAAAATCAATGGGAACGCTGCCAAAAGGCAGGTCAATGACGTCACCTTGGGGCGTAAAGACAAAGACTTCATCAGAAAAAACGTCCATCTTGACCGTATCAACAAATTCGTGGGGATCGCGCATGTCACGGTGCCAATCAAGGAGCTGCCGCAGCCAGGCCATCTTTTCATCGGCCGACTTGTCCGATGAGCTCGGCATATTGGACCCGCCGGACTCCTTATAACGCCAATGGGCGGCAACACCATATTCGGAAATGCGGTGCATTTCAAAGGTGCGGATCTGGATTTCAAGCGGCTGCCGCTCGAGGAAACGACGGTCGTATGAAGGGACTGATAGCCATTTGATTTGGGGACCGCAATATAATCCTTGAAACGACCCGGAATCGGGCGCCACTTTCCGTGGACAATCCCCAGGACGCCGTAGCAGTCCTTTACGCTGTCAACCAGGACACGGACTGCCAAAAGGTCATAGATTTCATTGATGCTTTTGTTGTCTTTCTGCATCTTCTTGTAGATGCTGTAAAAGCTCTTGGGACGGCCCTGGATTTCACATTTGATCCCACTATCACTGCACAGATGGCTCAATTCGTCCATGGCTTCCTGGACCATGGCTTCCCGTTCGTGCCGTTTGACCTTGACCTGCTCCACAAGCTCATAGTAATGCTGCGGCTCCATGTAGCGGAAAGACAGATCTTCCAGTTCCCATTTGATGGCATAGATTCCTAGGCGATGCGCCAAGGGCGCATAGATTTCAAGGGTCTCGCTGGAAATCCGTTTTTGTTTATTGGGCGGCATGTATTTCATGGTCCGCATATTATGCAGACGGTCCGCAAGCTTGATCAGGACCACGCGGATATCCTTTGCCATGGCAAGGAACATCTTCCGATAGTTCTCGACTTGCTGCTCCTCGCGGGAAATATATTCAATCTTGCCGAGTTTGGTGACGCCATCGACGAGTCCTGCCACTTCAAGGCCAAAAATATCGGTCAGCTGGTCGAGGGTCACATCCGTATCTTCCACCACATCATGGAGGAAGGCGGCAGCAAGGGTTGTATCATCCATATGAAGCTGGGCCAGGATGCTTGCTACCCCCAGCGGATGGATGATGTAGGGTTCACCGCTGGCCCGTTTCTGGCTGGCATGCTGCTCCGCCGCAAAATTATAGGCCTCCCGGACGAACTCCACTTGGCGAGGGGTCAGATATTTCCCGATTCTCACATAAAATTCCTCTGCACTGATTGGTGTTGCATCTAACTGTTCCATCTTCTCACCCCCTCTAATTATTCCATAAGGCTGCAATTGCCGCGGCCTTCATCTGCCAAGCGGCGGTCAGGCGTTTTTCCTTACGGTCCCGCTCAGCACAAAATTCCTGATAGGCAGGGTTTTCCGCCATGTCAATAGGCTGTACCTGCCGCGGCACAATGGTGCCATCCTTTTCCAGAAAAAAGTGCAGATCAAAAAAGAGCTTCAAGACACGTTCCGTAATGCGGTACCCTTCCCGTGTCGATCCCAAAAGGTCCTGTTTCGTGGCATAAGGACGCGAGTTAAGGACGCTCCGAATATGGGCATAGCAGTGGCGTAAGCCCATCACATCCGGATAGGAAGCAAGAAGTGCCTGCCGGGCAGCCACCATCTCGTCGCGATGATACAAGAGATGGAGCACACCCGCTCCTTTCAGGGGAAATGAGCCTCATCCATAAGGGCAAAGGCACCGGCATCATAGAAAATAACCGTTTTGACCCCGCTGGGAAGGGCGCCCCGTAAGGAAGGACATCGACCCCGGGAGGAAAGGACAGTTCTGTTTCACTTTCCTGCTTATATAGTACTGTTTTTTCTTCTTTTTGTAAAATAGTATTTAAAATAGCTTCCTTGCTCAGGTTGCTGTGACGCAATCAACGATGGTCTGTGCCGTATCGACAGCCTTGACCTCGAGGTCCACCGTGGTTACGCCGCGGAAGGTGTTGAGGCGGGGCACAAAGGCCACGGCTGCCTCTTCTCCCTCGTAGAAGTAATGGCTCCGCGGGCCTTCCTGCCACAAAAGTCCCTTATAGCCATAGCCGCCGCTTGAAAGGTCCAGCCGCAAATGACTGCCGTCCTTTCCCATAGTGCGCACGCCCGTGATGACGGCCCTTTCAAATCCCAAGATCGGAGCCGGATTGTTCTGGCCAAAGGGTTGGAGCCGTTCAAGTTCGTGGACAATTTTTTCCGTCACAGCCTCCCTTCGGGAATGAAATAATCCGGTTCCACTTCCGGTTCATAAATTTCGCCATGGAGGGCCGTTTTCACGGTCTCTGTAAAAAGATGCCGCAATTCGTCCACCTTATCTGCTTCCATGGTCAGGCCCGCTGCCTGGGCATGGCCGCCAAACTGGATCAGGGCGAGGCGGCAGGCTTCCAGGGCATGATAAAGATGGACCGGAGGAATACTGCGGCATGACCCCTTGGCAATGCCGTCCTTGATGGACATCAGGATTGTCGGTTCATGGTATTTTTCGGTCAGTCGGGACGCCACAATACCAATGACACCAGGATGCCAGCCTTCTTTGGCAAGGACAATGCCCCAGGTCGGGACCTTGCCCGACGCGGTCAGCATGGCCTCTGCCTCTTCAAAGATGCGCTGACTGATTTCCTGGCGCTTGGCGTTGAGGTCATTGAGTTCACGGGAAAGGGTCTTGGCTTCCTCGCTGTCACTTGTTATCAGCAGCTTTACGGCAAGCATGGCGTCATCCAGGCGTCCAGCGGCATTGATGCGAGGTCCAATGCCAAACCCAATGGTGTCACTCGTAATGGGGGAACCTTCCCGCGTCGCCGACTGGATCAAGGCGCGCAGTCCCACAAGAGACGTATTGGCGATTTTCTTGAGTCCCCTGCGAACAATCTCCCGGTTTTCCCCTACAAGGGGCACCACATCCGCTACCGTTGCCACGGCAGCAAGTTCGATCAAATCTGTCCAAAGCGCACTTTCGGATGAAAATGCTGCCACAGGGCCTGACAGAGCTTAAAAGCCACCCCACAGCCGCAGATGCCCTTTTCTGGGTATGAATCACCAGGCTGATTGGGATTTACGACCGTGTAGGCCGGCGGAAGCTCCTGCGGAGCCAGGTGGTGGTCCGTTATGATGACGTCAAGACCGGTGGGGGCCTTCTTGATCACATCCGCTCCGCTGATTCCCGTGTCGACAGTAATAACAAGGGTCGATCCACCAGCGTAGATCTTTTCAAGGGCCTCTAGGTTGAGTCCGTACCTTCTGTATCGCGTCGAGGAATATAAACGGCAGCCTTGGCGCCCAAATTTTTTGTTAAAAAGAGAAAGAGCAAGGAGCTGGCAGAAGTCCCGTCTACGTCATAGTCCCCGTAGATCGTTATCTTCTCCTCCTTGCTGAGGGCTTCACAGATCCTCGTGACGGCCCACTCCATATGGAGCAGTCCATAGGGGTCATGAAAAGGTTCGGGGCTGCCGTCAAGAAAGGTCCGGATGGCTTCAGGGTCCGTCAGGTTCCTTCGCTTGAGGATCCCCATAAGAACAGGAGAAAGGCCCAAGGCCTTTCCCGTTTCCAAAAGGTCAGGGTCAAGGGGCCCTGCCTTGTGACTGATTTTACTGCAGATCATGAACGAAATTCCTACTTTCCTGGGTCAAATGGTTTGATGATGGGATCATCATCCGTTTGGGGCGCGTCAGAGGCCTTAGGTCTTGCTTTAAAATGGGGAACCGTCCCCATCTTGCGCCGATTCTCGGCATTTTCCTCTTCAAGGGCCTTGATCTGCCCTTTGAGGCGGCGTTCCTTCATGAAGTGACCGGCCTTTACTTTAAGGGCAATGAGACCTGACAGGACAAGGCCAATGAGAAGGGAGCCAATGATAATCAAGGCAAGACTCATGGAAAAATGCCAGAAGAGGAAGGAAACTTCCACGCTCACGGCATTTTGAACAGCAAAGATGGCTACACACAGGGAAAGGATTCCCATGATAATCATATAAAACATGGTACTGCCTCCTCTCAACTCATCATAGTGAATAAAATATTATATCATGGATTGGTCCGCAATTTTGCAGGAAAATCCCAAAAAATGGCATCTATTTGCGATAACCCGTCTCCCTGTCGACAACATTTTCGAGGGGTTCCCCCTTGATGAAATGCGCAAGGTTGCGGCAGCTTATGGCAATGATTGCGTCCCACGTCGATTGGGCATGGTATCCGCCGCTTACGTGCGGCGTCACAAGAAGGTTCGGTGCTTCCCACAAGGGATCTGATTCAGGAAGCGGTTCAGGCGTTGCCACATCAATAGCAGCGCCGGCAAGATGTCCGCTTTGGAGGGCTTTCTTAAGCGCGTCCTGGTCGACGGCATTGCCGCGGCCGATGTTGACAAAAAGAGCCCCTTCCTTCATTTCAAGGAAACGGGTTTCCGTATACAATCCCTGCGTAGCCGGCGTGTCAGGAAGACAGGAGACGACCACATCAGCCCGGGAAAGGATATCCCCCAGCAAAGCAAAAGTTCCCATTTCATCCGCTTCTGGGACAAGGTCGGACGAGCGCCGTCTGACACCAATGACGTGAGCTCCCATGGCTTTTGCAATGCGGCCGAAATGGCGGCCAATATCGCCAAAACCAATGACAGCGACCGTAGATCCGCAAAGCGTATTCACCGGACCGGCGTCTTCCCAGCGATGCGCCTTACCCTGATCATAATAAGTCGGAAGGCGCTTCATGAGAAAAAGGACCGTTGCCAGGATATGTTCACTGATGGCAATCCCATAGGCCCCTGTAGCATTGGTAAGAGCCACACCGTCTGGCAGGATTCCAGGCTCGCAGTAGGTATTGGCTCCTGCTGAATTCAGCTGCAGGAACCGCAGCTTGGTCAAGGTCTTGACTTCTGGGGCGCAATATTTCCAATGATGACATCTGCCTCCTTGAGCGCAGTCTCGTCCTTTCCAAACGTAAATTCAGCGCTTGGAGCGGCCTTTTTAAGGGCCATTTTATGTGCATCTGTTACAGGCATAACAACAGAAACCTTCACAATATGAACCTCCTTTGACGTCTTTTCAGACTCTTTGTTACACCTTTATTGTAGCGAAAAAAAGGGGTTTGAGCAATGGGAATTGGCTGATTGTCAGCCATTCATCCAGACTCGTCAGGATGATGAAACAAGACCTAAAGCATGCTGCTGGATTTTCTTAGTTGAAAAGGCCCTGCATTAAAGAAGCCTTTGGATCATCCTGAAGCAGTATGGTTATCCTGTCAAAGGCCTTCGCGCCGTCAGGGAAAAAGGCCAAACCGCCATTTCTAAACACAAAAAGGAACTTCAGCCCTTTTCCGGATCAAGGGACTGAAGCTCCTTTTTCTCTATGAAACTATCGTTTAGGATTTCTTACCGCTGCCCCCGCATTGGGACTTCTTTATCCCGCATATTCGTCAAAAGGCGTAAAGGATATCGGCTTCTTCCCGTACCAGGGTGATTCCTTTGCCCATCTTCTGGTGGTCCTCACTCCACAGGCGGATATCAAGCTTGCTGCGGCCGCATTATAGGAAACAAGATTGAGTTCTTTTGTCCACCCTCGGGGCGTCGTCGAAAGAACGCCGATATGACGCTTGATAGCAAAGGAAAAATCGCTGTCGGAACCGTTTGGTTTCTGTTGCATGATGCATACTCCTTTTTGTCGATTTCTAGTGCTGGATCCAGATCTTGCTGCAGCGTTGTAGGCCTGCTCTTATTATACCGTAAATCGGAAAAAACATGTTTCCCGATTATCGTGTGAAAACCGCCTTTCAGCACGGGAAAGGGGTCATTGATAAAAAAGTCCCTTTTAAGAATAATAAGCGTTTGAAGAAAAACATCATCTACAGACTTTTCCGCAACACGGCGGACCCAAAGGGAGCATCCAAACAGTCCTTCAAAAAGGGAGCGCCGAGGCGTAAGAAGTCCCCATGAGAAAGGAATCCTTGTGCAAATCAAAAAAGCTCCATGGCTTCCTTAAAAGCAAGGAAGCATGGAGGCACGCGGCTGCAAGAAATCGGAAGGTTCCTGCATTACGTTACAGTTAGTGATCCTTCTGCCAAATCAGGTAGCTCCCGCACATCCGCACAGGAAGTTTGGCACGGCCGCCGCGATAAAAGGCGGAATCACGCCGCCCTGACCAAGACCGGTCATAAAAGTCATGATGGAGTAGTAAATAAAGATGATGACCACAGAAAAGCCAAGGCCCATACTGGTTCCTGCCCGCTGACTCTGAACACCAAGCGGCACGCCGATGAGAGCAAAGAAGAAGCTGGCAAGGGGCACGGTAAAGCGGCTGTAGATTTCCATGACGTATTTGCTCGTTGGCTGGTACTGCCGCTCCAAGATACCAATGTACATCTTCAATTCACCGATGGTCATTTCATCAGGGTCTTTCTGATCAAGGGTGATGGTCTTTGGCGTTTCCGTAATGGGAAGGACCTGCTTATCAAAGGTCATGGTCCGCGTGAGCCTTCCTCGTTTGTGATTTCCGTGATGGTTCCCTTTTCCATGATCCACGTCCCATTCTGCCATTTGGCTTCAGGCGTGCGCTGGATGCGGACGACGCGGCCTTATCCCAATCCTCGATGGTGATGTCCTTCATGACGCCAGCTTTTTCATCAAAGGTCCGAGCATAAGTAAGACGCGTCAGCTGGCCCTTGGAAATATTTTTCAACAGGATATGGTCCTGGGTACGGGGTTTCGTGTTGTTTTTGATTTCCTGCTGGATGATGCGTTCATACTCGGCTTTCGCCGGCGGCACAACTTTTTCAGCCCAGACCACGGAAAAAAGGCTGACGACGAATCCAGCGGCAAGGATTGGCATGGCAATACGGCGGAAGCTCATTCCCCACTGCGCATAGCCGTAATTTCGCTGTTTCCAGACAGCTGTCCCATGGTTAAAAGCGAGGCGAGCAGCATACTCATGGGGAAAGTGTAGTTGATGACTTCCGGCATGAGCACAGGAACAGACGAAAAAGCGATGAATAGGACGCCCCATACTGCGTAATGTACTGGGTTACGCGGAAAAGAAAGGAGCTTGCCACAAAGATGGTTGAAAAGGCAGCTACCCCGAAAGCAAAGGCTGCAGCATCTGTTTTAAAATATATTTATCAAGTATCCTCATGGTACGCCTCACATCTTAAAGTCTTTTCCAAGGTAGTACTTCCGGGCAATCGGGTCGGCAGCGACCTTCTCACTGGGGCCTTCGACCATGATCTTGCCTTCGTTCAGGATGTAGGCCTTGTCAACGATGCTGAGCGTTTCCCGCACGTTATGATCCGTAATGAG
>ENA-OQCE01000494-OQCE01000494.1-human-gut-metagenome-genome-assembly--contig:-NODE-494-length-18983-cov-2.777100_pt1 | contig 18983 bp, 26 predicted proteins | sample MGYA00242495_ERZ504572 | MGnify/ENA primary metagenome ERZ504572 (study PRJEB26092, sample SAMD00036228) | human gut metagenome | host: Homo sapiens | study: EMG produced TPA metagenomics assembly of...
CGCAACGAAAAAGGACACGCACTGTATTCAGTGCATGTCCTCTCCAGGAGTGCATAGACACTTTAGCACCCCAAAATTTGACAAAGAACCAAAAAAGCTGCCTGCCAATAGGCAAGATTGAGGGATTGCGCTTATCAAGCGAGACGTCCATCGCCGAAAGATTCGCAAACAGTAAACTGCATTAAAACGGCAAAGGGAGAAATTGTGGAGGAAAGTTAAGCGAGTCGTCAAATTATTTGCTGAGCTTTATGTTGAAAAATTCGTGCAGAAAGCTTTCACAGACAGACAGCGACGATAGGCCCGGTCGGAGTTTTCTCTGCCGGAAAAGTCGGTGCTCCAATATAAGAAGGCGGAGTACAGAGCTTTTATCCCTTACATCTCACCTAACAGAGTATCAGGCAGATGCTAAAAGTAACGGAACCGTTTTCGTGACCGACGAAGTTTCAAACAGACTTTCCCTGCAGGATTGTAACCACCAAGCTTAGTTGCGGGAGTGGGTGGCAGATGAAGAGAGGTGTTTTTTCCTTCGTCTCCATACGAACGGTAGTGAGGAACATTTTTCGATGGTTCAAGGCTGCCTGTAAGCACAGCTTGCTGTACTAGCAAGACCGCAGAATCGTGTTATCAAATGATCACTTCGGCGCTCTCCCAAAGGGCGGTTTGACACTGGCCTTCCGGTCATTTCCCTTCGTGTTTTGGCATCGCCGCACTTAAGTCTTTTCCCAGCACCGAAGGTGCTATGCTGCCTAGCCTTTCAGGGCCCATGCCTCAACTAGACAGCTTGACAGCCGCCATTATTTTTCCTACTGGCCTTTATCTTTGCTCTAAACAAAATCTTCCTTGACATCCATCTTCTAATAATGCTATAATTCAAAATTTGACTTTATTCCAAGATTATGTTAAACTAACATCATGGGTATTTGACCATGCGGTCAAATGGGTTGATTTTTGTCAGGAGGAGGTGGCTTACATGTTTACCGTAGGGGACAAGGTGCTCTATCCGATGCACGGTGCGGCCGTGATTCGAGACGTTGAACAAAAGGTGATTGATGGCCGTCAGATTGATTATTTCGTATTTGATATGCTCCTAAGCAACATGAAAGTCATGGTTCCTGCCGGTAATGTTGAAAAGGTGGGCATTCGTCCTATTGTGGATAAGTCCGTTATGCCCAAGGTTGAAGAGGTCCTCAAGGCTCGTCCTGAAAATAGGATGAAGCGGATTACTTGGAACCGTAGATACAATATGTACATCGATAAGATGAAAACGGGCAGCATCTTTGAAGTGGCCGATGTGGTTCGTACGCTGGCCGTCCAGGAAGAGGATAAGAAGCTTTCCACGGGGGAACGGCGTCTTCTTTCAACGGCAAAGCAAATCTTGTTGAGCGAGGTCATGCTTGTTGAATCCGTTGACGAAGAAAAAAGTGAAGCTTGGCTTGAAAAATTCATTTGACACTGCTTTCTTGTAAGCACCCTTTCGTTTTGTGCGAAAAGGGTGTTTTTCCTTTATGGCCCTGATTGTTCAGTCGGTTTTGACTTCATTTTTTATCTTTTCATTCAGAGTAGAGTATAGTACAATAAGGGGATGAAATTTACAAAAGGAGGTGATTTTATGCTTGAAAAGATTTCCCGGTTTCTCATTATTCTTGTCTTTGCCATTTCGGGTCTGCTCATTATGGAAGTTGCATCACCATTTTTATCCCAGTTTGTGAGCAATGAGTATCTAAAAGTCGGCTTCCTCGGTGTTACGCCGCTGCGTCTTGTCCTAGGTCTATTGGGTCTTGTTGTCTTTGGCTCCTTGGGAAAATGGGCTGCTCCGTTTCTCATGAACCTCATCATGCGTTTTTCCGAACGGATGGCCATGTACCTTGCTGATCTTCCTACCAGTGATATTTTTGTCCTTGCCATTGGCGTGATTTTGGGCCTCATTGTAGCGGCTCTGCTGGGAACGAGTTTTTCCCGTCTGCCCATCATTGGACCGTATATTTCCCTCATCTTCAGCATCCTTGGCGCTATTGTAGGGGCTAAAGTGGCACTGAACAAGCGGACTGATATCGTTTCCTTTTTTAACCGGATCTGGTTTTCTTCGCGCGTAAAGGAAAGTTCGAAAAAGACCGCATCCCATGTTTCCCGCACTCATAAACTTCTTGATACCAGTGTGCTCATTGATGGCCGGATCCTTGAAATCATTCGTTTGGGATTTCTTGAAGGGACCATCATCATTCCCAAATTCGTCCTGGAGGAGCTGCAGAAGATTGCCGATTCGGCTGATACCTTGAAACGCAATCGAGGCCGCAGGGGTCTGGATATTGTGCAGGAAATCAAGGATCTTAAAAATGTTTCCATCGAAATCGTCGATAAGGATTTCGATGACTTGACGGAAGTTGATGCAAAGTTGGTCCGCCTTGCGGCCCAGATGAAAGGTGTCCTTGCGACAAATGACTTCAACCTCAGCAAAGTGGCCAAGATCCAGGGCGTGCCGGTCTTGAATGTCAACGACCTTGCCAATGCCCTCAAACAGGCTGTGCTGCTGGGGAAGAACTAAGGATTTTCCTTGCTAAGGAAGGTAAGGAACAAGGCCAAGCCATCGGCTATCTTGATGATGGCACCATGGTCGTTGTCGAAAATGGCAAACGTTCTGTCAACCAGACCGTGCCCGTCACTGTGACGAGCGTGCTGCAGACATCGGCGGGACGGATGATCTTTGCGAAAATGAAATGATGGGAGAGACGGATGGAAGAACAGCTTTATGGAATCATTGCCGCGGCCGGCATGGGAAAACGGGCTCAGTTGGGGTATAATAAGAACTATGCACCCCTTGGGCATGTGCCAATCTTGGTTCGCAACCTTCATGCGTTGAGCGGCATTGCCTTTCTTACCCATGTTATCATAGCCGTTGCCCCAAAGGAATTGACAGAAGCTCGGGCTCTGCTTCAGAAATATGAAGCGGCTTTTTTCCCTACCTTATCTTGGTCCCTTGTACCAGGCGGCAGAGAACGGCAGGATTCCGTAGCCTGTGCCTTACAGACCTTGCCCAAAACCGCTTCTTGGGTGGCCGTCCATGACGGAGCAAGGCCTTTTGCGGATGCCGCCTTATTTGAACGTGTTTTTTTGGCGGCTAAGCGAAGCGGGGCTGCCGTTGCCGCGCTTCCCGTCAAGGACACCATCAAGGTTTCCACCAATGGGAAAGAAACCCTGCAGACCTTGAAACGCAATGAACTTTACCGCGTCCAGACGCCGCAGATTTTTGACGTGGCACTCTTGCGGAGGGCTTTTTCCTATGTGACGGCCCATAACCTTGTCGTAACCGATGACGCCAGTATGGTGGAGCCTTAGGGCATCCTGTATCCCTTGTTGAGGGTCTGGAGGAAAATTTTAAGATTACAACGCCGGAGGACTTTATCCGCGCCGAAGGCGTTCTCAAAAAGGAGCAGATTGCCATGGATTTTCATGTAGGATCAGGCTATGATGTCCATCGTCTTGTCCCTCATCGGCCGCTCATCCTCTGCGGGGTCACCATTCCGTACGAATTGGGCCTTGAAGTCATTCCGATGCCGATGTTGCCTTCATGCCTTGATGGATGCAATCTTAGGCGCCGCTGGCATGGGGGATATTGGCCGCCTCTTCCCAGATTCCGATGATGCTTATCTGGGAGCCGACAGCAGGAAGCTGCTGCGGGAGGTGATCGGCCGCGTTGAAGAAAAAGGCTGGCATATCCATAATGCCGATGTGACCATCATCTGTCAGCGGCCTAAACTGATTTCCTACGAAAGGGCCATGCTGGAAAATCTCCAAGAAGATTTAGGTCTTTCCGGTGACGCGCTGAACGTCAAAGCCACGACAACGGAAAAACTAGGCTTTACAGGAAGAGGCGAGGGGATTGCCGCGGAAGCGGTTGTCCTCCTCAAGAAATGAAATCAATCATGATTTTTGTTAATCAATTTGGAGGCGTATATCAATGGAAAAAGAAATGAGAGTACGTTTTGCACCGAGCCCGACTGGCCCGTTCCACATCGGCGGCGCCCGTTCCGCACTTTTCAACTGGCTTCTGGCTAAACGCATGGGCGGTAAATTCGTACTGCGCATTGAAGATACGGACCGGAAACGTTCTACGCCGGAATCTGAAGAAAACATTAAGGCCGCTTTGAAATGGCTTGGTATCACTTGGGATGAAGGGGCGGACGTGGGCGGCCCTTATGGCCCTACCATCAAATGGAGCGGCTCGATATCTATAAGAAATATACTGACCAGCTGCTCAAGGAAGGGAAGGCCTACTATTGTTACTGTACGCCGGAAGAGTTGGAGGAAGAACGGCAGGCTCTCCTCAAGGACGGCAAGATGCCCCGCTATATGGCAAATGCCGCCACCTGACGGAAGAACAAAAGGCCCAGTATGAAAAAGAGGGCCGCAAGCCTTCCATCCGGCTCAAGGTTCCTGAAAATGAAACCATCGTCGTCCATGATATGGTCCGCGGCGATGTTGAATTTGATTCAAATGGCATTGGCGACTTCGTCATTGTAAAAAGTGATGGGATTCCTACCTATAACTACGCCGTGGTCATTGACGACTATCTGATGCATATCACCCATGTTATCCGTGCGGAAGAACACCTGTCCAACACGCCGCGTCAGCTCCTTGTCTACGAAGCCCTTGGCTTTGAAAAACCGGTCTTTGCCCATATTTCCCTGATCCTTGGCACAGATCACACGAAGATGAGCAAGCGTCACGGTGCGACGAGTGTTGACGCCTATCGGCAGCAGGGATATCTGCCGGAAGGTATCGATAACTTCCTGGCCCTCCTTGGTTGGGCCCCTCAGGGTGAAGAAGAAATCTTCAGCATGGAAGAAGCTGCAAGGTCTTTTCCATGGACCGCGTGGCCAAAAACCCTGCAGTCTTTGACATCAAGAAACTCAACTGGATCAACAGCCAGCATATCCGGAAACTGACGCCGGACGCCTTTTTTGAACTGGCCAAACCCTTTATGGTGAAAGCGGCTACATGACGGGCGACGAAACAGGGGAAAAGCTTGACTGGCTGAAACGCGTTGTCGCAACGGCCCAGACTCAGGTCGACTACGGTGCCCAGGTGCCGGAAAAGGTTGCCCTTTACTTCACGGATGATTTCGACTTCGAAAATGAAGAAGCCGTTTCCGTCCTCAAAGAAGAAACAGTGCCCCTTGTCATGAAAGCCTCATCGAAGGCTTCCATAGCCTGGATGAACTGAACCACGACAGCGTCAAAGGGGTCTTCAAAGCAGTCCAGAAAGGCAACAAACTGAAAGGCCAGCAGGTCTACATGCCGTTCCGCGTAGCCCTCACGGGAAATCAGCATGGACCGGAACTTGCTGAAATGATTCCTCTCCTTGGTGCTGACCGTGTGGAAAAACGCATCATGAAGAGCCTTGAAAAGGCCCATGTGAGCCTCTAAGAAAGGAGCATGATATGAGTACCATCCGTGTATATAATACAATGACTCGCAAAAAAGAGGAATTCGTTCCTCTTCATCCGGGGAAGGTGGGCATCTACGTCTGCGGCGTCACGCCTTACAACCATCCCCATATTGGCAATGCCCGTCCTTTCGTTGTGTGGGACGTTATCCATCGCTTCCTTGAACATGAAGGCTATGATGTGACCCATGTACAGAACTTCACCGATGTAGATGACAAGATCATCCGTGAAGCCAATAAAGAAGGCGTGACGTGGGACGTGATTGCTAACCGCTATATCAAGGCTTATTTTGAAGTCATGGATAAGCTTCATGTACGCCGCGCCCACGTCTATCCCCGCGTCTCCGACCATATTCCGGACATTATCCATACGGTCCAGCAGCTCATCGATCATGGGTACGGCTACGTCGTTGACGGCGATGTCTACTACCGTGTGGAAAAGTTTGAACATTACGGCGAACTGTCCGGCCGCACGCTGGACGACATGATGGCCGGTGCCCGCGTTGACGTGGATGAACGCAAGGAAAACCCTATGGACTTTGCCCTTTGGAAATCGGCCAAACCGGGCGAACCGTCCTGGGACAGCCCTTGGGGCAAAGGCCGCCCGGGCTGGCACATTGAATGCTCGACCATGAGCACGAAATACTTGGGGAGCTCCTTTGATTTCCACGGCGGCGGCAGTGACCTGATCTTCCCACACCATGAAAACGAAATTGCCCAATCTGAAGGTGCTACGTGCTGCCATCCTTTCGTGCGTTACTGGGTCCATAACGGCTTCATTACCATCAATGAAGAAAAGATGTCAAAATCTCTGGGCAACTTCTTCACCGTTCTTGATATCCTGAAGGAATACGAACCGGAAGTGCTCCGTTATTTTATCCTTCAGACCCATTACCGCAGCCCCTTGGATTTTTCCGATGCGCGCCTCAAAGAAGCCAGCCGCAGCTTGGAACGGCTCCGCACGGCGGCGCAGAACCTTACTGAACTAAAGGGCGTTATCAGCGTTGGTCCTGATGAGGATAGTCTTGCCCTGCGGGAAAAGGTGTCGGGCTTTGTGGAAAGCTTCCTCGAAGCTATGCGGGACGACTTCAATACTTCCCTTGCCATCAGCTATCTCTTTGCCCTCGGCAAGGAAATCAACATTCTTCATCAATCCGTCATGACCGGCGGCCAAAAGCCGGATGGTAAGCTTGTCGATATGATGGATAAGGCCTGGAAGGAAATGACCTCCATCATCGGTATCCTCGAAGAAGACCCTGGCGCCAAGACCGAAGCCGTAAAAGACGCAGATGAAGACGCAGCGGCCATTGAATCCCTTATCGCGGAGCGTCAGGAAGCACGGAAAGCCAAGGATTTCAAGAAAGCAGATGCCATCCGTGACGAACTTGCCCAAAAAGGCATTCTTCTGGAAGATACGCCTCAAGGCGTGCGGTGGAAAAGACAGTGAGATTTGAAACGTACAAAAAGATGCGGGACCACGCCCTTGCCGTCTGTGACGGACCGTTGCCGGACGTGGATCCTCATCTGATTAACCCTATTGAGCTGGCCTATATTGGCGACGCCGTTTTTTCCCTATATGTGAGAAAGCGTCTCTTGCCCGTGTCCGGTCACGTCCAAGTCCTTCATGATCTGGCGGCCCGTATGGTTTCTGCGGTCATGCAGGCCAAAGCCATGGACGGTATTGAACCCCAGCTTACAGAAGCAGAAGCTGTGGTCGTGCGTCGTGGACGTAATACGAAGTCGACAGTCCCCAAAAGCGCGACTGTCCGCGAGTACCGGCAAGGGACGGCTTTTGAAGCCCTCATGGGATGGCTCTACCTTACAGGGGAAACGGCGCGCCTTGAAATACTGATGAAGGCGTCTTTTACCCTCATTCAGCAGGCCATGATGAATGAAAAGAGAGGATAACCTTATGATCAGCTGTAAATTGATCCGCTATACGCCGGATCCGGACCGTACCGTTGCCATGAGTGCCCATCTGTGCTATTCCCCCATTGGGGCCGCCCAGATTGAGGAAGACATGACAGATGACCAGGTACGCCGTCTTGTGCGCCAGCTCGCCCGCATGGGACATACATCCACTTTTGAACACGTGACATTTACCTTTGCCATTGAAGGCGTATCCCGGGTGCTGACCATCAGCTTGTCCGTCACCGGATTGCGTCCTATTCCCAGCAGAGTCAGCGCTACGTGAAGGAACATGACTTTGAAACCATCGTTCCACCGACCATTGCCAAAGATCCTGCCCTGAAAGAAAAATTCGATGGTCTCTGCGGTAAAATCCAAGCCCTTTACAATGAGATGACAGAAGCGGGCATTCCCGCCGAGGATGCCCGCTATATCCTGCCCAACGCGACGGAAACCAAGATCGTCGTCACCATGAATGCCCGCAGCCTGCTGCACTTTTTCGAGCTGCGCTGCTGCAATCGTGCCCAATGGGAAATCCGGGCTTTGGCGAACATGATGCTTGAAGAAGTGAAAAAAGTGGCACCCATTCTCTTTGGAAATGCGGGACCGACCTGCGTGACTCAACGCATATGCCATGAAGGAAGATGAGCTGCGGCCGTCTTGAAAAACTTTTCGCAATGGATCGTCAGAGGGGCCAGAATAAATAAGGAAATGTATCGCTTTTTTGATCATGAAAAAGAAGGAACCGTGAATAACTTCGCGGTTCTTTTTTGAAGGAGCAATGAGATGGGATACGATTCAATCGAAGAAATCCAGAAGCAGACCCATGAATGGGCCTTTATCAAGGAACTTCCGGAAACTATAGGCGTTTTCAAGAAGAAAATAACGGATTACATAGAAGGCCAGGTTCTTTTTATCTGCCGTTATGAAGCCCCGGAGCTGAGGGCGAGCGTCGATTTAACGTATTCGGCAGAAACCTTTGATTATATCTTGGTGAGAACCATGGGGCTCAATTCCTTCCGTGATGTCCGACTGATCTATAAGGAAAGGGACGTCTTTGAAGAAAAGACCAAGAAATACCTGCCTCTGGTCATTAGCAATATGGAGCATCCGGAACAGGTGAACCTGGGCGAACTGTATGAAGCAAAAAAAGTCGAGGACTGGGAATTTGGCAAAACCTTGCCCAAAAAAATCGGGTCCTTTGAGCTTTACATCGATCCCAGCCACGCCATTGAACATATCAACGGTTCCATTATTCTTATCGACTATTCTGACTTTGCACGCCGGATCAACTCATCATCATGTATAACCGACTGCGTGATGAGTTTTTTGGTGAGCTCAAGGTGAACAGCGTTTTCCGTACAACAACGAGTTTGATGGAAGGAACGTGAAGGAACTGGAAGACAAACTCAAAAAGAATCTGGAACCGACCCTCAAGTGGGTCAGCGAAACAGATCATACGATTTAAAAATCGGAGCCTTGGCTCCGATTTTTTTGTGAGGGAGGGAAAGACCAAACGGTAAAAGAGTGTAACGCTGGATCCAAACCGCTCCTGCAGGGGGGATGGGTCCAAAATGATTCGCCCTTACACGTGTTCTTTGACTTTCCGCTCGCGCTCCAAAGCAGCCTAAGAAACCCGGGCGAAAGGTCCTCACTGCCATTCGTAGAGAAACGGCATGCAGTTTCTCATCCACCACTAAAACCGGGAAATGGCATGAAACGATTTATGGAAACTTCAAAATTTCGGTTCCCCCGCTTTGCAAAGGCGGATCGATGTGTTGCCTCAAGTTCAAAGGGAAAAGACCAAATGCGGACCATATCAGGTGCTGTCATGATCTTTATATAATCAGTTTCTTCCAGAACTCAAATAAAACCAAAGATCCCTCAACCGAACCTGCGTCTACGTCCGATTTAGGAATTATCTTAGGGTCGTACGCCTCATGTTCTTTTGCCTGCCAATCTGTTCCCTTCGAGTTTTAGCACTACAAGCATCCAAGCATCTAAGCCTTTCCCCCCTTCCTAAAATTTCGTATCCATGGTACACTATAAACTGAATTCTCTGCGAAAATGATGGAGGCTTTTCCCTTGAATAGACATCTCAAGCGCTATCTTACGATTACAGCCGGTACTTGCGTTTCCGGTATTGCCATGAACGCGTTTTTCCTGCCGAACCATCTTCTGAGCGGCGGTATTACAGGGCTTGGCATGATCTTGTATTATCTTTTTGGTTGGACCGTCGATGTGACGAACATCGTCTTTAACATTCCGCTTTTTATCCTTGCTTATAAACTGATGAGCCGTGAATATTTCATTAGCGGCATCTACGGAACCTTCGCTCTTTCTTTCTGGATCCGTGTCTTTTCTTTCCTGAATGGGGCCGTGCCTGTCACTGACCCGATGCTCTGCAGCATTGCTGCCGGTGTCCTTCACGGCATCGGTCTTGGCACCCTCTACCGCGTTGGCGGCAGCACGGGGGGAACGGATATCATTGGCGGCATCATGCAGAAGTTCTATTCCATCAGCATCGGTACAACGGGATTTGTCATCAATCTCATACTTCTATCCATTGGTGCCTATTGCTTTGGACTGGCACCGGCCATGTACACCATTGTGGCCTATTTTGGCGTGGCCAAGATGAGCAATGTCGTCAATGATGGATTCAATCACAAGAAAAATGTTTTTATCATCAGCAATCGGAGCAAGGAAATTGCGGAAGCCATCATCAATCGGCTGGGCCGCGGCGCGACTTATATCGATGGGGAAGGGGCTTATACCCACGAAACGCGGAAGGTCATTTTCTGCGTTGTGAAACTTACTCAGGTGGCACGCCTCAAAGATCTGGTCTCCCAGCTCGATCCGGATGCCTTTATGATTGTTCAAGATGCACGGGACGTAATGGGGAGGGGCTTTACCCGGGAAAAGAACCACAACATCAAGCGGCCCATTGATTTGCAGTAACCTAGTTGGATAATATGCTTTGATTTGATGAACTTACACGAGCCACTGCTAGGTAGACTTACCTAACGCAGTGGGCTCATGACGTATGACAGGGTTGTGAGTTGAAGGCGCCGTATCTTCAGCGTTTTTTTCGTGGTTTTTCTACTAGCTGCCAAAGATAGCCTTGGCCTTCCCTTCACTGCATTCCAGCTTTCTCTTCTTTCCCCCTCTTGAAAAATGTCAAAAAGTCAAATATAATAAGAGAAGATTATTAGAGGGGAGGGCTCCTTGGGACCTTTTCCTTTTAGCAACCTTTATCGAGGAGGTTTTGAGCATGAGAAATATTGCCGATGTCATAGAACAATTTATTATCAGTGAGCTTTTTGCCAACGACGAAGATTCCATCAATGTCAAAAGAAGCCAGCTTGCGGAAAAGCTTTCCTGCGCGCCCAGTCAGATTACTTATACCCTAACAACGAGATTTACTCCGGATAAGGGCTTTGAAGTGGAATCCAAGCGGGGCAACGGGGGATTCATCCGTATTGTCCGTCTGCCTCAGGAACGGACTCCTAAAAAACTCTCCTTGCCGCCTCAAATTGAGTCAGCCGAAGGTATGGTGGACGCCTGGTGGAACATCGCATGATTACGATGCGGGAAGGCCGCCTGCTATCTTATTTTCTTTCTTTCCTCGGAGATCACGTGACGGAAAAGGATAAGGAAAAGATGATCGTCTCTGCATACCAGTCCCTGACTAAAGGAGCCTGACCGTGGCTAAATCCGTAACCAAGTACGTCTGTCAAAAATGCGGCTACGCATCCGTCAAATGGCTGGGAAAATGTCCAGAATGCGGGGCCTGGGATTCTCTTGTGGAAGAAGTGGATGCCCCCGTAGATCGCCATCGCCCAAGCTATCTAAAAACAGCTGAACACGTGGCGCCCAAGACGCTTCGTGAAGTGGATAAGGTCAAGGTCAACCGCATACCAACGGGCATCACCGAATTCGACCGTGTCCTTGGCGGTGGCATTGTCCCAGGATCCCTCATCTTATTAGGGGGCGCGCCAGGCATCGGGAAATCAACCATTACCCTTGATGTATCGATGAAAGCGGCCAATCGCGGGATTCCCGTCCTTTATGTATCTGGAGAGGAATCGGAGGCCCAGACGGCGATGCGGCTGAACGCCTGGGCACGGCGTCCGATGCCTTAAAGGTCATGACCGCAACGGAGCTTGGTACCATTTTGGTCGAAGCGAGAAAAGATGCGCCGAAGCTATTGGTCATCGACTCCATCCAGACCATGTACAACAGCGAGCTTGAAACGGCTGCGGGAAGTGTGGGCAGGTGCGGGAGTGTACGGCTAAGCTCCTTAATTTTGCCAAGGAATCAAATATCGCCATCATCATTATCGGACACGTGACAAAAGAAGGGAACATTGCCGGTCCCCGTCTTTTGGAACATATGGTCGACGTCGTCCTTCAATTTGAAGGGGATCGTTCCTATACATACCGCGTCCTGCGTGCCCTCAAGAATCGCTTTGGCTCGACAAGTGAATGCGGCATCTTTTCCATGGAAGCAGAAGGCCTCCAGGAAGTGAGCAATCCGTCGGGACTTTTCCTTGAGACAAAGGAAAAGCCCGTCCCGGGATCTGTTATCACCGCCACAATCGAAGGGAATCGGCCCATTCTGGCTGAAATCCAGGCCTTGGCCGCCCATACTCCCTTTGGTATGCCGCGACGGACCGCAGTAGGCGTTGATTATAATCGGGTCAACATGCTCATTGCCATTCTTGAAAAACGAATGGGAATGAACTTTGGGGACCAAGATGCTTATGTAAGTGCCGTTGGGGGCATGAAGATTACGGAACCTGCAGTGGACCTTGCCATTGTAGGCGCCCTTGTTTCAAGCTACCGCAATGTGCCCGTTGGGGCGGGCATCCTCTGCTTGGGGGAAGTGGGGCTTACCGGCGAGCTGCGCCGTGTGGGACTCACGGACCGGCGCATCAAGGAAGCAGCGCAGCTGGGCTTCAAGCGCTTCATCGTGCCGCGGGGCAGCTTTATGAACGGCAAAAAAGCACCCGCTGGTGTGGTCGAATGCCGGACCGTGGAAGAAGCCATTGGCGCCATGTTCCGCTGAACTAAAGAATAAGGACGGAGACTCATCGCACGAATGCGAGGTTTCCGTCCTTTTTCGCACTTATTCACCAAAAAATTCCACAATTTCGTGGATGGCAAGGGCCATCTGCTTGGGGTTCTGGAACGGGTGGTTGGCTCCTTCGATAGGGATAAAGGTAATGACATTATTTTCGGCAAAGGCCTTTGCTTCTTCAAAAGGAATCATTTCATCCTTTGTGCCATGGAGAATGATGAGATCATCGGCAAAGTCAAAGAATTCGCTTTTCCGTACATCATGGGTCCTGAGATCATCCAGAAAAGCCTGATCAATTTTCATCTTGCGGTCAAATCCAACCTGGATTTCCTTGCCTTTTTTGAGAGCCGATCGGTCCGCTTCCGTAAGGTAGCGGTTCATGCTTTCATCAATCGTGACAGCTGGCGCACGTAGGGCAATGCGGGTAAAGGGATTGCCTTTTTCAAGGAGAAACCGCAGCGTTACATAGGCCCCAAAACTAGTGGAATAGTTATAGACCTTTTCCGCACCCAAGGTCTTTTTGGCGTAGTCCGTAACGATGGCAAGGTATTTCAGGCATTCGTCCATGAGGAGCTTTTTGCGCGCGTCCTCGCCATGACAGGGAAAATCAAAGGCAATGACGGCATCATCCTTATATTTGCTGGTCAGGTGCTGCGCAAATTTGTAACGCCTGCCGTGTCCTTGCTGCTGCCAAAACCGTGAGTCACAATGGCGACATGCTTAAACCTGCGTTCGTTCTTGCGGCTGTCATGGCAGAAATAGCGGCAGCGGATACTGCAGCCTTCCTCGTTGATCTGTAGTTTCTTTTCAATCATGATGGGCTTCTTTCCTTGGTGGTTCAAGGGACATTATACTCGCCGCTGCCTGATTCGGCAAGGAAGGAGGCGTCATTGCAATCTGCTTATTTTGTGTCGTTGACAACACTGCGGCCGTATAGTATATTTACTTTATATGAGTGTGAAAGATAATCGCGGCAGCGCAAGCTGATGAGGAAAGTCCGAGCTCCACAGGGCAGGATGCTGGATAACGTCCAGTGAGGGTGACCTTAAGGAAAGTGCCACAGAAAACAAACCGCCGGCTCGCCGGTAAGGATGAAACGGTGCGGTAAGAGCGCACCAGCGGCCAAGTGATTGGTCGGCTTGGTAAACCCCATCCGGAGCAAGACCAAATAGGGAAGGGATGAAGCGGCCCGCTGATCCTTCCGGGTTGTGTCGCTTGAGTCCATAGGCAACTATGGAACTAGATAAATGATTATCGTAACAGAACTCGGCTTACTGATCACTCATATCCATTTTTGAATTGTACAGGAGGAATCTTTATGGAAATCATCAATATCTCTGATAAAGCAGCCTTTGATCAACTCGTCAAGGAAAGCACGAAACCGGTCATGGTTGACTTTTGGGCGACCTGGTGTGGTCCCTGTAAGATGGTCGCTCCTATGATTGCACAGATTGCGGCAGAACGGGATGATGTGCAGGTGGCTAAAGTTGATGTGGACCAAGTCCCTGATGTAGCCAGCGAATTTGGCATTGCCGCCATTCCGACGGTTGTTTATTTCAAGGATGGCAAGGAAGCCCATCGCTTTGTCGGCGTCCAGTCAAAAGCCGCTTATTTGGATCCTCTTCAAAGCCTGTGATTTGCATGATGAAGAAACTATCTATTGTAGTCCCCGTCTTTAATGAACAAGAAAATATCCACGAATTTTACAGGCGCGTTACGGAAGTAATGGCGCCTTTATCTTATGACTATGAGCTGCTGTTCATCGATGATGGTTCCCGTGACCAAAGCGCGGCCATGATCCGTGAACTGGCGGATAAAGATCCTCATGTGGAAGGCTATCTGTTTTCCCGTAACTATGGCCATCAACTGGCTCTTACGTGTGGACTGGAACACGCCAAGGGGGATGCCGTCATCTCCATGGACGGGGACCTGCAGCATCCGCCGGAAATGATCCCGGAACTGATTTCCCTTTGGGAATCGGGGTATGAGATCGTGCAGACCGTCCGTAAAGCGACGGAAGACGCCACTTTCTTCAAAAATATCACGTCAAGTCTTTATTATAAGCTCATCAATACCATGAGTGAAGTCCGGATTACACCGGGAGGTTCTGATTTTAGGCTCATGGACCGGAAAGCGGTGGATGCGCTGAATTCTTACCACGAACGGGCCCGTTTTATTCGTGGAATGGTGAATAACCTAGGATTTCGGACGACGACCCTGCCTTTTGTGGCGCCGCCGCGTTTTGCTGGTCATTCCAAATTTAACCTAAGAAAAATGCTGCGTTTTGCCCTGGACGGGATTACGGGCTTTTCCCGGGTTCCCCTGCGCCTTGCTTTTTATGCAGGACTCATTTTTGGCATCGGCAGCCTGCTGCTGCTTCTCCATGTCCTCTATGCCTGGATCATGGATGAAGCCGTGCCCGGATGGACGACCCTTGCAGCGGCCGAGTTCTTTCTCGGCGGTGTGGAACTGATGGGCATCGGGATCGTTGGTGAATACGTAGGCCGTATCTTTGAGGAAGTCAAGCATCGGCCTCTTTATATCGTGCGGGAACATATCAAACATGAATATAAGGTGGCGGACGCAATCGCACATATAGTTAAAAAATAAGAGCCAGAACTGCGAAGAAACAAGAAATTTCTCCGCAGTTTTTTGATAGGAAAAGGTAAGGGGCGGCGACGAGGCATGATTGAAAGCGTACACTGCAGCCCAATGAGAGCGGAGCAAAGGTAGGCACGCTTTTTGCCCATTGCCTTAGGATGGACAGGAAATGGACCTGCGACCACCAGGTTGACGCTCTGCGTTATCGGTTTTTTACATTTTGAATCCTTTAGCTTAACAGCCGAAGACGCAGGCTAGAGACAGCGTCTTTTGTCTTCCCTTTCGAATTTTATACCTTTTTCGAATATGGGCCTTAGGCAAATCCTGTTTGCTCTAAAAAACGAAAAAATTTCCCAAAAGTGGCTCGCCCGCCAAAGGCATTTTTTTGGGCGACTTTACCATGAGTTTGTGTACTGCAACAATTTACGTAGCACCATGATTTCATGGCCATCTCGTAAATCTTAAAATGAGAAAAGAAGGCAACTCGTGCAGAAAATCGCCGCGATTTTTACTCCAAGTAAAAATAAAAAGGGAGGACCGAAGATTGCAAAAAGCTCCCTATATTTTAACTCAGTCCGATTTTTGGACTGAGTTAAAATGCAGGGAAAGAACGCTTTTTACTCCACCGCCAGCACTGCAGGTGCGGAACCACCATTTGGGCATTAACCGAATTGACAGCTTGAAAGCGTCTTTTTTCGTACCCATTTCTTGAACAAAATGTGACATATTGGACTTTTTTTCCTTCCATTGCTATAATGTGAAGTGCAGAAAACGTAAATTTAATAAAACCGAATCGTAGGGATACGAACGGAGGACCCAATGTTGGGGTGAATTTCCTTTCTTTTAGGAATAGGGTGTCTCGACCCGAACCCGGCAGCTAACTTCGTAGGTGAATCGAGAGGGTGTGTTTATTATTTTAAAACGGATGATGCTTGGGGCTGTTGCCGCCTTTGTGCTGAGTTTTGCTGCTGTCCCTTTCCAGAGTGCGGATGCAGCGGCATTTCATCAAGGCGAATCGGGGCCGGAAGTGGCCGCCATTCAGGAAAAACTGCTTATGGAAGGCTATGATATCGGGATTCCTGACGGTGTGTACGGCGAAAGAACCGTCGACGCCATCAAAAAATATCAAGCCAGCATGGGCCTTGAAGTGGATGGCATCATTGGTGATTCCACGTACATGAAGCTCATGGGAAAACGGATGCCCCAGTATGCAGGATATGGAGTAAGCCGCGGGCGTTCCTATCGTGGCAGCGGGGCAGCGAGAAGGTTGATCTCCCGAGCCTTTGAGTACGTAGGTGTGCCTTATGTCTTTGGGGGAACGACGCCGTGGGGGTTTGACTGCTCCGGCTATACGCAGTATGTCTTCCGTCAGATTGGCATCAGCATCCCCAGAACAGCGGATACCCAGTATTACAGTTATCCAAAGGTTTCTTCCCGGAACCTTCAGCCCGGTGACTTGGTCTTTTTTGAAACGTATGAACCGGGTCCCTCCCATGTCGGGATCTATATTGGCGACGGCAAGATGCTTCAGGCTGGTTCCAGTACGGGCGTGACCGTTTCCGATGTGTTCGGCGGCTATTGGGGTGCCCGCTATATTGGGGCCGCTCGGGTTCTCTAAGTGATAAGCGGTAAACTCAATCCTGTTTTTCAGGGTTGAGTTTTTTTATGCCTGCTCTAGAAAAGCTATGCGAAAGAAAGGAACGTTATGGAACCTTGTACCTTTGTCCTTTTACCTGCGGCGTTGTGCGTCCGCTTCATGAAGGCGGACCTGGCCACTACGGTGTTTGTCGTTGCGCCATGACGCCTAAGGCGGCGCGTGCGGCCCTTCATCACTGGGAAGAGCCTTGCCTAAGTGGGGAAGACCCTCAAAAAGGCGGCAGCGGCGCGGTTTTCTTTTCTGGCTGCACGCTGCACTGCGTCTACTGTCAAAACAGTGAAATCAGCACAGAAAACCATGCTGGGAAGTGACGGCGGACCGCCTCCGAGCCATTTATCAGGCGCTCATCGACCAAGGCGCCTATAATATTGACCTTGTGACAGCTACGCAGTATCTGCCTATCATCCTGCCATCGCTCACGCCAGCCCTTCCGGTCCCCGTCGTCTATAATACAAGCGGTTATGAACGGGTGGAGACCTTGCGGCTGCTTGAAGGAAAGGTCCAAATCTATCTTCCCGACCTTAAATACATGATGATGCCCTGGCCCAGCGTTACAGCCGCTGCAACAATTATTTTACTACAGCGTCCAAGGCCATCCTTGAGATGTTCCGCCAAGTGGGTCCTTATGAGCTTGACGAACGGGGCATTATGCAAAAAGGCGTCATCATCCGCCATTTGATCCTTCCTGGTCACGGTAAGGACAGTATGCGTCTCATCGACTGGATTGCCGATACCTTTTCCCCCGGCGACGTCATGGTAAGCTCATGCGCCAATATGTCCCCTGCGGCACGGCGGCCCAGTATCCGGAAATCAATCGCAAGCTCACAGATGACGAATATGAAGAAGTGGAACTGCATTTTCTGGAAAGCCGCATCGAAGACGGTTTCATTCAGGAAAGTCCCGCCGCTGATGACAAGTTTATCCCGGCCTTTGATGGTACGGGCATCTTGCCTTAAGGCTGCGGCTTTCTATCTGTGATCGCCTATGGTAAGATAAAAGTAGAATGAACTTCCCTTTTGGGGGAAGAGGTGAGGTGTCTTATGCAGAGAGTCCCCTTAGATCGTCTCATTGTCAGCCACAATCAAGAAGACCAGCGGATCCATCCCTACTACGATGGGATGGTCACGGAGGAGCATGGATTGCCCCTTGACGTTTATTACGAAATCATTTGGAAAAAACGGCTCGGCTTCAGTAACTGGCACTGGCATGAAAAAATCCAGATCCTGCTTGCCATCCAAGGGGATATGCTGTCATGCTGACGGACCAGAAATTTGAACTCCATCCAGGGGAAGGACTCATCATGAATGCCGGGCAGCTTCACCGCGTGATTCCCCGGCAGCAAAAATCGGGTATCCTTGTCTGCCTGAACCTGAGTCCCAGTGCCCTCGGTCTTCGCAGTGGGTCGTATATGGATCGAAATTTTGTTGAGCCCTATACAAAAAATCCGGAATTTACGGCCGTCCATCTTCATCCCCTCATTCCCTGGTGCAAGAAACTGATGGATGAGGTGCAGGGCGCGTATCTCATCAAACGGGGAGGGGAGACGGCCTACGAAGTGGACCTCATGAGCGTCATGTATCGCATTTGGTCCCTGTTCATCAAGAACGTGACCTTTACAAAGGCCAAGAAATCCACATCCGCTCGTCACCAGTCCATCACAAAGACCCTTATGGGCTTTATCAAGGCCCATTACCATGAAAACTTTGCCATAACGGACCTTGCAGCCTTTACAAGTTACAGCGGCAGCGAGTGCTGCCGGATTTTTAAGGAAACGGTCCACGAAACAATTTACCAGTTCCTCAATAAATATCGCCTTGAAAAAGCCGCAGTCCTCCTGCGAAATACAGAGCTTCCTGTAAGTGCTGTCGCACAACGAACAGGATTCAGTTCGACCAGTTATTTCATCAAATGTTTCAAACTCCAGACCATGCGCACACCGCTGCAGTTTAGAAAAGAGCTCCATAAGTAAATCGGGCCCTATCCTGACCTCCCGGATTAAGTGATTCCTTCACTTAGTCTGGGATTTTTTTGGGTTCTTTGTCAAATTTTGGGGTGCTAAAGTGTCTATGCACTCCTGGAGAGGACATGCACTGAAGATAGTGCGTGTCCTTTTTCGTTGCGTGTGTTAATGTACAAGATCCTATTACGAAAGCGCTCAAAATTGCGCAAACCAAATGAGACACGTTTTAACACCTTGATTTTATTGTTGCAGCCTTCAGTAAAGCCGTTGGAGTAAGGATATATAAGGGCGCTCCTAATTTCTTCGTACCAATAGGTAAAGGACTTAACCAGAGAG
>ENA-OQCE01000495-OQCE01000495.1-human-gut-metagenome-genome-assembly--contig:-NODE-495-length-18981-cov-2.137212_pt1 | contig 18981 bp, 16 predicted proteins | sample MGYA00242495_ERZ504572 | MGnify/ENA primary metagenome ERZ504572 (study PRJEB26092, sample SAMD00036228) | human gut metagenome | host: Homo sapiens | study: EMG produced TPA metagenomics assembly of...
GGAAGAACGCGCTGCATATTACGCCGGAATGATCAGAAACGAACTCGGTGAGAAGCTGGATCTGATCGAGAAGAATGCATACCGTTTCTGTTATGTCAACGATTTCCCGATGTTTGAGAAAGATCCGGAGACAAAGAAGATCGGATTTACCCATAATCCATTCTCCATGCCACAGGGTGGCTTAGAAGCACTTAATACCATGGACCCGCTGGATATCCTGGCTTACCAGTACGATATCGTCTGCAACGGTGTGGAATTATCTTCCGGAGCTGTGCGTAACCACGATATGCAGATCATGGAAAAGCATTTGAGATTGCAGGTTACGACAAAGAAGTGTTAAAGAACAAGTTCGGCGCATTATACACCGCATTCCAGTACGGAGCACCGCCACACGCAGGTATGGCTCCTGGAGTTGACCGTATGATCATGCTTCTTCGTAACGAAGAAAATATCCGTGAAGTCATCGCATTCCCGATGAACGGAAACGCACAGGATCTGATGTGCGGTGCACCAAACGAAGTCACCGAGCAGCAGCTGCGTGAAGTGCATATTAAGGTTAGAGATTAAAGAGAAGGGAACAAAATATGGCAAACGTAATCTCAAACGAGACAATGGAATATGTTGGAATCCTTGCAAAGCTGGAATTGTCTGACGCGGAAAAAGAAGCTGCGAAAAAAGACATGGAGAGCATGCTGGATTATATTGATAAATTAAACGAACTGGATACCTCCAATGTGGAACCGATGTCCCACGTATTTCCGGTACAGAATGTGTTTCGGGAAGATGTTGTGGAAAACGGCGATGGTGGAGAGGACACACTTGCGAACGCACCGGAGCGTCGCGATCGCGCATTTGTAGTTCCAAAGACGGTAGAGTAAGGAGGGGCAGCTATGAATTTATTATCGCTCACAGCGGTAGAGCTGGGAAAGAAAATAAAAGCGCATGAAGTGACCGTTGAGGAAGCAACAAGAGCTGCTCTTGACGCGATTCGTGCAAAAGAAAAGGATATCAACAGCTTTGTCACCGTAGATGAAGAGTCTGCGATGATCCGCGCAAAAGAAGTACAGAAAATGATTGATGACGGGACACTGACCGGGCCTCTGGCAGGTGTTCCGGTTGCCATCAAAGATAATATGTGTACAAAGGGAATGTTAACGACCTGCAGTTCTAAGATTTTATATAATTTTATTCCAACTTATACAGCGGAAGCAGTGATCAATCTGGAAAAAGCGGGCGCAGTCATTCTCGGAAAGACGAACATGGATGAATTTGCCATGGGAAGTACCACAGAGACTTCTGCCTATGGGGAGACAAAGAATCCATGGAATACCGCACATGTACCGGGCGGTTCTTCCGGTGGAAGCTGTGCGGCAGTGGCAGCAGAGGAATGTTACTATGCACTCGGATCGGATACCGGAGGATCTATCCGTCAGCCAAGTTCATTTTGTGGTGTGACCGGAATCAAACCAACTTATGGTACCGTTTCCCGTTACGGACTGATCGCATACGGTTCCTCTCTGGATCAGATCGGACCGATTGCAAAGGATGTGACCGACTGTGCCACAATTCTGGAGACAATTACTTCTTATGATAAGAAGGATTCCACATCGGTAAAACGAGAAGAAACCGATTTTACATCGGCACTGGTGGATGATGTAAAGGGAATGAAGATTGGTATTCCGCGTGACTATCTGGGCGAGGGACTGGACCCGGAAGTAAAGGAAGCCATTCTTGCAGCGGCAAAGACGTTAGAAGAAAAAGGCGCAATCGTAGAGGAATTTGATTTAAGTCTCGTAGAGTATGCGATTCCGGCTTATTATGTCATTGCAGCAGCAGAGGCAAGCTCCAATCTGGCACGTTTTGATGGAGTAAAATACGGATACCGCACAAAAGAGTACGAGGGACTGCACAATATGTACAAGAAGTCCCGCTCCGAAGGATTCGGACCGGAAGTAAAGCGCCGTATTATGCTTGGATCTTTCGTGTTAAGTTCCGGATATTATGATGCTTATTATCTGAAAGCACTGCGCACCAAAGCCCTGATCAAGCAGGCATTTGACAAGGCATTTGCAAAGTATGATGTGATTCTCGGACCGGCGGCACCGACCACCGCTCCGAAACTGGGAGAATCTTTGAGTGATCCGCTGAAGATGTATCTTGGAGATGTATATACCGTTTCGGTCAATCTGGCAGGTCTGCGGGAATTTCCGTGCCGTGCGGTGTGGACAGCAAAGGACTTCCGATCGGTCTGCAGTTGATCGGGGATTGTTTCAAGGAGAAAAACATCATCCGTGCGGCCTACAGTTTTGAACAGACAAGAACGTATCAGCACAGTCCGGCAGCAGAAGCGTAGAAAGGAGAGAAGAGATGTCAAAAGAATATGAAACCGTCATTGGACTGGAAGTCCATGTAGAATTAGCAACCAAGACAAAAATCTTCTGTGCCTGCTCCACTGCATTCGGAAGTGCACCAAATACCCACACCTGTCCGGTATGTACCGGTATGCCGGGATCGCTTCCGGTCTTAAACAAAAAGGTGGTAGAGTATGCCATGGCAGTTGGTCTGGCAACAAACTGTCAGATCAATCAGTACAGCAAATTTGACCGGAAAAATTATTTCTATCCGGATAACCCGCAGAATTATCAGATTTCCCAGCTTTATCTGCCAATCTGCCATGACGGAGGGGTAGAGATCGAGACGGAATCCGGCGGGAAAAAGACCATCGGTATCCATGAAATCCATATGGAAGAGGATGCCGGAAAGTTAGTACACGATGACTGGGAAGGGGTATCTCTGGTGGATTACAACCGTTCCGGTGTACCGCTGATCGAGATCGTATCCGAGCCGGATATGCGCTCCGCAGAGGAAGTCATTGCATATCTGGAGAAACTGCGTATGACGATCCAGTACCTGGGTGCCAGTGACTGCAAGATGCAGGAGGGTTCCATGCGTGCGGATGTCAATTTATCAGTTCGTGAAAAGGGCGCCAAAGAGTTTGGTACCCGTACCGAGATGAAAAATATCGGTTCGTTTAAGGCAATCGCACATGCCATTGAAGCCGAGACAGCCCGCCAGATTGATCTGATTGAATCCGGGGAAAAGGTTGTACAGGAGACCCGCCGCTGGAACGATGATCAGGGATATTCCTATGCGATGCGTTCCAAAGAGGATGCACAGGATTATCGTTATTTCCCGGAGCCGGATCTGGTACCGATCGTTGTCAGTGACGAATGGCTGCAGCAGATCCGGGACAATCAGCCGGAACTTCATGATGAAAAACTGGCCCGTTATATTGCAGAGTTTGGTCTGCCAGAGTATGATGCACAGATTCTTACATCGGAGAAAAAGCTGGCAGATCTCTTCGAGGCGACTTCTGCGATTTGCAATAAACCAAAGAAGGTTTCCAACTGGCTTATGGGAGAAACGATGCGTCTGTTAAAGGACCGGGAAATGGATGCCGAAGATCTCCGTTTTTCACCAGAGCATCTGGCAAAAATTATCGAATTGACAGAGGCCGGAACGATTAATAATTCCGTTGCCAAGGAAGTATTTGAAAAAGTCTTTGATGAGGACATTGATCCGGAGCGTTATGTGGAAGAGCATGGCTTAAAGAGTGATAACGATGAGGATGCACTTCGCGCAACGATAGAGCAGATTGTCAAAGACAATCCGCAGTCGGTGGAGGATTACCACAACGGAAAAGAGAAAGCAATCGGATTTTTGGTCGGACAGACGATGAAAGCAACCAAAGGCAAGGCAAATCCGGGAATCGTAAATAAAATCTTAAAGGAACTGCTTTAAATCTTAAAGAAAAATGAAAAAACAGGGGAAAACTTGTCTTTACAGGCTGAATATCGTATAATAATTTTGCCGTCGCTTACTGCGGCGGCAATGTTATATGTAAAAAAGGAGTTTATACGATGGCGGAAGACCAGAATAATAAAGAAAATACCACGACATCCGATACAAACAATACAAGTGAATATGAAGATGTCTGTTACATCTGCCGCAGACCGGAGAGTGTTGCGGGAAAGATGATACATATCCAGAATGATATCTGCATTTGTCAGGACTGTATGCAGAAAACATTTGATACCATGAACAACGGTACCTTTAACATGGGCGATTTCATGAATATGAACATGGGAAAAATGCCGAATATCAGTATGATCAATCTGGCGGATCTGCAGAATGCGGTTCCAAACAAACAGAAGTTAAAGAAAAAGAAACCAAAGGATGAGCAGCCGAAACCGGAACTGGATATTCATTCCATTCCGGCACCGCACAAAATCAAGGCGCGTCTGGATGAGTATGTTGTCGGACAGGAACATGCCAAAAAAGTGATGTCCGTTGCCGTTTACAATCACTATAAACGTGTGATGGAAGACACCAATGACGGCGTGGAAATCGAAAAGTCCAATATGCTCATGATCGGACCGACCGGATCGGGAAAGACGTATCTGGTAAAGACACTGGCACGGCTTTTGGATGTGCCGCTGGCAATCACAGATGCGACATCTCTGACCGAAGCCGGATATATCGGTGATGATATCGAAAGCGTAGTCAGCAAACTTCTGGCTGCAGCTGACAATGATGTGGAGCGTGCAGAGCACGGTATTATTTTCATTGATGAGATCGACAAGATTGCAAAGAAGCGCAATGCCAATCAGCGGGATGTAAGCGGAGAGTCGGTGCAGCAGGGAATGTTAAAGCTTCTCGAAGGCGCAGAGATTGAAGTTCCGGTTGGAGCAAGCAGCAAAAATGCGATGGTTCCGATGACCACGGTAGATACGAAGAATATTCTGTTTATCTGTGGCGGTGCCTTTCCGGAACTGGAAGAGGTTATCAAGGAGCGCTTAAACAAGGAGGCGTCCATCGGCTTTAAGGCAGATCTGAAAGATAAATACGACAAGGAAGAAAATCTTCTCTGTAAAGTGACAGTGGAGGATGTCCGTAAATTCGGAATGATTCCGGAGTTTCTGGGACGTCTGCCGATTCTGTTTTCACTGGAAGCACTGACGGAAGATATGCTTGTGCGTATTCTGACAGAGCCGAAGAATGCGATTGTACGTCAGTACAAAAAGCTTCTGGCGATGGATGAAGTGGATCTGGAGTTTACGGAGGGCGCTTTGCATGCAATTGCAAAGCAGGCGAAAGAAAAGAAGTCGGTGCCCGTGCACTGCGAGCCATTATTGAAGAGTTCATGCTGGATATCATGTATGAGATTCCAAAGGATGACAATATCGGAAAAGTGACGATCACAGAGGATTATGTGGAGAAAAAGGGCGGACCGCTCATTGAAATGCGTGGAGTTGCGGCACTTCCGGAACAGGAAGCAAACGCATAAAATGTAGAAAAACCGAAATAAAAGATCTGATGCCGGAGGGCATCAGGTCTTTTTCTTTTCCCTATTGTATGATATGATAGAAACAGTATTGTTTTGTTCGTAATTCATAAGGAGGATGTATGAAAATCATTCATTGTGCAGATCTGCATCTGGATTCCCAGATGACAGCAAACCTGACAAAAGAGCAGGCAAGAGAGCGCAAAAGAGAAATCATCCGTACGTTTACACGGATGGTCGAATATGCAGAAAAGACAGGGGTGCGTCTGATCATGATATCGGGAGATCTGTTTGATACACGAAATGTATCAGCATTGGCGCGCAACACCGTAAGGGACATGATCTGTACACATCCCCAGATTGATTTCTTATATCTGAGAGGAAACCATGACAGTGACAATTTCCTTTCCAAGCTGGAGGAAGTACCGGACAATCTGCTTTTGTTTTCCGATACATGGACTGCCTACCGGTATGGAAATATTGTGATCAGCGGAATCGAGCTCTCGGAGAACAACCGGGCGACCGTTTACAATTCCCTTGTGCTGGGGCATGAAGATTTCAATATTGTCATGATGCACGGACAGGCGGGAGATTATGCATGTCGCACACAGGCAGAGAATATCAGCCTGAACCAGCTGAAAAATAAAAATATTGATTATCTGGCGCTGGGACATGTACATACCTTCATGCAGGACAAGCTGGATAACCGCGGTACCTGGTGTTACTGTGGATGTCTGGAAGGACGCGGATTTGACGAGTGTGGACCGAAAGGATTTGTTTTACTGGATGTGGACGAGCAGACCTGCCGTGCCCAGATGCAGTTTGTTCAGATGGCAGCCCGCACGCTGTACACGCTTGAAGTGGATGTGAGCAATGTCATGACGACAAGAGAAGCGGCAGAGCGGATGGAGGAAGCTGTGAAACAGGCGCAGTATCCGTCGGGAAGCCTTGTCAAATTTGTACTGACCGGTGAGGTGGAAGTGGATGCGGAGATCAATTGCGAGTATCTGCAGAATCTGTTCTCGGATTATTTTTATTTTGAAAAGGTGAAAGACCGGACAACCCTTCGGGTCGACTACAGTGATTATGAAAAAGATGCCTCGTTAAAGGGGGAGTTTATCCGTATGGTACTTGGATCTGAACTGTCACAGGAGCAGAAGGCAGAAGTGATCCGCTGTGGAATTTTGGCATTGTCCGGGGAGGAGATATAGGATGAAATTACGTTCCTGTCATATCGACAATTTTGGAAAACTATCGGATCTGCATCTGGAATTTCAGGACGGGGTCAATCTGTTTCACGAACCGAATGCATGGGGAAAAAGTACACTGGCCGCTTTTTTGCGGGTGATGTTTTACGGGTTTGACTCTAAGAGAGAATCCGGACTGTTTGATAAAGAACGTGTGGTATTCCGCCCGTGGCAGGGGGGAACGTATGGAGGCGAACTGGATTTTTCCTATCAGGGAAAAGAGTACCGGATCAGCCGTACATTTGGAAAAACAGAAAAAACAGATGTTTTTCATTTATACGATCTTTCCACCAATCTGGAATGTCATGATTTTTCTTCCGAGATCGGAAGTGAAATTTTCGGACTGGACAGTGCGTCGTTTAAAAGGAGCGCATTTATTGCACAAAATGACTGCGAATGCTGCTCGACTGATGCGATCAATGCCAAGCTGGGAAATCTTGTAGAGAATACAAACGATATCAATAATTTTGAGACCGCTCAGAAAAAGATTCATGACCGGATGAATAAACTTTCGCCGGACCGTGCAACAGGTTCCATGAAAAAGCGGACGAACATGATCACGCTTTTAACGGAAGAACTGCGTGGCTATGATGCGGCAGAGGCGTCTTACAAAAAGATTACCGAAAAACTTACCGAAAAACAGGAGCAGAGAAAAGAACTGGCCGGGATTCGGGATCAGTATGCAAAAGCATTGCAGGTGGCGAGTGAAGAGAGCCGCAGAGAAGGAATCAAGCAGGCCTATGCGGCCATCCTGCAGGAGGAACAGGAAAAGAAAGAGGCACTGGATGCTTTTGCGGATGTATTTCCGGGACAGGTGCCGCAGGATGAGGAGTTTGCAAAGCAGAACCAGGATGTACAGATGCTTGGGGTGTTAAAACCACTTTGTTTAATCTGGGGCTGACCGAGGAAGAAGAAAACCGCCTGCAGGAACTTGGTGATAAGTTTGAAACCAGATTCCTTCTGAAGAAAAATAACGGAAATGGAAAAAGAGCAGGAGCGTTTTGCAAAACTGAAAGAGGAAAAAACGCAGCTGGAAACGAAAATGTCCTATTTTGAAGCGATGGCAATGAAGCGGGAAGAACCGGATTATACGGTAAAAAATCGTCTTTCGATGATGATCTGCGGCATTATCCTGCTGGTGATCGGTGCTGCCGGTGGTGTGTTGTCGTTTCTGTTGCCGCAGGTGCAGAAGATGTTCCTTCCGCTTCTGGCGGTATCGGTGGTTGCGGCAGTGGCAGGTATTGTGCTTCTTGTGGTGCGCAAGGTGCAGGTATCAAAGGAAGAAGAAAAGGTACGTGCACTCCGGGTACAGCATCTGGAAGAGGAGCGTAAGCTCGCGGACCGGTGGAAGAAATTCAAAAAACCATGGAAGAGGCTTCGAAAGAAGCTTCGCGCATCGAACAGGAGACTAAGGGTTTTCTGGAGCAGTATCAGATGGTTCCGGGAGAAAAGGATGCCAGAACCTGCCTGTATGAACTCCGCAGCCAGCTGCAGGAATATGAGCGTCTGCGCAGCCGTGCCGGAAAAAGCGATGCGGCAAGACAGGAATTTGAGCGGAAACAGAACTCTTTGCTTGCATTTGGAAAAGAAGCGGGAATGGATTTCGGAGAAGATCTTGCAGCAGGAATCAGCCAGTTACAGATGAAGGCAACCGAGTACCGTATCGCACAGAAAGCATACGCAGAGGCAAGAAAAAAGAGAGAACTGTTTGAACAGGAACACAATATGAAAGAACTGGCAGCGGTGGAAAAATGTCCATATTCCCTTGACGAACTCAATTCCATGATCCGTGATGTGGATGAGCGGAGCGAGGATATCCGGGAAGCCATCGAGCAGTACCATCATCAGCTCGAAGATCTGCAGGATCAGCTGGATATCCGGGATGAAAAAGAACAGCAGCTTTCCATCTGCAGACAGGAACAGGAAGAAGAACAGCATTTATATGAAACCCTGCGTCTGACGGGAGAATTCCTACAGAATGCAAAGGAGCAGTTTTCTGCGAGATATTTGGGTCCGATCGAGAACGGGTTTGGAAAGTATTACACGCTTCTAACAGGGGATAAAGAAAAAGACTGGATGGTGGATGCCAACATCGAGGTGCAGATGAAAGAGCAGGGCGAGATGCGGGAAACCAAGTGGCTGTCTGCCGGATATCAGGATCTGCTGGGAATCTGTATGCGTCTGGCGCTGGTGGATGCGATGTATCCGAAGGAAAAACCGTTTCTGGTGCTGGACGATCCGTTTGTCAATCTGGATGAAGAAAAGATGGCACATGGCAATGAACTGTTTGGAAAAATTTCCGGGGAGTATCAGATTTTATATTTTACCTGTCATGCAAGCCGGAATATAGAAAACGCAAAATAAAGGGAGAGGAAACATGGAGAAAAAGATTTTATTTCCGCAGATCGGCGGAATTATGCACGGAGGGGATTACAATCCGGAACAGTGGCTGGACCGGCCGGACATTCTGGAAGAAGATATCCGTATGATGAAGAAAGCTGGGATGAATTGTGCAACACTTGGGGTATTTTCCTGGTCAACCTATGAGCGCGGGAAGGGGAATTTCATTTCGCATGGCTGCATGACATCATGGATAAGTTATATGCCAATGGCATTTATACGATACTGGCGACACCGTCCGGAGCGCGCCCGGCATGGCTGGATGAGGCATATCCGGAGTGCAGACGCGTGGAGTTCTTACGGGGTGCGTGAACATCACGGGGTGCGGCACAACCACTGTATGAGTGCACCGGTTTATCGTAAAAAGGTTTCTGTGATCGTCAATAAGCTGGTAGATGAATTCGGAAATCATCCGGGACTTCTGATGTGGCATATTTCCAATGAATTTGGCGGGGAATGTTACTGTCCGCACTGTGTAAAGCGGTTCCAGGATTATCTGGCAGAAAAGTTTGACCATGATATTGAAAAACTGAACAAGGCATGGTGGACAACGTTCTGGAGTCATACTTACAATGATTTTTCCCAGATTGAACCGCCGTACCGCAACGGAGAATTCAGCATTATGGGATTGAATCTGGAGTGGAAACGGTTTACCACCTGGAATATGACGGATTACATGAAGGCAGAGATTGCCATTTTAAAAGAACGTACCCCGCAGATTCCGGTGACAACGAATTTTATGAAAGAATATGACGGACTGGACTATCATAAAATGCAGCAGCCGCTGGACGTGGTGTCCTGGGATTCTTATCCGCGGTTTCACAATGATGAGGAGTCGCTTTCAGATACGATGACAGAAAATGCGTTTGATCATGCCATGATCCGTTGTCTGAAAAAAGAGCAGCCGTTTATGCTCATGGAGAGCGCGCCGGGGCTGGTCAACTGGCATCCGTTTAATAAAATGAAACGTCCGGGCGTACACCGGCTGGCTTCGCTGCAGGCAGTGGCTCTCGGTTCCGATACGGTGCAGTATTTCCAGTGGCGGAAAGGAAGGGGATCGTTTGAGCAGTACCATGGGGCGGTTGTGGATCATCTCGGAACGGATGATACCAGAGTTTTTCGTGAAGTGGCAGATCTTGGGGAAGAATTAAAGAAACTCAAAGATCTGGCAGGGACAGTCGTAAAAGCACCGGTAGCCGTGTTATACGATTGGGACAGCCTCTGGGCAACGGATGGAATGAAGGGGCTGGCAGAGTCCACCCGCAACTATATTAAGACCTGCAGGAAAGCATACCGCAATCTGTCGGCACTCGGAGTGGATGTGGATGTGATTTCCAGTGAAGAGGATTATAGCGGTTATTCTGTGATTGTGGCACCAATGCTGTATCTGCTGCATACGCATGTCGGGGAGCGCATGAAACAGTTTGTGGAGCAGGGAGGTCATCTGATTGCAACCTATGTGACCGGATATGTGGATGAAAACCAGCTCAATTATCTGGGCGGATTTCCGGGAGACGGATTAAAGGATCTCTTTGGCGTGATCAGTGAGGAAATTGATACACTGTATCCGTCCGACCGCAACCGCGTACATTTTGCCGAAATGCCAGAAGGGGAAGTACGGGATTATGCGGAAGTTCTGCGTGTGGCAGATGGCACAAACGTGCTTGGTACCTATGAACAGGATTATTACAAAGGAATGGCAGCAGTGACGGAGCGCACATGTCAAAACGGCAGTGCCATGTATATCGCGGCCCGGCTGGATGATGCTTCCATGCAGCACCTGTATGCGCGTACACTGAAAAAAGCGGGAGTTTCGATGTATAAACTTCCATATGGCGTGGAACGTCACACACGCGAAGCGGATGGTATGCGGTATGTATTTTATCTGAATGATACGACCGGACCGCAGATTGTTTCCGGGGTAGAGGGAATTGATCTTCTGACGGGAGAGGTGATCAAGGGAATTCTTACACTGGAACCGTATGGCGTGGCATGTGTAAAAGAATAAGTTCTATTCTGAAAGTTTTGTGCATATAGTTACGGAAAAGAAGTGTGGGAGCTTCTTATGGATAGAAATTGTGATGCATTTATCCGCTCCAACAATACCTACGATATCCTGATTGCCAGAGAGTCTTTGGAGATTTCTGACGACCGGGCAGAATGTATACAAAATATCGGTGAAAAATTTGTGGCAGAATATTTTGACCGGGACGAGGTGCCGCAGCTGAGCATTAAGACATACGGATATTCGATTATCCCAAAATGTTTCGGACTGCTGGATACGCTTGCACTGGAGACAACCGGTATCCTGCAGCTGCAGAATCAGCCAGCCCTGTCCCTTCGGGGACAGGGTATTTTTATTGGATTTGTTGATACGGGAATTTCCTATGAACTGCCCTGTTTCCGGAATGCCGATGGAAGTACAAGAATCCGCTCAATCTGGGATCAGAGTATTCCGACGGGGGAGAAAAATACCCCTCAGGGATTTTTGTACGGAACGGAATATACACAAAAAGAGATCAATGAGGCACTGGAACAGGAACATCCGCGGGAACTGGTTCCAGTGACGGATGAAGATGGGCACGGAACCATGCTGGCAAGTATTGCCTGCGGAAGTGAAGATCTGCAGGCTGGTTTTACTGGGGCGGCTCCTTATGCGGAACTTCTGGTTGTAAAGTTAAAACCGGCAAAACCATATCTGAAAGACTTTTTTTATATTCCGCAAGAGATGCCTGCCTATCAGGAAAATGACATTATGGCGGCAATTGAATATCTCGAAGAGACTGCCAGAAAACTGGGGCGGCCCCTTATTCTGTGCCTTGGTCTCGGGACAAACAACGGAAGCCATTCCGGTGGCAGCAATCTTTCGGAACTTCTTGATGATATTGCGGGCAGATGGCGCCGGTGTGCGGTTGTGGCAACCGGAAATGAGGCGAATGCCAGACATCATTTTTACGGGAAAAGTGATGGAAATTCAATGGTTGCGGTAGAGGTGAATGTGGAACAGCGGATGCGGGGATTTTATCTTGAGTTGTGGGCCAGTGCACCGGAATTGTTTGTGGTGGCGGTGCGTTCGCCGGGAGGCACTCTTATGCCGGCGCAGAATGTGCCCGGAAATTCGCATCAGGAACAGGAATTTATATTTGAAGGGACAAGAGTGGAAATTGATTATGCACAGGTGGGACGCACGCGGGGGGATCAGCTGGTGTTTATCCGGTTTGAAAACCCGGCGGCAGGGATCTGGACGCTGTATGTTAATCCGAGTACCACGATCACAGGACAATTTCATATCTGGCTGCCAATGAGTGGAATGTTAGAAAAAGACGTGGTGTTTTTGCGTCCGGATCCGGATGTGACACTTACCGTGCCGTCTTCGGCAAAAATTCCGATTGGGGTGGGTGGAATGGATCAAAAGAGTGGTATTTTATATCTGGATTCCGGGAGGGGGAATACCATTGCGTCGGTTGTAAAACCGGATTTTGTGGCTCCGGCTGTGGGCGTGCAGGCGATAGGAAGGCTTGGAAATTATGTGACACTGACGGGAACGAGTGCAGCTTCTGCAATTGCGGCAGGAGCATGTGCACAGATCATGGAGTGGGGAAACAGCCGTGGGAGAAGACTGCTTTTAAATTCGGTGCAGATCGGAAATATTCTGATCCGCGGGTGCGAAAGGAACCCGGATGTATCCTATCCGAATACCGCCTGGGGCTATGGAAAAATGAATGTTTACGATGCACTGATGAAATTTTATGGGGTATAAAAATTTATATACAAAGCGTAAAAAGATATAAAAAATTTATGAAATGCTTTTTTTTGAGAACCAAGTACGATATAATTAAGACTATACAGATTGGAGAGTGAAGTATGGAGAAAAAAAGATTTATTAGCAAATTACGCAGCATCAAAACAGAATATGTGTATTACGAATGATACGATCTCGGACCGATTGTTCAGGAGTATGGGGTAAACAGAGGACTTCGCGATGTCAACGGAAAGGGTGTATTGACAGGTCTGACCCGTATTTCAAAGATTGTGTCCTTCAAAGATGAAAATGGAAAACAGGTGCCATGTGACGGTGAGTTATGGTATCGCGGATATAATGTAAAAACACTGATCAAATCCATTGGACCGAACGAATTCGGCTTCGAGAAAGCAGCATATCTGCTGCTGTTTGGAGAACTTCCGGATCAGGCGCAGCTGGATGAATTCTGTGAGGTGCTCGGCAACAGCCGGACACTTCCGACCAATTTTACCAGAGACGTTATTATGAAGGCGCCTTCTAAGGATATCATGAATTCCATGACACGAAGTATTCTGACACTTGCGGCCTATGATCCGTATACGACAGATTCTTCCATTGAGAACAATATCCGTCAGTGTATGCAGCTGATTGCCAATTTCCCGATGATCGCGGCATATGGATATCACGCATATAATCATTATGAAAATGATTCGAGTATGTATATTCACCGACCGGACCCGAAGCTTTCCACGGCAGAGAATTTCCTTCGTATGCTGCGGCCGAATAAGCAGTATACACAGCTGGAGGCACAGGTGCTTGATGTGGCACTGATGCTTCATATGGAGCATGGCGGCGGTAATAACAGTACGTTTACCACCCGTGTGGTTACTTCTGCCGGTACGGATACATATTCTGCCATCGCTGCGGCAATGTCTTCCCTGAAAGGACCAAAGCATGGCGGTGCCAACATCAAAGTTATGCAGATGATGAATGATATCCGGGAAAATGTGCATGACTGGAGCGATCGTGACGAGGTGAAGTCCTATCTTGGAAAGATGCTGGATGGACAGGTCTTTGATAAGAAGGGATTGATCTATGGTATGGGACATGCCGTGTATTCCCTGTCTGATCCGAGAGAGCGTGTGTTCCGCAGCTATGTGGAGCATCTCGCGGAGGCAAAAGGACGCCAGAAAGACATGAACCTTTACAATAAGATAGAAGAAGTGGCTCCGGAACTGATCGCAGAAAAGCGTCATATTTTCAAGGGTGTCAGCCCGAATGTGGATTTTTACAGTGGTTTCGTATATGAAATGCTTGGCATTCCGTCGGAATTGTATACACCATTGTTTGCCATTGCAAGAATTGCAGGATGGAGTGCACACCGGCTGGAGGAGCTGGTGGGATGCAACAAAATTATTCGTCCAGCATATAAGAGTGTCATGGAAGAACTGGAATAAGATTATTACAGCGGACAGAATTGCATTTTATTTTGCTCTGTGCTAGTATGGAAACAGAAACTTTCGTGTGTTATAACTATAAAAGGGGAGAGGACTGATTATGAAAATAAAAGAAAAAATATTATCGCTTTGCGGAAAAAGGGCAGCAGATACAGAGAGTAAACCGTTTTTTTGTAACAGAATATCTGATTTTTTATGCATTTATTCTGTTTATGCTCTGGGCATCAAGAGCAAAAGGAGTACGTTCTTTGGGCTTTGCGGCATTTGTCAGTGTGATTGCAGTAGTCTCCGGAGGTGCATTGCTCATTGGATGGAAGCGGCGTCCGGAATCGGAGCGGCTGAGATATCTGGCACTGATCGGGTTATATCTCGTATCATTTTTCATGACTTTTGCATATACGGAGAGCTTTATCCGTTTTCTGGGACTGGCTCCTTTTATCGGCTGTATTTGTTTTGATCCGAAATATTCCAGAATCGGCGGCATCGGTTATCTTGTATTGAATGCGCTGACTGTCTTTGGTCAGATCCGTCAGCAGCCGGAAGGCGTAGCCGGGACAACCAATCTTGTACTGGATCTGCTGGCACTGGGGGTACTGGTATTTGCTGTGATCTTTACAACAAATGTGGCACAGAAATTCAACCATGATACCCGGCACAGTGAACAGCAGGAGCAGCGGAAGCAGCAGGTAATTTTAGACGATGTGATCGGTGTGGCGGAAGAAGTGCGTAAGGGTACGGAATCCGTGATGAAGATTGTCAATGATCTGAATGGATCGACAGAGGTGGTCAATGGTGCGATGAAAGATATTTCTTCCAGCACGCAAAGCACGGCGGAAAATATCCAGACACAGACAACCATGACACAGGATATCCAGCATTCAATTGAGCAGACACTGGAAAGTTCCGAGAATATGGTAAAAGTGGCAAAGCAGTCCGGGGAACTGAATCAGAAGAGTATGGAGATCATGGAACATCTGAAGAAACAGTCCGCGGTAATCGCAGAGACAAACTCCGGAGTGGCAGATTCCATGAAAGCGTTACAGGAGCGTACCGAGGCAGTAAAGAGTATTGCAGATACCATCTTTTCCATTTCCAGTCAGACCAATCTGCTGGCGCTCAATGCTTCTATTGAGAGTGCCCGTGCAGGGGAAGCCGGAAAAGGGTTTGCTGTAGTGGCTGATGAAATCCGTCAGCTGGCAGAGAAAACCAGAAGTGAGACAGAAAGCATCGCACAGATTCTGGATGAATTGTTTAAAAATGCAGAGGATGCAGCAACGGCGGTGAGCCGTTCGATTGAGGCTACCAATGCGCAGGATTCCATGATTGCGAAAGCATCTGAGAGTTTTTCGGGAATGAATGAGAATGTCAATACACTGGTTCAGGAGATCGAAGGCATTGACGGCATGTTAAACCGTCTGTCGGATGCAAACAATCAGATTGTAGACAATATCAGTAATCTTTCTGCAACAACGGAAGAAGTGACGGCCTCTTCCGTACAGGTAGCGGATCTGTCAGTTGAGAATTTAAACAATGCCGAGCAGGCAAAACAGAAACTTGACAATGTGCTTGCGGTATCTCATGAACTGGATAAGTACATAAAGTAAACAGATGGAATGAGATAAAGGTGCCTCAGCAGGAGAAATTCTGCTGAGGATTTTTACTACTATAACTTAGAAGGAGATAAAAATTATGAATATAACAATGAAACAGGTCGAGGGCGGTGTATGTGCGGCTGCAGGATTTTCCGCAAACGGATTAAACTGTGGGTTAAATCCGGATCGGAACAAAAATGATCTGGCACTAATATGGTCAGAGAAAGAGTGTACGGCAGCGGCTGTCTATACAACGAATAAAGTAAAGGGTGCACCAATCCTTGTGACAAAGAAACATCTGGCAGCAACCGGAAATAAGGCGAGGGCTGTTATTGTCAACAGTAAGAATGCCAATACCTGTAATGCAGACGGAGAAGAAAAGGCACAGATGATGTGTGATCTGGCTGCAGCAGAGCTGGGAATAAAGGCAGACGAGGTGATCGTGGCATCAACCGGTGTCATTGGACAGAAGCTTCCGATTGAACCGATCCGTGATCATGTGCAGGAGCTGGCACGCGGACTTTCTCCACAGAATCATGGAAAAGCAGCAAATGCCATCATGACAACCGATACCTATGCCAAGGAGACCGCGGTTTCTTTTACGCTTGACGGGAAGACCTGTACGGTTGGCGGTATGGCAAAGGGAAGTGGCATGATCCATCCGAATATGGCTACCACGTTAAATTTTGTTACAACCGATGTTGCGATTTCCTCAGAAATGATCCAGAAAGCACTTTCTGAGATTGTAAAGGTGACGTACAATTGTCTGAGCATTGATGGAGATACTTCTACCAATGATATGGTCAGTATTCTGGCAAACGGCATGGCAGAAAATACGCCAGTCACAGCAGAGGGAGAGGATTATGATACGTTCCGTCAGGCGCTGTATCAGGTACTCATGACGCTGACCAAGATGCTTGCCAAGGACGGTGAGGGAGCATCGAAGATGCTGGAGTGTACCTGTAGCGGTGCGCCGGATCAGGATACCGCAATCATTATTGCAAAGAGTGTGATCCGTTCCCCACTGTTTAAGTGTGCAATGTTTGGGGAAGATGCCAACTGGGGACGTATTTTATGTGCAATCGGTTATGCGGATGCGGAGTTTGATATCAACAAAGTGGATGTGGATCTGGCATCGTCCAAGGGAACCATTGCCGTATGCAGAAATGCTGCCGGTGTAGATTTCTCTGAGGAGAAAGCAAAAGAAATCTTAGAGGAAGATGAAATTTATATTAATATTGATCTGCATCAGGGAGAGGCATCTGCCAAAGCCTGGGGATGTGATCTGACGTATGATTATGTAAAATTAATGGAGATTATAGGAGCTAGATAGAACATGGAAAAGAAAATCGGTTTTATCGGCTGTGGAAATATGGGAACAGCCATGATACAGGGAATTTTGGAATCCGGAAAATGCCCTCCGCAGGAGATGATGATTTCCTGTCGTACGAAGAAAACGCTGGAAGAAAAGAAAGCACAGTTCGGAGTGCAGATCAGTACGGACAACCGGGATGTGGCAGCATTTGCAGACATTTTGTTTGTGGCAGTAAAGCCACAGTTTTATGCCGAAGTGTTAGAGGAAATCAAGGATCTTCTTACAGAAGAGCAGATTCTGGTATCCATCGCGCCGGGAAAGACACTGGTATGGTTTGATGAAGTGCTCGGACGAAATTTAAAAGTGATTCGTACGATGCCGAATACCCCATCTATGGTCAAAGAAGGCATGATGGGTATGTGTGCGGGAGCACGTGTGACGGATGCGGATATGGCTCTGGTGCGGGATCTCTGCAGTGGATTTCACAGACGGAAGTCATCCCGGAGCATCTGATGGATGTGGTTACTGCCGTCAGCGGAAGCTCTCCGGCCTATGTATTTATGTTTATTGAAGCCATGGCAGATGCAGCAGTGGCTGGTGGAATGCCGAGACAGCAGGCGTACAAATTTGCAGCACAGGCGGTACTTGGAAGTGCAAAGATGGTTCTTGAGACGGGAAAACATCCGGGAGAACTCAAAGATATGGTATGCTCTCCGGCAGGAACCACCATTCAGGCAGTGCGTGTGCTGGAGGAAAAAGGCATGCGCAGCAGCGTGATCGAGGCAATGATGAAGTGCCTGGATATCTCCCGCAATATGTAAAACCGTTTACTTGCTTTTTCTGTTGAAAATGTGTAGAATAGAACCATCAACAGATTTAGGAGAGAAGGAAATATGAGTCAGGCAAAGGTAGATAAATATAAAGAAAAGAAAAAGCCAATCGTAAAAAAGAGATGGCAAAGCAGAAAACGGAAAAAATCATTGGTATCATCTGTGGATGTGCAATTTTAGTTGCCATCGTTGGATGGGCCGGTTATACCGGATACAATTATTATGAGGATAATAAGCCGGCACAGACGTATTATACCAATACTTCTGCATTGTCCAGCTACGTGAGTGGATTAAACACAGAGGCACAATAAGATCTGCTTATCAGATATTTGCATGTGGGGCATCACCGATCGGGTGATGCCTTTTCCAATGCCTCGGATACTGCACCGATGAGCAGACGACAGGTATACTGGTTGTTTTTGGAATATGTAAGATCCGTAAGGGACTGGCTGGAAATAATCTGTTTTGCCAGTTCATCGAGCGTAGGACGGACCAATGGGTACATGGTTTCTACAGTTTCATCCAGATGAACCATGGTGATTTCGTTGATATGGTCTTCGTCTACAGATACCTGTACATCGAACGGATTTCCATCAATCATGACAGAAGAGGTATAGACACCCGGAACGTACATGGTTTCTACCGCTTCGTTGTCTGCGGACTGTTTGTGGGAACTGCCAAGCAGGATTCCAAGGAAGATCACAAGCAGGATACCAAGTCCTGTGATGACACCTGCAAACACAAGTTTTTTCATATGAAGAACGACAATTCTGGTTTTTGCACTCATTTGTTACCTCCATTTCCAGCTTTGGTATATTCTATGCAGGGAATATCTATTCATGCGTTTAATTTTAAACTTCCCATTGGTATAAATTTTTTCAAAATGTATAAAAAATTCAAAAAGTGGTTGACAGAAGAGCATGTATCTGTTATTATCTTATCTGTGCTCACGAGAGAGCTTACATATGCGATAGTGGCGTAGTTGGTAACGCGCGACCTTGCCAAGGTCGAGACCGCGGGTTCGAGCCCCCGTCTACTCGCTCTCAAAAGTAAG
>ENA-OQCE01000496-OQCE01000496.1-human-gut-metagenome-genome-assembly--contig:-NODE-496-length-18971-cov-1.873275_pt1 | contig 18971 bp, 29 predicted proteins | sample MGYA00242495_ERZ504572 | MGnify/ENA primary metagenome ERZ504572 (study PRJEB26092, sample SAMD00036228) | human gut metagenome | host: Homo sapiens | study: EMG produced TPA metagenomics assembly of...
TATTAAAATGGTCGAATTTGCTTTTTATTTCCACTGTTGTTACTTTTTTAGGTTTATAGTATCGGTTTATTTAATTTTTGCTTTCAGGATTTCGCCGATGTATGTACGCGGCATACCTTCTATCGGGGCTTGTGACGGCACTTTCTTACATTCCAGAATGACGGAAGGCTCTGTCTGTCCGTTGGGGTAGAAGCGTACGGTATAATTCTGGGCCGCTTCCATCTGTGCATAAGGCTGTTCCGGTGACAGAATGGTGAAGATTACCGGCTTGTTGCCTGCTATCTTGCCTAACGAGCCGCCGGCATTGGCAGTCATCATCGTCATATTGAAAGGTTCTTCGCCAATTACAATCACCAGCTTGCCGTTGCCGGTCTGGATGGCATCGGCGGGAACAGCATCCGGGGCTACCTCTTTATAGGCGCTTGGTGCAGCCTGTACATTTGTTTGCGGTGCGGCGGCAACCGTAACCGTAGCCGTAGCCGGTGTTGTAGCGGTGGCCTTGGGAGTTTCTACTGTAACTTGCGTTTTGGGGGCAATCACCGTTGTACCCGAATTGACGAGCGCCTTTGTCTCTTTCTTTTCTTCTTTCTTTTCCTCTACAGGAGCTTGGGCGGCGGTGCTGGCACTTAAGGCTTCCGTTACCTCAATGCAGAGGGCATCGACGAAGTCACAGTCTTTCTGCGCCATTTGGCAAGTCCGCGTACCAGTTTGGTTTGAGACTTGTTCAAGGCGTACTTGTCGGTAATCCATTCTTCGGCGGTATATTTCTCTTTTCCTTCGCGGTAGTTGAAACGTATCTTCTCTACTTCAAAAACACATTTTTCCGGTTGGCAGGTGACGGTGAGCTGATAAAGAATTTTCGTTCTGTCCAGTGACAATGCGGTGGAGCTGAACACAATCCATTCATCGCCGATGCCTACAATCTGTCCTTTCTCCTTGTCGGAAAAGACTACGCGGCTGTTATTCCCGTTCTTTGCCAGACGTGCATCCATCCACCTCAACAGGCGGGAGTAGATTGTGTCTTGAGACATTCCGGGGATACTGAAATCTTTGGTGAATACTACCTTGCCGTCCACTTCCGGAACAGCGCCGGCCAGATATTTGCTGTCATCCCTCTGGGCATGCAGCAAGGCAGGCATGCAAAGGCAGAACAGCACAATAAGAACCTGTGTTAAATTTTTCATAATGCTATGTTTTATTTAGTAATGTCAAAACTCTCACCCCGGCGGGAGATTGTAAGGAAACGGCAACCCCGGCTTTCGGCAAAGGTGCGGAAAGCGTTACCGCCCCGGTAATCCTCACCGAAGTGCATAGGTGCAAATATAGCGGTTTTTATCCGTTCCACGAACTGTTCCGCACCGCGCATGTAATCTTTTCCGATGCGGCTGTCCACCGGAAACATGGCTATATCTACGGGGAGCCTTTTGTTGCAGGTTTTTTATCTCTGCAAGAAAGTCGCCTTCCGCCTTGCGTATCTCCTGCGGAGTAGACTCTTCGCTCCAATGCCAGTTGTTCAGGTCGCCGGCATGGAACAGGCGCATGCCTTGCAAATCTATCAGGAAAGAGATGCCTACATCGGTGGAGCCGAAGGCTTCGATACGGATATTTTCGTCTTCGTAGACATCCCCCTTATTTATGTAAACGGCATCTTCCGCGTGGCACGCCGGTGTTTCAGAATATCTTTGGAGAAGATATACCGGATGTCGGGCCGCTGTTCCTTCCATGAAAGGATGTCGCGGTTGAAGTGGTCGGGGTGGAAATGCGAGGAAAGCACGTAGAGCGTTCCCGGCTTCTTTAGCAGATGGTCGTGTACGATTCCCCGGTCCGGCGCCTCTTCCGAGGAGTCTTTGTAGTAATCGATAATGACCGTTATTCCGTCCGCTTCGATTGCGAAGCCGCTGTGGTAAATATAATCAAGTTTCATTGTACGGTTTCAATTATAGCGCAATATTACAAAAAACACCACACAAACTTCCGGTTTGGCTGTTATTTTATGCAAAAGTCCTACATCGGGACTTCAATCAGCAGGATATGCGAATCTTGCAGCGTTTCCAACTCAAAGCTGTCGGTTTCGTATACTCCCATACCGTCGCGGCGGGACAGCACTGTGCCGTCTACCTTTATTTCGCCCTCTATGAGGAAGATGTACACGCCGGCGTGCGACTGGTGCAGGTGATACCCCAGCTTCTTTCCGGCCTCGACTTCTCCGATGGAGAACCATGCCTGTTGCAGCATCCCGGCAGGAGCATTGCCGTCGGGCGATACGATAAGCGAAAGTTTGTTCTTGTGCAGATAGGGACGGATGTCATAATCCTGATAGGCGGGCGGGGTATTCAGCTTTTCGGGTATTACCCAGATTTGGAGAAACTCTGCCGGTTCGGTATCGCTTCCATTCATTTCGCTGTGGTAGATGCCCGTGCCTGCACTCATGGTCTGGATGTCGCCTATAGTGATGGTACGGCTGTTTTGTTTGCTGTCGCCATGCTTCAGCTTGCCTTTCAGGGGAATGGAGATAATCTCCATGTTCTTATGCGGATGGGTTCCGAAGCCTTTTCCCGGAGCTATCCGGTCGTCGTTCAGAACGCGCAGGGCGCCGAAATTCATGCGGCGGGGGTTGTAATACTTGTCAAAACTGAATGTATGGCGGCTGTCGAGCCAGTCATACGAAGAGCGTCCACGGCTTTCGGCTTTGTCTGTTACTTTTTTCATAATCTGTCTTTTTAGTGATTTATCTGTGTGTAACAAGCAGGTGGGCCTGAAAGTTTGAGCCGTGGATGATTAATGTTCTATAAACGCTTTTTTTACAGTCTGACTTCGTTTTCCAGCTTCTTGTGTTCCATGAAGTCCTTTATATTCATCAGGGTAGTGGATGCGATATTGGCAAGGGCTTCACGCGTGAAGAATGCCTGGTGGGAAGTCACGATTACGTTATTGAATGACAGCAGGCGTGCCAGCGTATCATCGTCGATAATCTTGTCCGACCGGTCTTCGTAGAAATATTCGCTCTCTTCCTCGTACACATCCAGCCCGGCAGAACCGATTTTCTTGTTTTTCAGTCCTTCTATCAGGGCATTGGTATGGATGAGCTGTCCCCGGCCGGTGTTGATAATCATCACGCGTCTTCATCTTACTGATGGAGTAGTCGTTAATCAGGTATCTGGTCTGCTCCGTGAGCGGGCAGTGCAGGGAGATGATGTCCGAGCTGCGGTACAGTTCGTCCAGCGTGGTGTATACCACCTGGTGCTCGCGGGCGAAATTGTAGTCGGGATACAGGTCGTAGGCGAGGATGTTCATGCCGAAACCGCGCAGGATGGCGATTAACTTCTTGGCTATTTTGCCTGTGCCGATGATACCTGCCGTTTTGCCATACATGTCGAATCCCAAAAGGCCGTGCAGGGAGAAGTTGCCGTCGCGTGTGCGCCAGGTGGCACGGGGTATCTTCCGGTTGAGGGAGAGCATGAGGCAACGGTATATTCCGCTACCGCGTAAGGGGAGTAGGCGGGGACGCGCACCACGGTGATGCCGTTTTCCGCTGCCGCTTTCAGGTCTACATTATTATATCCGGCGCAGCGCAGGGCAAGGAGTTTCACTCCGTTTGCCGCCAATTGCCGGATAACTTCCGCGTCGGCAGTATCGTTTACGAAGATACACACGGCATCCACGCCTTGCGTCAGTATCACGTTGTTCAGGTTGAGGTGTCCTTTGTAATAGCGGAGTTCAAAACCGTATCCGCTGTTTTTTTCATTGAATGAAGCCTCGTCGTAGGGCTTGCTGCCGAAGAATGCAATAGTATATGCCATGAGATTTTAAGTTTTGGTGAATATTCGCAGGTTATTAAGTGTGCATGACGGATGCGCTTCGTATAAGTGCACTTTCTGCATTTGTTAAAAGGCGGCATGCACAAAGAATATAACGTGCGCAAAGGTAAGAATGTTCGGGACATATCCGGCAGGTTGTGCCCATAATCTGTTGTCCGGATGATGAGTGCCGGCGATAGCAGGCGCTATGTTGTTCCGACACGGAGAAAGTTTTGTTCCGTCATGGTGGAACGGAACTTTCTCCGTGGTGGAATGAAATTTACCCCATGGTGGAACGATTTGGCATCGGCTGCTTTTCCCTTTGGGCATAGGGGCAATATATGCAAGCGGCAGGGACGGCAAATGGAGCAATCCCTTGTCTGTTTCAGCATGAATATTAGTGAATGTTTCAGTAGAAACTGTTGATTTTTTCAATTAAATTCTTCGGTTCTCCTAAATTAAATGCGCAAAATTGTTATTTATGTGCAACATTATTGTACCTTTGCGCCCGAAAACAATAAAAAAGATTTAGATGAGAAAAATTTCTTTGATTAGCATTGCGATGTTAATCGTTTCAATTCCAACTTTTGCAGGAGGTCTCCTGACAAATACAAATCAACACCCTGCCTTTCTTCGTATGCTGTCGCGCGGCGCAAACACCACCAGTGTGGATGCTGCCTTGTCCAACCCTGCGGGTCTGGCTTTCCTGCCGAAAGACGGGTTTTATACATCCTTGAGTATTCAGAGTGCGTTCCAGACAAGAAATATCGATGCTTCGTGCGAGGCTTTGGGTCTGGACAAATATTATGAAGGCAAGGCTTCTGCGCCTGTCATTCCCAGTGTGTTTGCCGCTTATAAGAAGGGCGACTGGACTATCTCCGGTTTCTTCGGCATTACCGGCGGAGGCGGAAAAGCTTCGTTCGATGACGGCTTGTCCATGTTCGACGCATGGTGATAGGCGGATTGCTGCAACAGGGTAGTTCCGGGCAAAGCTATACACTGAACAGCTACATGGACGGCAAGCAGTATATCTACTCCGTGCAGTTGGGGCTGACCTATAAGATAACGGACTGGCTGTCTGCCTTTGCAGGCGGGCGCATGAACTACTTTACGGGTGGTTACAAAGGTGCGCTGAATGCCAGTGCGGCCGTTGATTTGCCTTTGCCCACCGGTGGAGCGATACCCGTTGGAACCGAGCTTATCGGCATCGACCTGGATTGCAGCCAGACCGGTTGGGGATTTACTCCGGTTATCGGTTTGGATGCCAAGTTCGGCAAACTGACGATTGGTGCGAAATACGAGTTCAAGGCCAATCTGAATATTGAAAATAACACGAAGATAAATTCGCTACGCATGATAGGCGCTCCCGAAAGTGAGCTGGAGGACTACAAACACGGTGTAAATACGCCGAACGACATTCCCGCCATGCTTTCGGTGGCTGCTGCCTATGAGTCCCTTCCTGTGCTGCGCGCATCGGTGGAGTATCACTCTACGACGATAAGAACGCAGGCATGGCAGGTGGCAAACAGAAGTTCCTGACGAAAGGGACAAACGAGTATCTGGCCGGTATAGAGTGGGATGTTATCAAAAGACTGACCCTGAGCGGCGGTGTGCAGTTCACCGATTATGGTTTGTCCGATGACTATCAGAGCGACACAAGTTTCTCGTGCGATTCCTACTCGCTGGGTGTGGGCGCGAAGTTGCAACTTTCGGAAAGAGCCGATTTGAATGTGGGCTATATGTGGACCAACTATGAAGATTATACCAAAACCGGCCAAAACTATCAGGGTACAAATCTGCCCGGTACAAACGTGTACAGCCGTACCAACAAGGTATTCGGCCTCAGCATAGACTATCGCTTCTGATCTTTCATAATCCTTTATATACGTAAGAGAGGATGTGTCGCAAATTCGGCTGGCACATCCTCTCTTTGTCTTATGCCTTTAGGGCTTTTATTTTTTTCCTTTTACGGATTTCCGTGTCAGGTTTCAGAAGGAATATTGCACCAGCAGGTTCATGCGGTTGGCATGGTTGGTGGAATTGTCGAAGTTCGTACGCCAGCCGCGCAGATACTCTGCACCTACCTGCATGTTGGGGGTGACATTCCAGAACAGGTTTGCTACGAAATATTGTCCATAGCGGTAAGTGGACGGTTCGTTGGCAGGATACCCGTTTTCGGAATAGAGGCGTGACATGCTGTATGTGCTTGAAAGGAACACTTTCGGCTGATGTTGTATTGCAGTCCGGCATACCAGCCCAGCATCGGCAATGCTTGCATTTTGCTGCTTCATCGGGATTGGGAACGATGTCCACGTTCAGGTTGCTGAGGTCGTTCAGGTATTGCCCGATGCCTTTCCCGTAGGTGGCTTGCCCGAACACCTGCCATTGTTTGCCCAGATTGAAGGTGGTGGATGCCTGTATGCCGAAGCCGGTAACGGCATGCGCCTTGTCGCTCAGGGTGCTGGTGTAGGTCATGCTGCGGATAAGTCCGCCTACGCGCACATGGCTTTTGCTGTTCCAGCCGTACTGCGCATAAGCGGTGAAGTCGGGCATGCGCTGTTGTGCGATGTCAAGCTCGCTGTTGGTCGTGCCGTCTACCGCAGGCACTTCGACAGAGGCGTTGAAACGGAAGTTTTTCAGCCTTTGTAGGTGTATGACACTTGGGTGGCGCGGTAAAAGGTGGCTCCGTTAGGCCCCTGGAAGTCGATGGTGGAAGGCATTGCGCCCAGGTCCATGAAGCCGCCGTAGGTGTAGCCCACCGTCACGTCGCGGAAAGACACGTAGGCATTGCGCAGTTGGAAGCCTTTGTTGGAACCGTCGCGGAAGTTGCCGGCGGTGTACACCACGAAGTCGCCGAGAATCTTGGTATGCCCCACCAGTTTCAGGAAAATGGTGGACGTGCTGGCATCCATTTGAAACTGGTTTCTGATTTTGCTCCCGTTGGGGATGTAGACGGGGATAAAGTCGATGTTGTCGACGATGCCGCCGAAGTCGTACTCTGCCGTGGCGCGTACATAGCCGCCGATGCCCAGGGCGAACTTCCCTTTTCTGTCCGTCAGCAGGAAGCGGGGCGCCTGCGGTTCGTGGATGTAGGGCATTTGCGACTCGTTCATGATGCGGATTATCTCGTCGCCCGCTTTGTCTATGGTGACCAATACGACACCTTTGGGAGACTCATCCTCGATAATCACTTTTTTCTGTGCGTGGACTGCGAGGGCAGACAGTGCCGCACCGCACAACAGAAACATTGTTTTTAAGATTGTTTTCATTTAAGTTAGGTTTTGGTGAATGTGCTTTGAACAACTTAAATTTAAAATGGTTTTGCAGTCACCGGAAGAAAGCGTATCTTTGCACCCGATTTAACAAGAGTGAAATCATTAGTTACATGTATGATGCCGTGAATAGCGGTCGTGTATTCTAGAACACCACGTAAAAAACAGGAATATGAAGCAAAAAGTATCTGTACCCTTTATGCTGCTGGGCATTCTGTTCAATGTCTGTCTGATAGCGGCCAATCTTCTCGAGACAAAAGTAATTCAGGTTTTCGGCATTACCGTTACTGCCGGACTGTTAGTGTTTCCCGTTTCTTATATCATCAACGACTGCATTGCCGAGGTGTGGGGCTTCCGCAAGGCGCGCCTGATTATCTGGAGCGCTTCGCCATGAACTTCTTTGTGGTGATGTTGGGACTGATTGCCGTGGCACTGCCTGCAGCTCCCTTTTGGGACGGGCGCCCATTTCAACTTCGTGTTCGGCATGGCGCCGCGCATTGTTGCCGCCAGTCTGACGGCATTTCTGGTAGGTTCGTTTCTGAACGCCTACGTCATGAGCCGCATGAAAGTGGCGAGCGGCGGACGTCATTTTTCCGCACGTGCCATCTGGTCCACGGTAGTGGGCGAGACGGCCGATTCGCTGATATTCTTTCCGGTGGCGTTCGGAGGCATTATCGCATGGCAGGAATTGCTGCTGATGATGTGCACCCAGATTGTACTGAAATCCATGTACGAGGTGATAATACTGCCGGTGACCATCCGGGTGGTGAAAGCCATTAAAAGGATAGACGGTAGCGATGTCTACGACGAGGGGATTTCTTACAAGGTGTGGAAAATCAGTGAAATTTAAGTAGTAGAGGTTGTCATAAATATATAATAAGGTGAATAAAGAAGCAGCATTGGTCGTATTCAGCGGTGGGCAGGATTCGACAACTTGCCTGTTTTGGGCAAAGCGTGAGTTCAGGAAAGTATATGCGTTGAGCTTCTGTATGGGCAGAAGCATCAGAAGGAAGTGGAGCTGGCACGGGAGATAGCGCGTAAAGCGGAAGTGGAGTTTGAAGTAATGGATGTTTCCTTCATCGGCAAGTTGGGGCATAATTCGTTGACGGACCCCGATATGGTGATGGACCGGGAGAAGCCGGCAGACAGTGTTCCGAATACCTTTGTGCCGGGGCGCAACCTGTTCTTCCTCAGCATTGCCGCCGTCTATGCCCGCGAAAAGGGTATCAACCACATCGTGACGGGTGTGTCGCAAACGGATTTCAGCGGGTATCCCGATTGCAGGGACGCATTTATCAAATCGCTCAACGTAACGCTCAACCTTGCCATGGACGAGCAGTTCGTACTCCATACTCCGTTGATGTGGATTGACAAAGCCGAGACTTGGGCGCTGGCGGATGAACTGGGAGTGCTCGACCTGATTCGTCATGAAACGCTGACCTGTTACAACGGCATCCCCGGCGACGGCTGCGGACACTGCCCCGCATGCAAGCTCCGCCGAGAGGGGCTGGAGAAGTATCTGGCGGGAAAATGACGAATGTATTATACCACAAAGGAAACAGAACCGATTATAAACCGATTGTAATATGACCGAATTAAAAGACCAACTTTCCTTATTAGGAAGAAAGACAGAGTACAAGCAGGATTACGCCCCCGAAGTGCTGGAGGCATTCGACAACAAACATCCCGATAACGATTACTGGGTACGTTTCAACTGCCCGGAGTTCACCAGCCTTTGCCCGATAACGGGACAGCCCGATTTTGCGGAAATCCGCATCAGCTACATTCCCGATGTGAAAATGGTGGAGAGCAAGAGTCTGAAGCTCTATCTCTTCAGTTTCCGCAATCACGGCGCTTTCCACGAGGATTGCGTCAATATTATAATGAAAGACCTCATCCGTCTGATGAATCCCAAATACATTGAGGTTACGGGCATCTTCACCCCGCGCGGCGGCATCTCCATTTATCCCTATGCAAACTATGGACGTCCCGGCACGAAGTACGAAAAAATGGCGGAACATCGGTTGATGAACCGCGAATAGAATGGTGGAATATACCTATCAATAGCGATTGCGGGTGTGATACTTTCTTAGCATGGCGTCGGTATAATTACCTAAAAGAGGTGATTGTGAGGTTGCTTTTTTCTAATGACCTTTGCATACGGTATTAGTAACAACTTAACAATCACTTCAAATTGAAAACAGCCATATTTAGTTTATTATTTTTCTTCTTGACAGCATGCGCCTTTTCTGTATATGCGCAGAGGCCGGGCAAGACGATGATTTCGGGTAAAATCCTGTCTACGGAGAAAGAAGTCGTGGATTTTGCAACGGTCTATCTGAAAGGGACCGGTTACGGGGGAATAACCAATCAGGAAGGTATCTATCATGTGAGTGCGCCTGCGGGCGACTATACGCTGGTGGTGTCGGCCGTCGGCTATAAAACCGTAGAGAAACCGGTGACGCTGGTCAGAGGGCAAAGGGTGAGGCAGAATGTCACAATCACCCCCGAAACTCAGCAACTGGACGAAGTAACGGTGGTGTCGACGGGCGTGAGCCGTGTCAAGCGGTCGGCATTCAACGCCGTGGCGGTGGATACGAAAGAGTTGCAGAACACTACCAGGAACCTGAGCGATGCACTGACCAAAGCGCCGGGAATGAAACTGCGCGAGTCGGGCGGGGTAGGGTCGGACATGCAGCTCATGCTGGACGGCTTCAGCGGGAAGCATGTAAAGGTCTTTATAGACGGCGTGCCGCAGGAAGCGTCGGAAGCTCTTTTGCGCTGAACAATATCCCCGTGAATTTTGCCGACCGCATCGAGGTGTACAAGGGCGTAGTGCCGGTGGGATTCGGCACGGATGCCATCGGCGGGGTTATCAATATCGTTACGAACAAGAAACGCCGCCGCTGGTTTCTGGATGCGTCCTACTCGTACGGTTCGTTCAATACGCATAAGTCCAACGTACACTTCGGGCAGACTTTCAAGAACGGTTTTACGTACGAAATCAACGCGTTTCAGAACTATTCGGACAATGACTACCGCATCGACTCTCCGGTGGAGGACTTTGAAACGGGCAGGATAGACCGTGACAAGAAGGTGCGCGTACGGCGCTTCAACGATACTTACCACAATGAAGCGGTTATCGGCAAGGTAGGCGTTATCGACAAGAAGTGGGCGGACCGTTTGATGTTCGGTTTCACTTACTCCAATATGTACCAGGATGTACAGACCGGCGTACGGCAGGACATCGTGTACGGGCAGAAACACCGCAAGGGACATTCGCTGATGCCTTCGTTGGAGTATAACAAGCGCAACCTGTTTGCGAAGGGACTGGATGTAGTGCTGACCGTCAACTACAACAAGAACCTGACGACCAATGTGGATACCGCTTCCTATAAATACAACTGGTACGGGGAAAGGAAGCCGCTGAACTCTCCCGGAGAGCAGTCCTACCAGCACTCGCGCGCCGACAACAATAACTGGAACGGTACGTTTACAGCCAACTACCGCCTCGGAAGGGTGCACACGCTGACGTTCAACCACGTGCTGAATGCTTTCAGCCGTTCCAATACTTCATTGCTTGCCAAAGAAGAGCAGTCGGATGCCATTGCCAAGGAGACCCGCAAGAATATCTCCGGCCTCTCTTACCGCCTGATGCCGTCCGAAGACTGGAACTTATCCGTATTCGGCAAGTATTACAACCAGTTTGTCGCCGGACCTGTGGCTACGGATGCCAATCAGAACGACTATGTACGCACCACCCGCAGCGTACATTCCGTAGGCTATGGAGCGGCGGGCACTTACTTCATCCTGCCGGGACTGCAAGCCAAACTGTCCTATGAAAAGGCCTACCGTCTGCCCACCATCGAAGAGATGTTCGGCAATGAGGACCTGGAAATGGGCGACATCGGCATCCGGCCGGAGAATAGCGACAACATCAACCTGAACCTGAGCTATAACAAGACTTTCGGCAAACATTCCGTGTACGTGGAAGGCGGCTTTGTCTACCGTAACACCAAAGACTACATCCAGCGCAACATCACCGACCTGAGCGGCGGCAAGTCCGCAGCCACTTACGTCAATTACGGCAAGGTGCTGACGAAGGGATATAACATCTCCGCCCGCTACGGCTTTGGCAGGTGGTTGAGTGTGGGTGGCAACTTCACGCAGATGAACGTGTGCGACAATATGAAGACGTCCATATCCGGCAGTGCGGAGAATATAGCTTATAAGGAACGCATGCCCAACCTGCCTTATATCTTTGCCGATTCCGACGTGACCTTCTACTGGCGCGACCTCTGGAAAAAAGGCAATGCGCTGACCGTATCTTATGACAACCAGTACTTGCACAGCTTTACCTATTATTCTTCCAAAATCGGTTCGAACAAGGGCGACTACGTGGTTCCGAGCCAGTTCTCCCACAACCTGAGCCTTTCCTACAGTCTCCGTAGCGGACGCTACAACCTCTCGTTCGAGTGCCGGAACTTACGGACGAGCAACTGTACGACAACTTCAGCCTGCAGAAAGCCGGACGGGCATTCTATGGAAAGGTGCGCGTATACTTCGGCAATTGAAACCATGAATCAATAACGATTAGTGTAATATAATAAAACAAAAACAACATGAAAAAGAATCTTTTATCGGCCGTACTTCTCACTTCTGCGATGGCAGGAACGGCATTGACTTCCTGCACGGATACGGAGGTGCCGGGCGGCGGAAACAATAATGGAACCAAAGGCGATTTCGTGATCGCTTCCTCTGTCACCGCTTCGAGCAATACGACTAACGTATTGCTGACTTCTAGGACTTTGGACGAAGGCTCTGTTTCTACCATCAACAACGGACTCGTCAACGACGGCGCTTCCCAATGGGTGTTCTACAAGAACCGGTATCTCTATGGACTGACTTACAATCAGGGAAGTGCCGGAACCACCCGTTCTTATGTCATGAACTCCAACCACGAAGTGCAGGCGCGTTCGGGAGAGTTTGCAGTGAAGAGATTCACTACCTACGGCATCTACGATAAGTATATCATAACCGCCTCTACCGGTGACGGACCTGCGGAATATGCCGACGGCAACCTGTATCTGCCTAAAACCTTCCTGCTCTCTTACTTGGATGTAGCGGACGAAACCTTCAACACCAACGATACGAAAAACAAGGCCTACCAGCCGAGAATTCCTGGCAACGGCGAGTTCGTGACATTGGCCGGAATTCAGGAGCATAACAACAAGATATACAGTGCTGCCGTTCCCATGGGGCTGAGCCAGTATGCGCTGCCGTAGACGGCGGTAAGTATATATTACCGGGTAATGAGGATTTGGTAAAGACCGAAGACGGCGGTTCCAACAGCAGCTCGTATAAGAAAGGCGAATTGCAGTGGACACAGTATCCCAATGAATGCTGGGTGGCAATCTTTGATGATGCTACGATGACAACGAAGAAACTCATCAGTACGGATAAAATCAGTTATGCCTGCGGCCGTTTCAAATCCCAGTATTACCAGACTATCTGGGAAGCCGGCAACGGTGATATTTACGTATTCTCTCCAAGCTATGCCAAGACGATGAAGGATGCCCGCCAGCAGACAGTCTTGCCGGCAGGTGTGGTACGCATCCCCAATGGCCGGGAAGACTTCGACAGCTACTACTGCGACCTGGAGAAACAGAGCGGCGGAAAATCCTTCCTGCGTTGCTGGCATATTGCAGATGACTATTTCCTGTTGCTGATGTACGACCGCCCTCTGACGGAGACGGGCTTTGAAGCCAAAGAACTGGCTGTGTTCAAAGCGGAAAGTAAGAAACTTACCTATGTTACCGGTCTTCCGTCGGCAGACCTGATTTCCGGCTTCGGCAATACTCCGTATACGGAGAACGGTTATGCCTATATGGCTGTGACTACCACCGACGGCCATCCGGCTGTTTACAAGATAGACCCGTCCAGCGCCACTGCCACAAAAGGTGTTACGGTAGAGGCTACGCAGATTACAGGTATCGGCAAGTTGAGCCTCTTAACTGACTGCAATGAAGAAAGCATTTCGTAAAATACATCTGTGGCTGTCTGTCCCTTTCGGGCTGATTATTACGGTTATCTGCTTTTCGGGAGCTGCGCTGGTATTTGAAGACGAAGTAATGGAGCTGTGCAGGCGCGACCTCTATTATGTGGAAAAGGTAAGCGGCGATCCGCTTCCCGTGGAGTACCTGATAGAGAAAGTCTCCGAAACACTGCCGGACGGTGTTGCTGTTACAGGCATCTCCATCTCTTCCGATGCGGAACGTACCTGTCGGGTCAGTCTGTCGAAACCGCGGCGTGCATCCGTTTATGTAGACCAATATACCGGTGAGGTAAAAGGCAGGTATGAGCGTGCGCCGTTCTTCCTCACCATGTTTCGCCTGCACCGCTGGCTGCTGGACAGCATGAAGCCGGACGGCGGAATATTCTGGGGCAAGATGATTGTGGGGGGAAGTACGCTGATGTTCGTGTTCGTACTGGTTTCGGGCATTGTCATCTGGTGGCCCCGCACAAAGAAAGCCCTGAAGAACAGCCTGAAGATTGCCGCCGATAAAGGCCGGCGCCGCTTTTGGCACGATTTGCACGTGGCGGGCGGCATGTATGCGCTTGTCTTGCTGCTGGCAATGGCGTTGACCGGGCTTACGTGGTCTTTCCCCTGGTATCGCGCAGGCTTTTATAAGGTATTCGGAGTAGAGACCAAACAAGGGGCAGGGCATCATGATGCCCCGCAAGCGGCTGCTACTTCATATGCTTGCTGGCAGCAGGTTTATGAGGAACTGAAAGAACGTAATGACGGCTATAAACAGATTACGGTTTCCAATGGTTCTGCCACCGTATCTTTTGAACGTTTCGGCAATCAGCGGGCTTCCGACCGTTATACCTTTAATCCGAGTAACGGCGAAATCACCGGAATCGCCTTGTATAAGGATGCCGATGCTTCGGGCAAGATACGCGGCTGGATATATTCCGTGCATGTGGGAAGTTGGGGCGGTATGTTCACCCGTGTACTGACATTCATTGCCGCATTGCTGGGCGGAACGCTTCCGCTGACGGGCTATTATCTGTGGATACGGCGTATCGGCCGCAAGGCTAAAGCCGCACCGAACCGATAAGGGCAGCTCTTTGCTCTACCTATAATTTGTATCTCTTTCAGGCCTTACTTTGCTGCATCCTTTTCTCCGGACGTGGCTAAGATTCCGGCAGATATGTTCCCCACCGTGAAACAAACCGTTTCCCGGTGGGGAACGACTTGTTCCACGGCGGGGAACGGTTAGTTTCTCCTGAGGAACTTCCGTTTCCATCAGGGGAAATTATTGTTTTCATCAGGGGAAACCGAAGTTTCTCCTTAATGAAACGTTTGTTGTCTTTTATGCAGGATTGATTATCCTTCTGATTTCAGCCTCTGTTCCGCAGAATGGTCCGTGTGTTTGCAGCTTGATGGTGCACATGGCAGCGGCAAAGCAGCCTGCTTCCCGATAGGATGCGCCTTTGTTCCGCATATACAGATAGCCCACCATATAAGTATCTCCGCATCCGGTGGCATCCACTATCTGCAGGGCGGAGTAGGCGGGAATTTCATGGAACTGTCCTTTGGCATATATCAGCGAACCTTTGTCTCCCAACGTCAGCAGCACTTCTTTCACACCCCAGTCTGCAATGAGCAGGGCGGCTTCGTGAGGCTCTTTGCAGCCGGTAAGGACTTCCATTTCGGTTTCGTTGGCCTTTAAGATATGGATGTGCTTCAGGCTTCTCTCTTTTCCGGCCAGTCTACGGGCAGCACCTTTTCATTGTCCACCTTGCGCAGGAACCCTGAACGTCTACCGATAGCAGGCCTTTGCCCGACAGGTATTTGATGACGTCCAATGAAAGTCGTCGGCCAGCAGGTGCCAGGTGGATAATCCGTGCATTGACGTCCTGCAGGCCTTCCATTGTAAACGGGTCGGCCTTTGCCGTGACGCGTTGCGTACGTTCGTTCTGGTTTTCTCCGTATATGTTTTCAAAGCAGACGGAACGGGCACTGGGCAGAGCCTTTACCTCAATGCCCTCTTTCCGTATGTCTTCCACAACGTTCATCTCCGTGTGGGCAAGGGATGTGACCAATAAAAAGCCGTTCGGGTCGAGATGCTTGATGGCATGTGCAAAGTAAAAGGAAGTGCCGCCCGGCATGTATATCGTGTTCTTGGTGGTAACTATCTTGTCTTGTGTAATATACCGATGCAGCATAAATCGTGTACACTCATTGTTCCCTATTGTTTTGATTCGTTTATTTGTAATTTGCTGCAAAGGTAATGAATTATTGAGAAAAACGGTAATACTTTGTCAGTCCAGTATCTTCTTCATGAGTTCGTCATACTTCTTGTCGTCACCTGCCATGACCTTCAGTTGCCGGGTAAGCAGTTTGAGGTGAAGGCTTTCGTCCGCAATCAGTTTTGTCAGCAGCTTGCGGGCAATGTCTGCGGTTGGTGTACTTGCGGTAATTCGTTCCTTCACCGACTTGTAGAACCCGATAGTGGCCACTTCCGAATGCGCGGCGAGGGTGAGCGCTTCGACGGGTGTTTCGCCTATATTGACGTTCTTGCTGTCATACGGTTTGGGAAGTGTACCGCCCAGTGCTACGATGGCGTCCCGTATGTGTGCGTAATGTTTCATTTCCACCAAGGCGATGCCCAGCATCAGTTCGCCGATTTCATCTTCAAAGACGGCTTCCTGCTGGGTATATTGCAGGATAGCGGTAATTTCGGAATACTCCGCATTTTCTATGGCAGGATAGAACCATTCGGGCTGTACGCGTCATTGGGTTTCATGTCATCGGGTTCCACCCATTCCACATCCTGGTTCGAATACTTTAGCACATCCACCAGGGCATCCGCCATTTTATCCACATAATTAATCATATCAGTTAAGTTTTAGAGTTATGTGGGGGACAACAATCGGTAAAGGCACTTGGTTTGGAGTATTTTAAAATATTCGGGAATGTTTGCAGTATATTCGTGCGATTTAACCGTTTGTGGCGTTTGTTTTGTGCCAATGCCGGCAAGATAATCCTTTTTAATTCTGTGCATATTTATATTCCGTCGGTGTCATTCCCGTTATCTTCTTGAACAGGCAGGTGAAGTGCTGTGAATTTGCATATCCCAGCTTCCTGGCTGTCATGCCGACCGTATAATCCTTGTTCCGCAACATCTTCTTAGCCATGTCCAGCCGCATCAGTTGAAAGTATTCGTGCATGCTTTTTCCGGTCTCGAACTTGAGCAGGTCGCGGAAATAGCAAGGTGACAAGTGAAGAGCGTCTGCACAATATTCTTCTGTGGGCATCGCACCGCCTTCCAGTCTGCCGGACAAGATGTATCCGTTCAGAAGTGAATGGATTTTGTGCAGAATTATTTTATTGGCCTCGCAACGGGTAATGAACTGGCGTTCGTTGAAACGCGCACAATAATCCAGCAATAGCTCGATATGGCGCGATATCAAAGTTTTGCTATGGCGGTCTATGGCATGCCGAAGTTCTTCTTCGATATTGCGGATGCACTCTGTGATTTTCATCTTTTCGCGCGATGAAAGATGCAGAGACTCGTTCGGTTTGTAGAAAAAGAAGGAATAGTCTCCGATGTCGGTTCCCCAATGCAGTGTGCGCCATTAAATCCGGATGAAAAGCCAGCATTCGCCCTTTGGGGGCAAGCATATTGTCTATACCCAGCTTAATGGACTCGCCCGGCATACGGAATATCAGTGTGGCGTTGGAATAGTCGTAGTATTTGCGTCCGTACATAAGTTTTCCGGCTTCCCCTTCTATCAGGATAATCGTATAGAAATCACATCGGATGGTACGCTGCTCCAGATTGGCTTCGGATAGGTCAACGACACTTACCAGCGGATGCAGCGTCTTGCAGCCCATACAACAGTTACACTGATGTACGGTCTCTATATTCAGTATTTCTTTTTTCATAAGGATAATCTTATCGGTATCCTTTATATTTGCAGCTTTCTGTATTCTCCGGGTGTGTATCCCGTATTCTTCTTGAAGATGCGATTGAAATGCTGCGAATATTGGAATCCCAGTTCATAGGCAATCTGGCTGACCGTCTTTTCCGTTCCTGCAATCATCTCTTTGGCTATGTCAATCATTCTGGTCTGGATGTATTCCTGTGCGCTTTTTCCGGTTTCTTTCTTTATCAGGTCACCGAAGTAGTTGGGTGACAGGAACACTTTGTCGGCGAAGTATTTTACGGAAGGCAGTCCGTCTGTTTGCGGTTTGTCGCTTTGGAAATAATCGTCGAGCAAGGCTTCGAATTTTACCAGTACGCTTTTGTTGCTTTCCGAACGGGTAATGAATTGTCTTTCGTAGAAGCGCATGCAGTAATCCAGCAGCAGTTCGATGTTCCGTGAAATCAGACGTTTGCTGTGCTTGTCGATCGGATGTTGGAGTTCCATTCTTATTTTCTCCAGACAATCTGTGAATATGCTTTTTTCTTCTTCGGATAGGTGCAGGGCTTCGGCCGAGGCGTACGAAAGAATGAATAATGTTTGATGTCTTGTCCTAAAGAAGTTCCTTTAATCAAGTCGGGGTGAAACAGCAGGCCGTGGGCGTCCGGCCGTACTCCTTGCGGCATGTCCACCTCAACCACCTGTCCCGGGGCAAAGCTGGTGACCGTTCCTTCCTGATAATCGTAAATCTGCCGGCCATAACGGATGTCTCCGCATTTGACGTTTTTCAGGAAAAGGCATACACCCCGTAGTTCATCGTGAAGTGCGTTGGAAATCTGGTGGCTTCCGACAGGTTTACCACACTTACCAGCGGGTGTAGTGTTTCGAGTCCGAAGAGTCGGTTGTATTGGTCTACCGTGTCCAGTTTAATAACTTCTTTCATAAGGTATTGTTCTTTAGTTCTACGCAAATGTAGAGAATAAAAGCATAGGTAGTACACCTCTCCGCACAGAAACAGTAAATAGGTTACAAATGTCCGTAATTCATTCACACGAGCGCTGCCGCCATTCGTTTACATTTGCAGTGTAATCTATGTAATATTCAGAACCATGACACTTGATAATTTTTTAGAATATGTAAAGACACGAAAAGCTCTTGACACGGAAGATATACATCGTTTTATGGATGAAATGAGCAATGAGGCAAGACACATCACATTCAAACTGAATGCATCTTTCCATGCTCCGGATGAGGTGAGAGCATTACTCTCCGAACTCTTTGGAAAGCCCGTTCCACCCTCATTGCGGGTGTTCCCGCCGTTTTATACGGATTTCGGAAAGAATATTGAAATCGGTAATGATGTATTTATCAATGCCTGCTGCCATTTTCAGGATCACGGTGGGGTTACATTGGGAGACGGTTGCCAGATAGGGCATAACGTCGTTTTTGCAACCCTCAATCACGGGCTTGCTCCTGAAGATCGCCATACGACTTATCCTGCACCTATTATACTTGGCAGGAATGTGTGGGTAGGCTCAAATTCCACTATTCTGCAAGGCGTGACGATTGGCGATAATGCGGTGGTGGCAGCCGGGGCGGTGGTGACAAAAGATGTTCCGGCGGATGCAATCGTAGGGGGAGTGCCGGCCAAGGTTATCAAATATATCCGATAACTCCATTCATCGCATGATAATGATTTTGGTAATACGGTCTGCTTTAGTTTGTTCTGTTTTTGCAGAATTAACCCAATCAATGAGCGCCTTTTTCTGAACGTTATTATATGCTTCAATCTTTTCCTGTGCGCCCTCTTCATATTGCATACACAAAAGTAATTCTTCTGTTATCCGGTTCTTTTCAACCTCATGATATAGTAAGCAGAGCATCATACAGATGCTTTTCATGCTTTTTTTCTTGAAATAATTTAAAGCAAGTGCTTATAGTTTAAAACTTTGTACTATATTTAAAA
>ENA-OQCE01000499-OQCE01000499.1-human-gut-metagenome-genome-assembly--contig:-NODE-499-length-18913-cov-1.660066_pt1 | contig 18913 bp, 20 predicted proteins | sample MGYA00242495_ERZ504572 | MGnify/ENA primary metagenome ERZ504572 (study PRJEB26092, sample SAMD00036228) | human gut metagenome | host: Homo sapiens | study: EMG produced TPA metagenomics assembly of...
TATTATCATTTTAAACAACTTTCTATTAAAGAAGGACTTCCAACCTCTATTATATCCCTATACGATGACAAAAACGGTTCATTATGGGTCGGAACCACTCAGGGAATATATCGTTTCAATGGAGAAAAAAATCAAGAAATATAATCTACCGTATTTATTACGTAAAAAACAGCCATTACATCAACGATATTTTCGGAGATAATGAAGAACGGATATGGGCGATCACCTCACAAGGAATCAGTTATTATGAATATGAGAAAGATTCCCTGCAAATTTTTCTGCGACATAATCAGCCGGTAAAAGCTTCCATTATAACAACTGAAGGAAGCAAGCTGCTGATACCTGTAACCGACACATTGCTTGTATATGAAAAAGAATTAAAACATTCCAAAGCAATCCCTTTAAAAACAACAGGAATCCATATTATCAAGATGGAGCCTTTCAACTCCACTCATTACCTGATAATAAACAATGCATGGGAAATAAAGCTATTAAATAAACATACAGGAGAAATAACTGATTCTCCATTCGGTGAATCATCCAATGCATACGATCTATATAAGGATTCCTCCGGACGTTACTGGGTTTCCTTCTACGGGCAAGGAGTAAAATGTTATAATCAGGATGGACAACTGCTGACTCCTATAATACCCGTAATTCAAACTTGAGCAACGATATCGTTCTTGATATAACAGAATGGGATAAAGCCATTTGGCTGGCAACAGATGGCGGCGGAGTGAATATAATCTATCCGGACACTCATGATATTCAAATCTTATCAAACAAAGAAAACCGGCAATTCCCTGCAATTCAGTCACATGCCTATGCCACAGCAACAACCACATGTGGATAGGTATGGTGCGGGAAGGCGTACTAGGAGCAGAAAAAGGTTTTATCACTACCTATACCAAAGCTGCACAAAACCCAGCCTCAGGCTTGTCCGACAAATGCCCCTTATGCCTATGGGAAGATAAAGACGGACGGATCTGGATTGGTACGGACGGAGGCGGTATCAACTGCTTTGACCCGCAAACGGAACGTTTTACCCACTATCCGCAAACATTTGGGAGAAAAAATAGTATCCATTTGCCCTTTATCCGAAACCGAACTGCTAGCATCCAGTTTTTCAAAAGGAATCTTCCGCTTCAATAAAAAGACAGGAAACTACCAGCGCTTCTCTCTTCCGGACAAAGATGCAGAAGCAAAGCTGGCAAGCTCCAGTGCACCCACCAATATACGAGTTAATGATCGGAACGAAATAGAACTATACGGTAATGCTTTTTACCGATATATTCCCGGAAGCCAACAACTTATTCCCATCCACTTCAAGAACAAACAATTACAATATTCCTGGATCTATATTGGAAAATACCGTACTTATCCATTTTTCATGACCGAAACAAATGTATTCCAATACAACAAAGAGAAAAACGAATACGAAACCATAGCTTATGAGAAAAATAACCAGATATTAGCTGCAAGCATTGATTCTTTAGGGACTCTATGGATAGCCGAACCTAATGGAGTCACCAGAATTCACCTGCCCTCAAACCGTAAAGAGCCATTAAAGCTACCCGATGGAAATGACGTAATCACTTCTTTAGTCATTGACCATGAAGGCATCGTATGGATGGGGTCATTGGGAATCATATACGCTTATAATCCACATAAAAATCATTTTGTCATCTACAATGAGATGGACGGCATATTACCTAACGACTTTTTAGCCAAACCTGCATTGGTGGCAAGTGACGGCAACATATACATGGGTGGCTCCGAGGGATTGGTACGAATCAACAAAGCTTTAAAACCAGCTTCGGCTCCACCTCCCATCACACTTAAGTTGCAAGAAATAGCATTGAACGGCACAACAGTTCACTTCATCCCCCGATCAACTATGGAAATTCCTTATAATTTCTCCTCCCTAAAAATACATACACAACTGGAAGGGGGAAATGTATTTCACAAGCGCATCTACCGGTTCCGTATAAAAGGGCTGAACACAGAATACACAGAAACATCCCGTCCCCATCTTGTTTTACATACCATTTCTCCGGGCGACTATAAAATAACGGTTCAATGTACACAGAACGATGGTAGCTGGAGTCCTGAATTCACTTTGCTGAAATTCACTGTCCTTCCTCCGTGGTGGCAACAATCCTGGTTCATCCTATTATGTGCGGTCATCATCATTCTTTTCATTATCTATATCATAAAAGCTCACGACCGTCAACTGAAACGGAAATACAAGGAACAGGAACGTACCATCTACAAGGAAAAAGTGAAAGCTTTGATCAATATCAACCATGAACTGCCGTACCCCTTTAACCTTAATTTATACACCGTTAGAAACAACTTAACAAACAGACTCAAACAAATCCCTATGAACTCGTGCAAACTATATGGTGCGTTCAAGCAAGCACGACAAATGAAAAACATCATTGACATGATTCTGAATATGCGCAAGATGGAAGTAGAGAAAAATATCCTGCGCATGTCTTCCACGCCCTTCAACGAATGGTTGCAAAGTATCCTAAATGATTTCAAGGATGAACTTTCGTTACGTAATATCTCATTGGCATTTACTCCTGACACTACCATAGAAACTATGTATTTTGACCGCAGTCAATGTGAAATCGTCGTTAACAACCTATTGACAAATGCCTATAAATTCAGCGAAGAAAATTCTACTGTCACTGTTTCCACTTACCTCGAAGGTAATGGAAGCCGTGTACGGGTAACTATAAAAGATGAGGGAATAGGTCTTCAAGAAGAAGATATAGCCAATTTATTCACTCGCTTCTATCAGGGTAAACATAGCTTTCAAGGTAACGGAATCGGCTTGTCATACGCCAAACAACTGGTAGAAATGCACGGAGCATCATCGGAGCCCAAAATAATGAAACCAAAGGAGCGACTTTCTTTTTCACATTACCGTATAGACAGGAAGCCGCCGACATTCAATCTACACCTCAAACCTATTTGAATGATGCATTGCATCTATCAGCCGACATCGATTACAAACAACCTCAACAAGACAGCATAGAGAAATTTCATTCTATTCTAATAGTGGAAGATGATCGTGACTTATGTAATTACCTGATTTGCAACCTACAAGTTCTGTTTGAAGAAGTCTATGAAGCTCATGATGGCATGGAAGCTCTTCCTATCCTTACGTCACAACGCCCCCCAAATTGTATTAAGTGATGTCAAAATGCCCCGCATGAACGGATTTGAACTATGCCGCTATATCAAACAAAAACCAGACTTAAACTATATGCCTGTGATACTGCTTACTTCCTGTGTCGATGACGCCAGTATAGAAGAAGGATACAAAACAGGAGCAGAAGCCTATATAACCAAACCGTTTGACATGGATTTACTTTCTATCCAGATACAGAATATCATGCATAATCACAACATCGTGAAAAAGCACTATGCCACCATAGATATCCCTATACCCAAACAAGAAAATCTGAATCACATCAATGAGCAGCTGATGCTTCAATTCAGCCGCATTGTCAATGAAAATATCAGCAATGTGGATATGGATGTCAATTTCATAGCAAAGCAAATGGGAATGAGCCGTGCGTCACTCTACAACAAGACTAAAGGAATGATGGATATAGCATCAGTGAATACATCATAAAATGCCGTTTGGAATATGCCCGTAAATTACTAGATGCCACCACACTATCCATAAGCGAAGTAGCAGAACAGTCAGGATTCAAAGCATTCACGCAATTTCAGCACTGTATTCAAAAATGCAATGGGAATGAGTCCGTCCGATTATAGAAAAAAAGATTCCCGACCTTCTTGAAAACAGAAAGACCGGGAATACTTCATGCTATGTTAAATTTAGGTCAGATTAGGTTGTCAATCCTTGTAAATGTTACGAATAGGGTCATCATACTGAACTTGGAGACGTAATAATTCCGTCTTCAATTCTTTAACCAACTCTTCCGTTCCAGTTGTCCGTAGATATTATGCATCTCCATAGGATCTTCCTGTAAATCATATAGTTCCCAACAGTCTATGTCATTATAAAAATGCATCAATTTATAACGTTCTGTACGTACACCATAATGGCGGCGGACAGCATGTTCAGCCGGGTATTCATAAAAATGATAATACAATGATTTACGCCAGTCAGGCACTTTCTCCCCCTTCAGCAAAGGCAAGAAAGAAACTCCATGCATATCTGCCGGTACCTCCACCCCTGCAAGGTCCAATATAGTAGGACCATAATCAATATTTTGCACCATCTCATCAACATCACCTTTCTTTCCTCCCGGCAAACGGACCAGCAAGGGGGTACGGAAAGACTCTTCGTACATGAAACGCTTGTCAAACCAACCATGTTCTCCCATATAGAATCCCTGGTCGGAAGTATAGACAATCATCGTATTTTCCATCAATCCGTTCTCTTCCAAATACTTCAAAACACGCCCCACATTACGGTCTATGGAATGGATAACCCGCATATAATCATGCATATATTGCTGATATTTCCATTCAGCCAAAGCCTTACCCGTTAACTTATCCTGTTTGAATTTGGCAATGATAGGATCATAATGCTTGTCCCAAACAGCCTTCTGTTCCGGATTCAGAGCATTATACATATTTCTGCCCGCTTCTTCCAGTCCCGTTGTGGTATGGATCTCATTCTCCTTGTCCGCCATCTTCAGGTCATACACCAAATCCATATCCTTTATAATGCTCATTTCCTGCTTGGATGCAGGAATTCTGCCTTCATATTTATCATAGAAGTTCTCTGGCATCGGATAAGTTACATCATCATACAAGTCAAGGTCACAAAGATCAGGCATCCAGGTACGATGAGGCGCCTTATGATGAATAAAAAGACAGAATGGTTTACTCTTGTCCCGGATGCTGTCCATCCAATTTATTGCCAAATCTGTCACAATATTGGTAGCATAGCCTTCCCGTTGTACCCGTTCACCATTTTTAATAAATTTCGGATTATAATAATCCCCTTGTCCTATCAGGATGTCCCAATAATTAAATCCGGTAGGTTCAGATACCAGATGCCATTTACCGATCATAGCAGTCTGATAGCCATTAGCCTGAAGCAGTTTCGGGAAAGTCTGCTGGTTACCGTCAAATGTGGTGGTATTATCCGTAAATCCATTGGCATGACTATGTTTACCGGTCAGCATACAGGCACGGCTGGGACCACTCAGGGAGTTTGCCACAAAACTATTTGTGAAACGGACCCCTTCATTGGCTATCCGGTCAATATTGGGTGTCTGCATATAACGTTGGTCATATGCACTGATAGTCTGAAAAGAATGGTCATCACACATGATATACACAATATTCATGCTTTTTTTCTCATTCCCGTCGCTCTCTTTCTTTACCTTGCAGGAAGGCAGCGATGACAACATCGCTGCTCCCGTCAAAGAATACAATACACTACTGGTTATTCTATTCATTTTTATATAACTTTGGATTCATTCATCACTTCCTTACCAACCGGGATTCTGTTCCCACATGCCATCCATTACATTAATCATACGCTCCTGGATAGGCAACAAATAATCCCGGTTCGGTTTAAACTGCCATCCATTCGGCATTGTAGAAGGAGGCACCGGTAATATGTAACGTTCAGCATCATCAGGGCTGCCTGTCAAAAACATATTATTTCCAGATGCCTGGTCATATTTCAACTCTGGCCCGTATTGTTCCGGCAAGTTACTGCCTATAAACAAAGCACCATGTGCGCGGTTACCTATAATCAACTCCTCGGCAGCGGCCCAGCGCATGATATCAAATACCCGACGACCTTCCAATGCTTTTTCCACCCGGCGTTCGCGGCGTACAGCTTGGATATATTTATCCAGATTTCTAAACGGATACTCCGCAGAAGTATTATATTCACGGTCGAAATCAATATCCGGCATACCGGCACGCTCGCGCAAAGGATGCAATATCTCTATAATCTTGCCCGCATTAGCCGCCCCGTTCTTCTCGGCCAGCGCTTCCGCATAATTCAACAAAACATCAGCGTAACGGAACTGAATGGCAGGAGTAGAGCCTTTATATTCCGAGATATAATCTCCAGTATAATCTATCTGTACATGTTTCAACATCACATAACCGGTCATGTTCGTTCCAAATGCTGAACCATCGCCAGCCAACGAGGGGAAACCGACAACGTACGGATTACCAGCCCAGCAGGTTGCATGCGCTGTCCAGGCAAGGCCACAGTCTGCGACAAACGGGGGTCTCGGACAGTAGGAAGCAACTCCGTAGGATAGACACGCTTGGCATCAAGAAGCTCTTTCCCAAACCAAAGGCCGGCGTCTATCGTCAAATAATCATCTACTAAAGATGCTGTAACCCCCCACATTACCTCCACCTGTATTCAAATAACGAGTAACACTATTGCCCACCTGATCTCCATCATACATCTTAAACCAAAGAATTTCAGGATTAGCAGTCAGATCAGGAGTTTCAAAAATGCTCCTATAATCATTCTCCACATTTCCGGTATTATATATTTTCCATACTCCCCGTTGACGCACTTCTTCAGCAGCAGCGATAGACTGATCCAAATAGTTGTCTATCTTTGCCATTAACTCTGCCTCTCCAAGTTCCGTATCATAAAACTTTTCGGGTTTGTTTTTTTCCTTAGCATAATGCCATTTTTCCCATGTAGCCTCAAAGAGAGCGACTTCACTCTTCAACGCACGGGCTACATCCTTGTGCAGACGCATGGATGACGAATTATTCTGCTCCTTCATCAGTGAAATGGCCATATCCAAATCTGCAAAATCTTATCGGCAATAAATGTACGGCTCTCGCGAGGCAACATCATTACTTCCAGATTTGGTTCTAGCGGGGTGTCTACCCATGCCAACCGACCATAGTCTGAAAACATGGAATAATAAAACCAAGCACGGAAATAATAGGCCTCACCCATCAGATGATTATACTCTACACTGCCTTTTTCCGGACAGTCACCGGCATTATTTATCAAAAAATTAATGTTACGAATATGTGTATAATTATCTAAAGCCACCGCATTGCTCAACGAAGTTAATCCCATCAGGCGCGAATTGACAGCAGCAGATGCCAAATTATCACTGTTAACATCATTACCGGCAATACCACCTCCACCACCAGCCATGAACCCTTGCGTACGGACACCAAATTCATAATAGCGGTCTATATAGTTTCTTATTTTCGCCTGTACTGCGAAAACGGTTCGGCCGTAGACAATACTCCCTCGGGCATTTTATCCAAATCATAGCAAGCCGTAAAACAGAATGCCAAAGCCAGCCCCAATAATATATTTCTTTTTTTCATAAGATATCAAAATTATAAATTAACAATAAAGCCTAAGGACAATACGCGGTTCATCGGATAGTTCTTTCCTCCCTCACTTGTATATGAGTTGGAACTAAAAATGGCTTCCGGATCAAACATACCTTTCAGTTTGGTAAATGTCAACAGATTTCTCTCCGGAAAAGAACACCTGCACTTTCTGCAAGCCAGCTTTGTGTACCCATGAATTAGGCAGGTCATAGCTTAAAGTCAGATTCTTCAACCGGCAATAAGCTGCATTCTGCAAATACAAATCAGTACGCTGTATATTTTTATCCTGATAAGGAGCTACTCCACCCGCAGAATTAATATAAGGTTTCGGATAATAAGCTCCCGGATTGTCCGGTCTCCAATAATCCATATGTTCCTTGAAAACAGTAACTTGCGCATATGCACCCGATCCCCAGAAATAAGAAGTATTCATAGCAGGGCACCAGTCGCGTTTACCCACGCCTTGAAACATTAAACTTAGTGAAAGGCCTTTCCATGAAATAGATCCGTTGATGGTATACTGATAACGTGGTGTAGTATTGCCAATGACAGTCATATCACCCATATCGCCAATTGTATTAGTACCGTTATTGATTTTGTTATTACCATCCAGATTTATATACTTCACGTCACCCGGCATCCACTTCTGTCCACTGAGATAAGACAAATCGTATGTAGCGTTATACTCATCGGCTTCTTCTTGTGTCTGAATCAGACCTTCGGCCCGATATCCCCATATTTCACCTACTTTACGGCCTGTATACCAGCTTCCGTAAGGATCATTCTTTTTAGCATTAGCATATTCCGTCACTTCGGAAACAGCATCTGAAACCGACCCTCCGACACTATAATCAATATCGTTACCTATTTTTCCACGATAATTCAAAGACAACTCCCAACCACGGTTACGCATACGGGCGTTATTAGCCTGTGGAGCTACCGCACCAAACATATCGGGAAACTCCAGCCCCGGTCCCAACATATCTTTTGTATCACGCTGGAATATATCTACGGTTCCGGTCAAAGCGTTTCCAAAGAAACCAAAATCCAATCCGATATTTTTGCTTTCCACCTTCTCCCAAGTAGTATTCGGGTCAATAACAGGAGCGGGATTGGTATAAATATGACGACCGTCGCTAAATATATATCCTCCCAAACCACCATTCAGTGACATATTGGAAGCAAAAGTATATAAACCGGCATCTGCCTGATTACCTAACAAACCATATGATACACGCAATTTCAAATTAGAAAGGAAATCGGCTGCCGGTTCCATAAATTTCTCCCGATAAATATTCCATCCCAAAGATGCGGAAGGGAAGAATCCCCAGCGGTTTCCTTTAGCAAAGCGAGAAGACCCATCATAACGGCCGTTCAATTCCAACAGATAGCGACCGTCGTAGTCATAATTGATACGCCCAAAAAAGCCTCGTGTAGCCCATCCGTTACGAGTATCCACTACCACTTTATCACCTGTACCCATACCCAAATTAGGGTTGTTTGTAGAATACAAGCCTGTAATAGAGTTCTTCATATAGCTATAATCATTATCCTCTTCTTGATACCCCCCCATTAATGTAAAGTTATGATGATCATTCAGAGTGAACTGGTAGTTTGTATAAAGATTGATAGTCTGATAACGGGTACGTCCATAAGTACGTGTAAACTTACCGTCTTCCACTACTCCCAATTCAGAACGCGCCACTTTGGTCATTGTCACCCCATCTTGCTCATAAATACTGGGAGCCACATTCAATGCTTCATACTCCAAGTTCATTTGCTTATAAGTATAATCAAAGAAAATAAACCAGTCTTTCAGCGGTTGCAATTCAAAACCTGCAGTGATATTAAAACGGTCACGTTGCGTATCTGTATACGTTCCACTCTGCAAATAAGGAATCATAGACAATTCCGTAAAATGTCCATTAGGGTCAATAACCGATACCGTAGGACGGAAACGTGCCAAACTATGATAAAATCCTTCACTCAAACCACCGTCAAGTCCAGTTTTCGGATCTTCATTATTAAAAGGAGTCCTATTATCCGAATGCATAAACTTAGTGTGAATTTCAGTTTCAACCATTTAGTCAATTCTGAAGTGATATTGGCATTAACCGTATAGCGTGTATAGTCCATATCAGCATAGCGCAAAATACCGTCCTCATTATAATAGCCTCCGGAAACATAATATTGTGCTTTCTTGCTACCCCCGCTAAAACTGAGATTGTGGTTATGCTTAAAGCTATAATTTTTATAGTGCAGGTCAAAATAATCCGTATTTCCCAATCCGCGTTCCGAGTTTTCGAATGCGGCATTCAATGATTCACCCGGTGCCAAATCTCCCCACGGGTCAATACTGGACGGATCTCTCATATATTGTTCCAAATCAGCTATTTTTTGCTCACTATACATACGGTTAGCAGCTCCTGTATTGCTGACACCGTCATTCCAAAACTTCACAAAGTCAAGTGAATTCACCATATCCGGCAGCACAGTTGGAGCACTCCATCCTAATGTACCTTGATAACTGGCACGCATCTTTCCTTCTTCACCTTGTTTAGTTGTCACCAGAATCACACCGTAAGCTGCACGTGCTCCATAAATAGCACAAGCCGCCGCGTCTTTTAATACAGAAATATTCTCGATGTCATTCGGGTTTACATCTGAAAGAGACATTTCCACACCATCTACCAATACATAAGGAGCAGAATTTCCAGACAAGTTGCCTTGACCACGCAAACTCAACGAACCGGTAGCACCAGGACGTCCCGATCCTCCATTGCTTACTGACAAACCCGGAACTAAACCTTGCAAACTCTGTGTTGCATCCACTACCGGACGATGTTCCAACGCATCTCCTTTCACAGAAGCGACAGATCCGGTAAGATTCACTTTTTTCTGCACACCATAACCTACCACAACAACTTCATCCAACGTTTCGGTATCCTCAGCCAAGACAATACTGAAACTAGTTTTTCCATTGATTGGAAGAGTTTGCGTAGCATAACCAATATAAGACACGACTAGATTTCCTTTGGATGGAACATTGGAAAGCATAAAATTACCATCCAAATCGGTTATCGTACCGTTTGAGGTTCCTTCAATTAAAACACTGGCCCCAATTACAGGCTCCTGACTGTTTTTGTCAATTACCTTACCACTGATGGATAAGGATTGAGCTGTCACCATCGGCGAGAACAAAAAACAGAATAGCTGTCACCAATCCAAGGACTGAAAGCAGTTTCATTTTTTTTATTCATAATAAAAGAATTTAAGGATTAATTAGATTAAAAACTGTTGCAAATATAGGCGTTCCCATTCCGCCAGCACCTCTTTATTTGTCTAATTAATATCTGTATTTGTCTAGAAATCCCCTATTATCCAGCCTTTAAACAAAATAAGACCTGAAGATCTCCGGATACCGGAAGACATTCAGGTCTTATTTTTATATGTTAAAAAGAAGTTACTCTGCCACCATACTCATCGCTATTCCTTTTTCCAAACCACGAAGCTCGGCAAGGCCACGCATACGTCCCAAACAAGAATAGCCCGGATTTGTTTTCTTGTTCAAATCATCTATCATCTGATGACCATGATCCGGACGCATAGGAATAGATATTCCACGACGTTGCTGCACTTTCAACAGGTTCTTAACTACATGATACATGTCCACATCACCCTCCAGATGATTCGCCTCATAAAAGTTCCCTTCAGCATCACGTTGGTACTGCGCAAATGAACAAAATTGATACGGTCTCCCCAACGTTCCATGATACCCGGCAAATCATTCTGTGCAGATACGCCAAATGAGCCACAGCACAGACAAAGTCCGTTTGACGGATTAGGTACAGCTTCCACCAACAGCTTGAAATCCGCCTCCGTACTCATAATGCGCGGCAAGCCCAGAATAGACATAGGCGGATCGTCCGGATGAATAACGAGCTTACTCCCACTTCATCGGCTACCGGACAAATTTCTTTCAAGAAGAAAATCAAGTTATTGCGGAGTTTGTCCGCATCAATATCCTTGTAACGGTCCAGTTCATTTTGGAATTGCTCCAATGTAAAACTTTCCTCCGAACCGGGCAATCCTGCAATCATATTTCGTGTCAGACGATGAATTTCTTCCTCATCCATTTGTGCCAGACGCGCTTTTGCCTTTTCTATCTCTTCGGCCGAGTATTCCTTTTCGGCTCCCGGACGTTTCAAGATAAACAGATCGAACGCTACAAAAGCAGCCCGCTCAAAACGCAATGCCTTGGAACCATCGGGCAACGTATATGCCAGGTCCGTACGGGTCCAATCCAGTACAGGCATGAAGTTATAAGTCACAATATAGATACCACATGCTGCCAGATTACGCAAACTCTGTTTATAGTTCTCGATATATCTCAGATAATCTCCTGTCTGTGTCTTAATATGCTCGTGTACGGGCACGGATTCTACGACACTCCAAGTTAATCCTGCTTCTTCAATCAATTTCTTGCGCTTCATTATTTCCTCTACCGTCCATACTTCACCGTTGGGAATATGATGTAAGGCATTGACAATACCGGTTGCTCCGGCTTGTTTGATGTCCCACAATGATACGGGATCATTCGGTCCGTACCAGCGCCATGTTTGCTCACATAAAATCATATCAAATAAAAAAATTGAGAATTAAAAACTAAAGACTTGTTACATGGCAAATGCATTGAAACCACCATCTACTACGGCTACTGTACCGGTTACAAAGCTGCTGGCATCGCTGATGAGATACTGGATGGTTCCACACAGTTCCTCTGCTTTACCGAAACGTTTGAACGGAGTCTGGCGAATCACATCATTACCACGCTGAGTATATGTACCATCTTCGTTTGTCAACAAAGTACGGTTCTGTTCGGTCAGGAAGAATCCCGGAGCAATGGCATTCACGCGGATGCCTTCACCAAATTTCGTAGCCACTTCATTGGCCATGAACGCAGTGAAATTAGAGATTCCCGCTTTTGCAGCCGCATAACCACATACACGGGTCATCGGACGGAATGCCGCCATAGAAGAGAAGTTCACAATAGCTCCTTTCTTCTGTTCCACCATCGGCTTCAAAAATACCTGTGTAGGCAGAACTGTTCCGGTAAGATTCAGATTAAGCACTTTCTGGAACTCATCGACCTTCAAATCAAAGAAATTTCCTGTAGGAGCAATCGTAGCACCCGGCATATTACCTCCTGCTGCATTCAGCAATGCATCTACACGACCATATGCTGCGAGAATATCCTTCAGATTCTGCTCCAATATAGCCTCATCCAACACATTCGTTACAAGAAACATGGCTTCCCCGCCTTTGGCCTTGATTTCGTTTACAATGGCATTTCCTACTTCTGCCTTACGGCCTAATATAACAACCTTGGCACCTTCTTCTGCCAAATGGGCGGCAATAGCCTTTCCCAAAACCCCTGTTCCACCGGTGATTACCACCACCTGGTCTTTTACACTAAACAAATTATTCATGATATTATTCTTTATGGTTTATACCTTTAACACTATCTCGCAAAACAATCAGGCTCTCCGGCCCCATATTAAACAAAAGATCGGCGATACTCAAATTCGGCAGAAAACCGTATTTGGCATCAAAAACTTGATAGTAAGGTTTAGGCAAAAGTCAGCATCCGCCTCACGCCAGTCACGCTTCGGATGAATAGTCTCACGAAAATCAACCTCACCCGGAACAAATTCCATGCAATATTCCGTTGTTCCTTCCATATGGGGATGAATATCGATCAAATCGCATACTAAAGAACAAATTTCCTGATTATAATCCCACAAGAAGGCATATTTCTTTTCATAAAAGACGCGGAAATCATCAGCATAGTACTCAAAGAAAGGACTGTTTCTATATGCAGCCACCAAAGCATTCCAATGTATATGACGCCAATTGCCATGATCCGAAATACGGACATCCTTCATCAGGCATTTAGGCGTACCGCTTTTTTCCGTAGGGATAGTCAGTGCCAGCGGACCGTCGGCTGCCGCAATGACACAACGGTTGCGATAAGTCTGTTTCACATAATTGTCATACTGTTCCACATAGGCCTTCTCACAGGCAAACAGTTTTGTATAATATTCCACCGGGGCCAGATAGGCCGAACTTAAATATATCGTATTCTCCATTATTGCACTCGTTGAAAAATGCGCCCTTTTCTGGATGAAAACCAAATGCGCCAAGCTTTACCGATCAAATGGTCATCGGGCACCAGGCCGAATAAACGCGAATCACACAGATTTACCGGATTATTGGATGCCATCCAGTAATAATTTTTATTAAATGTATAGGCTTCTACAGGTTTTCCCCCTACATACAGGGTATCTCCCCTGACAGAAGCCACTCTCCCTTCATGGCGGACAATAGTATTGCACAACAAGGTCACATTCCAAGGATATACCTTGACAGGTTTCCCTTTTTCCGGGATCACAAAGGGATGGCTCTTGCTTATATCCTTATGATAAAGAGGAATCAAATCCACTTTTCCCGCCAGTTTTTGTTTTAACAGGTAATATTCATAATGACTGAAGGTACGTATATACTTCCCCTCGGCATACCCCACCAACCTGTTTCCCTGAATGTTCACTTGCTGCATGGCAGCCTGCATCGTTTCTTCTTCCGTATGAGAATAGACATACAAAGATTTACTATCCGGGCTCAACACTTGTTCGTCGGTCACCCACAGTTCATCATTCAACATCAACGTATCTCCGGGTACTCCTACCACACGGCTTATAAACACTTCCCGATTGCCCACCGACGTCTGAGGAGACCGTGGATTAGGATTGTTGAACAACACAATATCCCTTTCCCGCAGTTTTCCCAGCCACCGCCAGATAGAAAAAGGCACACGAAACCCATAACTCCACTTATTCACCAAAACCCTTTCCCCTTGATAAAGGCTATTCTCCATACCGGTAGAGGGAATGGTGCAGGAGGTGAAAGCAAATGTCTTTACCAACAGTACCAGAATGACAGCAGTAAGCATTGCTTTTATCCATACAGGAATACAGGGTATGCGCAATTTATTTAATGTTATCTACAAAGGTAAACAATCGGTTCCAACGTATTTTTCCATCCAGCCAGCCACGGTCATTATCCAATGACAACCAGATAAAGATAGGTTTTCCCACCACATGATCTTCAGGAACAAATCCCCAAAAACGGGAGTCAGCCGAATTATGACGGTTATCTCCCATCATCCAGTAATAATCCATCTTGAAAGTATACTCATCGGTTTCCTTGCCGTTAATATAAATCTTTCCATCTTTCACCGCCAGTTCATTACCCTCGTAAACATGAATAGGACGCTCATAAACAGGAAGATTCTCTATCGTGAGGTTCACCGTCTCTCCCTTTTTGGGAATCCATACAGGTCCGTAGTTATCCGTAGTCCAGTTCTTATACATATTCAGCGGGTACAAGCCCCCCGCATCATCAGCCGGTGTATTCTCAATACTGACTACAATATCCTTACGCGCCAACAAACCAGCTTTCGCTTTTTCCGTCAGAGGCATATTATAAACAGAAGCATCCGTATAATACATCATCATATCCTCCTTGCTGATACCCAGTTCATGAGCCAGGTCATCGGGAATAGGACGCTTGGTTTTCACCAGATAACGATACTGCACATTATCAGGCTCTTTATTAGCTTTACCATCCAAATAAATAATACGATCCTTTATCTCCAGCGTTTGTCCGGGCAAACCCACACACCGCTTCACGTAGTTCTCACGGCGGTCTACCGGACGGCTGATTATCTCACCGAAGTTCTGTGGATTCTCTTTCAGGTACTCCCGTCCCAACTGATAATAATAATCATAGACCACCCGTTGCTGCTCCGGAGTCATGGAAGCCAAATCCACCGGTTTTGCCAGCTCCTTGCCTGCGCCATAACTCAGACGGTAAATATCATCATTGGGCACACCGGTGGCAACTGTATCTCCGGCCGGAAAGTTAAAGACAACGATATCATTCAACTGTACATCCCCCAAACCTTTCACCCGTTTATAATCCCATTGTGGATGCTCAAGGTATGATTTACAATTAAAAAACGGCAGTGTGTGTTGTGCCAACGGCATGTGCAGCGGAGTCTGAGGCACACGGGCCCATAACTCATTTTACTCACAAACAGATAATCACCCGTCAGCAATGATTTTTCCAGCGAAGAAGAAGGAATCACATAGTTCTGGAAGAAATAGAGGTTGACAAAGTATACCGCCACCAGTGCGAATACAATAGCATCCACCATCCCATGACAGTCACTACATGACGGTTCTTGGACTCTCTCCACCAAGTCCATGGAATCTTCTTTGTGATATACGCATCGAAGATAAACGGTACAACCACCAATCCCAGCCAGCTTCTCAACCAGACAAGAAATATCAGGTAAAGCGCCAGAATAACGGCAAACTTAACCCACTGTGTACGTGTTGCTCTTATCATATCTTAAAACTGAAATAAATCACTCATTCCTAATAACCCTTCATGCCTGGATGTATATTCCGCCGCCAAAACAGCTCCCAAGGCAAACCCCTTCCGATTCTTGGCATCATGGGTAATTGAGATGCTGTCCGCCTCAGAGTCATAGCGGATAGTATGAATACCAAACACCTCCCCTTCACGGATCGAATTTACAGGAAACTCATTCTCGGCACATTCCGATGTTCCCGACACGGTTCCATCCGGTGCCACCATGGTCCCTTTCACCCATTTACTCTTGCGGTTCATATTTTCCAGAATTCCTTCGGCCAGCGTGATGGCTGTTCCGCTGGGCGCATCCAGTTTATGAATATGATGAGTTTCGGTCATGGAACCTCGTAAGCGGGAAAGTTATTCATTATTTTAGCCAAGTATTTATTTACAGCAGAGAATATAGCGACACCCAGACTGAAATTAGACGACCAGAACAAGGTTTTTCCACCTTTCGTGCATAATTCTTTCACCTCATCACCATGTTTGTCCATCCATCCGGTACTGCCCGATACCAATTTGACACCGGCAGCAAAAGTTTTCATATAGTTGTCATATGCCACCATCGGGTTAGTAAACTCAATAGCCACATCTGCTGATTTAAATGCTTCCGAATTAAAATCATCTTGATTATCAACATCTATAATACTCACAATCTCATGTCCGCGGGCAACTGCAACCTTTTCAATCTCCTTGCCCATCTTTCCGTATCCTATTAATGCTATTTTCATAATTACGAATGTTATTTCAGCCACAAAGATAGCGTTTTTCGTTGTAAACCATTACATTTGCCAAACATTTACACCTCATTAACATGGAACAACTATTACACTATGTATGGAAACATAAAATATTTCCTCTCAAAGAACTGAAAACAACAACCGGCCAACAAGTGGAAGTTATAGATACGGGACTGGCGAATACCGACGCCGGTCCCGATTTTTTTAATGCCAAGCTCAAGCTGGACGGTGTGCTTTGGATAGGCAATATCGAGATACATGAAAGATCTTCAGACTGGTTCAAACACGGACATCATGCAGATACCGGTTACAACTCTGTCATTCTGCATATAGCCTCCGAAATAGATACGGAAATCAGCAGGAGCAATGGAGAAAGAATCCCCCAAATACAACTCATCTGCCCGGAAGCGGTCCGCACCAACTACAAGGAACTGTTGGAAACAGACAGCTACCCCCCCTTGTTACCGCATCATTCCTTCACTCCCCCCCTTTCACCGCCCACTCATGGATGACTGCCTTACAGATGGAAAGATTCGAGCAAAAAGCGACCTTATTGAATGAACGGTTAAAACGTTGTCAAGGCAATTGGGAAGATGCTTTTTTTATCACACTGGCACGTAATTTCGGTTTCGGGCTGAACGGAGACGCTTTCGAAACCTGGGCTCATCGGCTTCCCTTCCGGGCGGTAGACAAGCATCGGAACGACCTTTTCCAGATAGAAGCCATCTTCTTTGGACAAGCCGGCATTCTGGAAGATTCTGATGGAGACGGATACTATCTCCGGCTAAAAAAAAGAGTACACCTATCTACAGCATAAATTCGGACTTATCCCGATGGATGCTTCCCTATGGCGTTTTCTCCGGCTACGTCCTGCTAATTTTCCGCATATACGGATTGCACAGTTGGCATGTCTTTATCATCGTGCCTACGGACTGCTCTCTCGCATCATGGAAACGGAGACACTACAAGGTGTCAGAGATATTCTGAAAGGAGGAACGTCAGAATACTGGCTCACTCATCATACATTTGGCGGTTCTTCCCCTTCCCGTCCGAAGACTCTAAGTAACACCTCACTGGATTTACTCATTATCAACACGGTAGTGACATTTCTCTATGCTTACGGACTGCATAAAGGGAATCGTGTACTTTGTGCACGTGCCGGCAGTTTTCTGGAAGAATTGAAAGCGGAGAACAATTATATCACCCGCATGTGGGAACAATGCGGAATGAAAGCCTCCAATGCCGCCGACAGCCAAGCTTTGATACAATTAAAGAAAGATTATTGCGATAAGAAAAAATGCCTGTATTGCCGGATAGGGTACGAATATCTGAAAAGAAAATAGAAAAAGGGGGCTGAAGTCTTGAACTTCAGCCCCACCTATTCTTCTTATAAATTTCTGAATAACGACATCACTTTGACAAGCTTTTTACAATAGTGGAAACTATCTTTGAAGAACTTTTCCGACTATCCTTACTCAACTTATCTTTACTTTCCAAATTCATGCTGGTAAAATAGTTATTACCTCGGGTTACTTCCTTCTGATTCTTATCAAACAAAGAATAACTGGTGATATGAAACAAAGTACGCAAAGGCTTTTCCTGCCATTTCAAATAATGCTGATTCAAAAATAATACATAATCCGAATCAGTATCCTTTATCAGCTGTTCATACCGATTATCGTCCACCTGACTAAGATCCGCATACCTTTCTTCTTCTTCACCTTCCAGTCTGATTTTATCCAACAAACTGCTGATGGCCGCCGCCTTTTCCGAAGTAACGAACTGGTATTTCTTATTCTTATTGGATGCAATAATATTCTTTGCTATAATCTGATTATAAGTATAATCTATGCTATCAGTCGGTATTCCAGTTTCCTCAGTAATCATACTGCCGGGAAAATAGTTGGATTCCACATTGTCGTGAAGTCCTATAACAAGCACCTTTACCAGATTGTTATTAGCCTTGTTAGCACCTTCTTCGTCAGCAGGCGATGCACATACAGAACCTGTCACCCATAATACCAATCCCAAAGCCAATGAGATTTTCTTTAATAAACCAGCTTTCATATTATCCTTTTTTAAATTACAGTGCAAATGTATTGTGTTCCTATTACATCCCTATTTGAAAGGAATTACATTTTTATTAAGAATCTCCTCCATTTTTCCGAATCAGCTTTTCAGTTTCCAATGGATAATCAGTAGTTATATATCCACCTGCTGGTCAATCATCTTCTGAACCATCTCCATATCATTGACTGTCCACACATTCACCTTCATACCCAACTGATGTGCTTCAGCAATCCATTCCGGTTTCTCAGCCAATACCTTGATATCAA